>JACCDR010399984.1_pt1 | contig 17811 bp, 31 predicted proteins | sample 7446431 | NCBI WGS metagenome assembly JACCDR01 (sample SAMN15323443, study PRJNA562643) | freshwater metagenome | isolation source: river surface water | place: USA:Blue River Watershed | collected 2017-08-17
AAAGTACTTTTGCAGCTTATCTATAACTTCTTTATTCGAGATTTTCATCGTCTGTGCCTGCAAATATCATTTTATCTTCTAGAAAAATCTGAATTTTCAAAATAACGCCATGCAATCATATTTGTTCTTTCAGGCAACCATTTACCTTTTTCTTTTATGCCTGCTGAATGCCTTATTGCATCATTATCGTCTTTATACCTAACCATCACAATGCAGTTAGGGCGCGGGTTTAAATGCATGGGGAACCAACATCCCCTTATTTCTGAATTAGAATATAAAGTCATGCATCTTCTTTAGGTTTCTTATTCATGAATTTGATAGTTTCCGATAAATAACCTTCATTTAATTTATCAATAATTAAATCTAATAAAAAATTAGAAATAGTTTTATTGTGTCTTACTGCTAAAGTTTTAATTAGTAGTCTTTGTTCTAAAGTGCACTCAATATTTAATCTCACCCTACAGTTTTTATCTTCCATACAGATATCCTTTTTTCATCATTTGTAACATAAATGAAATTTTAATCCAAGTCACATTTTTGTTGCATGATTATTTTTTTTATGAAAAAATCGCAGTTTTTAACCTTGTAGAAAAAATGAACGACGAAAAAATTATTTTAAAAATCGAGGCGACTAAAGACTACGACATGTTTAAGTTTTCACAATCAAATCGTCCTATTGGCCCTTGTGAAAAGCTTAGAGAAAATATTGAAAAAGATAACAAGTTATATACTCATCCTATAATAATAGATAAAAATTTTGAAATTATCGATGGACAACATCGTTGGCAAGTAGCTAAAGAAAAAAATTTATGGCTTTATTATATCGTTGATCCTCATCACGGAAGTTTTGATTTAATTGGTCATAATACTTCTTCCAAATCGTGGAAACTGGAAAATTATGCTCATTTCTATGCAAATTATGAAGGAAATGAAATTTCTAATGAAACAAAAAATTTATATAAATGGGTTGTTAATTTAAAATTAAAATATCAAATAACTTATGATTTTATGTTAAGAACGTTTTTAACTTCCGAAAAAGGAAGGGATAATTGCTCTATAAATAATGGTTTTAAAAAAGGTAAAATTAAGTTAATTTCAACATATAATTTTTTACAAATAGAAGAGAATATTATTATTATTAAAGAAATAAATTATACATTTCATAATAAAAAGCTGATAAAAAAAAACCATGATCAATTAAATATTGCATTATTTAATTTAATTAATTTAGAGGGATTTAATATTAATAAATTTTTTCAAAAAACAGATCGTTTTTTTGAAGAAACAATTTTAGCTTTAAAATTTAAAAATGCTTCAGAAATTTTTGATAGATTGTTAGTGATTTATAACAAATATAGCAAAAACCCCCTAGAATAAAATAGGGGTTTTTATCTTCATTTATTAAAACTCTCTATCTGTCTGCGCGCAGTTAAAGACAAAAATTCCCCGTCGTCGCCACATCCGGACAACTTTCGGTCTGTCATCGAAGACAAAGTCAATAGTTTTGCCTTGCGCAATAAATTCATCCAACCAACGTTCTTTAAGTATATCATCCGGGGTGTTGTCGCCTATGGGGCGCATTTTTAAAACACAATCGCGGGGATAGTTTCTAATATGTTTTGAAAGCCATTTTTCTGTTTTTTTCCTAACTGATTCACATCGTCCTGACCATATTTGTATATTACTATAGTCCACCCATGGAGTATCACTTCCATATTCATCTGCTTCTCCCAGGTACTCAAATATATTAATCACAGGCTGAATAGGCTCGTCCTTATCACAAGCCTCGTAGAATGCGGTCCAGTTGGATTTGAAAATAGTATCTTCGGTATCTGGTTTTCTAATGTGGGCGATCCGATCAACAAAATGCCGCCTATGCTCGCAATTAGCTAGCGTGCCGTCAAGATCAAAGATTATCATTTAAATACCTTTTTTTATTCTGTGAAAACATTTGATCTAAGTTTCTTCTTATTTTAGAATCTACTGTCTTTCTCGTCCTTTCATAAACCAATATTTTATTTTTTAATAATATAAGAACCATCATCAAAAGAATGCTGAAATTCTCCGCTTTCCGGATGACATTTAGGACATAAAATTACTCCAAAAGAGGGAAGAGGGGAGGAGAGGCTAACAGAAGGATTTTTTGGAACAGCCTCCATAAACTGAAAAAATGACTCACATTCATTATAATTGTGTCCGCAAGACATGCAAAAATATTCATTTACCAAGTTTTTACACTTATCACATTGACAATTATCTTTCATATATTTCTTACGTGTTTAGTTATCGACATTTCCACACTCAACCCACATTTAGTTTGACCTTCAGCCTTAGCTAATTGTATTTGTTGTATTCAATCATTAACATTAATTTTTCAAGGAATTCAATAGCTTCTTGTTTTGTGTCAAAGTTGCAAATTAGGGCTCTTGCACGAAAACGACATGCGATAAATATTTTATAGCCTCCATCATGAGATTCATCAACATAAAAACACTCGGCTGTCCTAATATTTATCCAATCATGATCTTCGACTTGAAGAAATCCTGCTAGAATTTTGATTTTTGGTAATTGTGTCATTTTAATTTATAACGTCTGATAACGTATATTATGTTTCATTTGAATCTCTAAAAATCAGTTATTTTATTATTTAATTTACCTTAATTTTTTCCATTTAGTAACTCCTATTATATGGTCATCTCCTGGCTCGCCATCGCCACAATTCCACCTTTCTACAACATTAATATTTTCTATTACTGTTCCTTCTAAATCTTGAGGCATTTTGTCTTTTAGTTTGTAAGATAAAACTCTAAAAGAAAATTTAACTTCATGCCAATCAGGTTCTTCATCCATGTCTTCGACGCAGCAAGTAGTTCTATGGCCAAAACAAAGAACTTTTTGTCCGTTATTAGGCAATCTTTGCAATACCATATAAACTTTTTCTTCAGGAATTGTCATAATAAACTTTGTTACAATAATTTTTTAACTCACTAGAGGGGAACTCATATGTTACATGATAAATTTTGAGTATATATTTACACTTGGCATAGAGTCCCCCTTAAATTATTTTGCGTCTATTTGCTCAATGTCTTTCTTATATAAATAATAAAAAGCATCTTGAGCATTCGTGGAAATAATCATTGGCAAGTTGTTTTCCTTGCAAAAATGATGAATTATGCCGCAACTCATATGATATTCATTTTCTCTTTCTTGCACGCATACTTTCCGAAGAGCATTTAAACATTCATAAGCCAAATCATTTTCCAAATTTTCTTGTAATTCGCTAATTTTTGTTTTTAACAACTTTTCCAAGTCTAAGTTATATTTTTTGTATTTAACAAGATTTTCTTTAGTAAAATAACCTGATCTAAGCGGGCAGAAATTTTTCTTTATCTCTTCCAAAGTCTCAATATTTGCTTTTGACTCTATAGCTTCCTTAAGTTCCTCATTTTTTCTAAATAACCAGCTTTGAATTGCGCTTCTTTCATATAAAACGCCATTTGGGGCCATCACTGGATCATGGATTAACTTGTGATTAATCCCACACTTTAATCTGTCAAACCTTGGGTCTCCAGCTATAATTCTTTCAAAAAATCCGTATTCACCTTGTTCGCTTTCTTTCCATTTTTTTATAAGTTCAAGTTTAGAACTATTTTTTAAATCTACTACTACGAATATGGTTCCCACGGCTAAACCAATAGCAATGTGAGCACATCCACTAGCAGCGAGACACGCTCCTTTTAATGGATTTACGCTTGCAACAGCTGCGCCCACTGCTATTTCAGTTGTCCCTATGATCGCCATACCAGTTATAGGTAAAGAATTATTACTAATACTTTTTTTTATTTTTGTTACGATTATGTTCTTATCATTTTCGGATAAATCAGACCAAAATTTTTTTATTTTTTTTACTGTTCCTATCAATGATTTGTCATTATAAAAATCAAATTTTTTTTTGTCAGAATCAATTATCCCAACAGGTATCACTATTTTTTCTGATAAAGCTTGCACTTGCATATGGTTCATCCAATTTCTAGATTAAAGTAAAATTATGGTCCCGAAAAAAAAAATTGTTGAAGCAGCTAATAAAGTTAATGTAGCTACTAATATAACTTTCCGTATCTTTTCTTGTGTCTTTTCATCATCTGTGATTAAACAATCAATCCTAAGTCCTAGACATTTCATGAATAACCCTGGGCGTTTCCTTCCATTTTTGTCATATTCATAAGGGTGAAAATCGTGAATTATTTTCAAAATTTTTCTAGTAAAAAAACTCCCTGGAAAATGGCTTGCTGGAATATGCTCACAATATGCGGCATTATCTTCCATTGCCTCCCATTCATCCGGATACTCGTCTTTAACCTGTTGTGCGCGCGTAGCAAATCCTTTAGAACTTCTTTCTTCTAAAGAAGCTGTCCAAATCCGCCTAACAGCTTGCATCTGTTCTGATTCGCCTTCTACTTCTTTTGGCATTTCTTTATATCGCCACTTAAAGCTAGCTTCTATTTCTCTTTCTGCATCAGTAGTGGGTTCGTCTTTCCAATATTCGTATTGTTCTTTCATGTATTCTAAGGAAATATTTTCGGAATCAGAAACCGTATTCATAAAAACCTGTTATTTAAAATTTTAACTCAACAATATTTTCCATTATTTTAATTTGTGAAAAATTTCTACACAAAAATCTAATATGCCCGTTAAAATGATAGTAATGATTATACCTAAACTATAAAACGCATGTGTAGTATGACCACACATTAGCTGAATCCACCCCAAAAAAATTCCTAAGAATACAAAAATCACAAATTTATTCGATATCATTTTTCATCTAGTCCTAGAATTTTAGATAAGTCGCTTTTCATTAAATTGTTTATTTATATTTAAATTTTTAAAGGTAAAATATAAATATTTATCAATTTAACTGCAACATTTTTTTACATTGCTTGATTAAATTTAGGTTGAGATTGCCGCATGGCTTGGGTGATATTGCTGCCTTCTTGAGCCGCTTTTACTTCTGAATCTTCTTCATCTTCGGAAGTCATGACCTGTTGTCGATCTTCCAAAGACATTATGAAGTCTGCTAATCTAATTAAATTTCCTTGATCTATGTCGCGTAGCTCTTTGATCGACTTTACCTGATCTAAAATAGACATAGCTCGGTCTTGTTGGGCTTTAGCTGAGCGCTCTTTAGCTAAGGATATTTCAGAAATAGCAGCTGCTTCATTTTTCTTAGCATTAGCAAAATCGCTCTGCGCCTTAGCTTCGATGGATCTTGCTAGTATTTCTCCTTGTTGTAAAGCTTGCATTTGCTGCGCTTGCTGCATTTCTTGTTCATGTTGATCGGCTGCTTTGAGTTCATCAACGACTTTCTTTTTACCTTGAATATTGCTTAATTCTACCAAGTAGGAATTGCTGATAGGTATTCCCATTTGTTTTAAGTTTAAGGCTTGAATAAACTGGAGTTGTTTTTGCGTATCAGTCATAGCGGCTTCCTCAATAACCGTATGGTATTTAGTTAACCAGCTATCCTTAAACTCAGGCGAAGGTTCTTCTCCTAAAATTGCACGAATTTTTTCATATGAAAAGTTTTTCTGAATAATTTCAAGCATGATGTCGGAAACATTGCGTTGCGATTCATTCAAACGATCAAATAAATTTTGTAAAGAAGTAAGTCCCGCGCCCATTTTGAGTTTCATCATGATTCCAGACATATCTTTAGCGTTCGCATCTTCTCCAAACAACTCTTCGGGAGTGCCAACGATGCTCATAATTTCGTTATCTAAAGATTGAATCAGTTCCATCCATCCGGAAGCTACGGGAGGCGCAGGAAAAGGAGCTACATCACTAGCAAGATTAGCTGTGTTCTTGAAAAACATTACCTTTCCTGGGCCCTGCATAAATCCGTCTTCGGGATTAACTAAGGCATCCTCTTTTACCATGATACCGCTCTGAACTTGCGCGTCTAAAATATCAAGCAACTTATTGCGCCTACGGTTTAATTCGACTTGTGAATCCCTAATATTGCGCACTACACCTTGGTAACGATACGCATAATTCTGCACTTCGGGAAAGTGATAGGCAATGTACGGCACAAAAGGGAACCGCGATAGTCCATAGGGCTCTTTCTCTTCATACACTACGTTATTATTTACTAAGATATGCAATTTGACTGTAGGAACTTGAGCTGAAATCAGTTCAATATTGGGATTATAATTTTTAAATAAATGGAATTGTTCCCTCGTTCCATCCCAAGGCACAATTTCCCCGCTATATCGGTTTACGATTTGCCGTTTGCGCTTATAATCCCTTACCCAATATTCATCATAAGCATACATCTTTTCTTGGTACTGATACCAATTTTGAGCCAGAAACTGAAATTTTCCATCTTTAGAAGCGTAACCTTTTCCTAAGGAAGGGATGTCTTTTTTAATCTTAGGAAAAATACTAATGAGCTGCCGTTCAGTTAAATAACGGCGTGTCCAAATGCGGTTGCAATCACTTAAATCTTGTTGAGTCCAATAATTGTCCATTAAGAAAGCATTAAATGGGATGCGCTGCGTGCGTATTGTACCATTCTCCGGGTCTTCTCTATGATCAAGCCAAAGCTGCATTAGATTTAAACCGCAAGTATTAGACCCATCGAAACATTGAGAGATTTTTTCGTAAGTCCCATCCTGCCTTTTAACCCATTCCATCACTTTTGTAAGTTGTTCGGCGGTCACGCCTAAATCGGGATCATTGTCTGAAGGGTAAACGATGGAAGCAAGTCGGTTGCGCCTTTGGTATCCTCCGATCATATTGATGATGCGCAGGATCTTGTTAAACATCAGGATTTTTTGATTACGATAATTGATGTTGTAAAACGAATTCCAATAATCCTGTTGGCCCGTCATCATTTTAGTATCTAAATCGGCTTCATACCACCACTGCTGCCAGAGGGCTTGGCTCTCTTTCCAAAAATCATCCATTTCTCTAGCGATCGGATTAGATGTCGGCCAAGTCATAAAACTCTATATTTAAGTTGATGTAAATCACTGAAAAAACTAAGCTAATTTTGTCATTTATTCCAGCCGTATTGCGCCTTGGAGCTGCCCTTCAAGGCGCAATTTTTACTTCTTGTGTTTATTGCATTTCTTAAGTTTCTTATCCCTTGGTTTATCTAAACGGACAAGCTCATCCATTTTTTTATCCATTTCTTTTTTTACTTTCTTGATTTTTTTATCCATGATGTGACTTTTTGCGTTTAAGTGTTTTATCAAAATAAAATTCAGTCAAAATTTCTTGTTTTTCTAATGGAGTCAACCCACGCATAGCTTTGGAAAGGTATGATTGAACTTTATCATAATCCTTAGAAGTGACACAGTCGTTACACACCCCGAAAGCGCAGTTAAAATTTTTTAATTTAATTTTATTTTTACATCGTAAACAAATTTTTTCATACATAATTTTAATAACCTAGATATTTCATGCGCATATCTTTAATTTTTTGAGGGGAGAGAGTGTTTACGCCTCGAGAACCATAGGTTTCTCTAGCCATTGCACAATACCTAGCGCAATCGGCGGCATGCGAGGACCAATCATGAACTGGTGTACTGCTATAACAGTTCATCTTGTCGTTATATTTTTTATGGTAATTTTCTAAACATTTGATTAGATGACTGCATTTTTGCTCATCGATATAACACACAGAAAGCAGGGCGCGCGTTGCTTCAATGCCCACCTCTAAATCATCGCGATCTAAAATAACGGCCTGTAATCCTAGTTCTCTAGCAACTTGCTGTAAAGTTTTACCCGTCTGTAAAGAATGAGATCCGGCATCGTGCGGAAAGAAATGTTGACCATACACGTAAGGCTTATCTTGAATATGCTTAATGTAATGCGAAACGGCTTCCCCTTGATTTTCATAAAAATCTATAATACGAAATTCACTTCCAATTTGCTGACCAAAGATAATAGCCGTTGAATCTCCATAACCTATATCCCAATAAGTATTTACCATTCCCCTAGGATCATATGCAACTTTCCCTAATCTTCCTTCTGTACGCGCTTTTTCTATTAATTTTCCATAATATGACCCTTCAATACCCCGATCGTAGCTACAATAATACTCTTGCTGTATTATCTCTTCTGACTTGCCTTCTCGCCGTTCTTGCTCTATGGCTTCTAATGGGATTAACTTAGTGTCTTCAATGGACAATTTTTGGTAATACCATTTGTCCTGATTATCTCGAGCGATGAGATCCAACTTGTATTGATGATTTTTACCCCTAGGAGTTCCGTTGAAAATGGCCCATCCACCATTTTTAACTAGGATGGGACTAATGATCATTTCCCAGCATGTAGGGTCTTGTAAACTGTATTCGCTAAATATGCATCCTGTCGGGTTGGTTCCGGCAATGGAGTCGTAATTGTCTGTGCCAATTAATTGAAACAAGGAACCATTTAGAAGCCGTATTTTCATTTGGGTTTCATTCGGCTTGCCATCGATGCATTGCCTAGGGATCATATCGATAATTCGATTTCCTGATTCGTCAATCCCATCCCATAAAACCGCTCTAGCTTGTCTAAAGGTAGGAAAGAAATAATAATAAGTTCCCACCTTCTGAAGCATGGCCAAAAGCATAATTTGCAAACACTCGATATCCTTGCCTGCCCTACGATGCCAAACGATCAAAGCCCGCTTTTTATTTTGCTTAAATATGGCTTCTTCAAGCTGTTTTTGATACCAACGAGGTTGATAGGGAATATCAATATCAAGATGGCTCATCAATTATTTCCCTGCCCGATAGGGTGAAAGTAATCGATTTAGGAGTATTAACTTGGCTGTTTGCAGCCTTAAGCTCTAAAATTAACTTTCTATATTCAGGGTCATAATTAGCCATGGATGCGCGCACCATAGTTGAATCTAAGTTGCCTGTAAGGGCTCCATATTCTCTTCTTGCCCCTATAATTGTTTTTGCAAGCTGTTTAGCCTCCGCAAACATGGCATTTTTTTGCTCGAACTCATCGGCTCGTTGATAAGAAATTCCTCTTGCCCCATAAAAAGTTGCTAGAACCAAAGAGTCTTCTTTCTTAGCCCAATCTAAAAGAGCCTTTGCCTCTTTTTCGATTGCTTCATCCGTCCATTTTTTTGGCGGCCCACCTTTGTTTGTCGTCATATCATACTTTATAAAATTGATTTACAAGTTATTTATTTTGTTATTTTTGAGTAAAAATCAATTTTATTCCCTTTTTTTTTGATTTTTGTTGTGCATATTCCCATTCAATTTCTAAATTACTATCCGCTTGCCCAGGTCTTAGCCCTGGAATAATGTAATCTGCAATAGCATCTCTTATGTATTTAAAAGCCCCTTGCAAATTATCTGAATCTAATGATCTTGGTGACAATCTAATCATACAAACCTTACAGGGAACAGAAATCGATAATTTATTTTGAGCTAAAATCGATAAAATTGTTCTTTTTTGGTGAGAACTGCGCTTATATCTCTTAGCCCAAAATTCTTTTACATTGTTTTCGCTAACTGTAATTAGATCTATTTCAAATTCCATCAAAACGGTAAATTATCCAAATCCAAATTATCTTTAGTCTGTTGATTGTCTTGTTTGTTAAAAAAATTATCAAATTCTTCAAAAAACTGATTTTGAAATTTTTTAAAATCTTCAGGATTAGAAAATCCGCATTTGCTCGAATATTTTGTTACCCCATCTTTTTCATAAGAATCAGACGGAAAAGCAATCCATCGGTTTTTATCTTTTTGAAAAATTGAAATGTTTTTTATGTAAAAATCATTCCACTCTTTCATTGAAACCGAAGCAACACCAAGAAGCGCGCCTTTTTTAATCATTTTCAAACTTGTTAATTCCATCTTTGATTGCCTCGTTGGTTTTTTATTATTAAAAATAAATATTTTATTTTATGCAATAGTTTTTTTTATTCATAAAACTCACACAATCGAGTTGTGTTGGTTTTTTTGTGTAGGTAGCTATGTACATACTGCCCCACTAATTTTAGTCGATTGTAGGGGTGTTTCTGTTAGAATTTAGCCCTATTCCAAACAGCATCACACCACTAAAAAAGCATTGGTCTTCGATCTGGTCCATCATGTCTAACGCAACGACCTGAAGCGACACGACTAACAAATGCCCCTCCAAACATGTCAGACATCATTTTTGAATTAAGATTGGTAGTGATAATGGTTCCGTGAGTATTTCTAAGCTGTTCACGCTTGTTGGAAATGGCGTACAAGAATTCCATGAAAGCATCTGTGGGCCGTGTAGTTCCCAAATCATCAAGCACAAGCAAAGGCGCGCTGACGATTTGATTAAAAAAATAATCCGTCGAGCCGTATTGCGCGTAAATCGACTGCCATTTCATTTTCAGATCGGCTTGATTCCAAAACGCATTGTCGCCTTGAGGATGCCAAAAATGCCCGTAAATAGCCTGTGCGGTAAAAGTTTTTCCATTTCCATTGGTTCCAGAAATCATAAAAAACCCAGTCGGATTTTCTACAAATTCGTTCACATGCTTCATGTAACCTTCGGGTTTTTGGTTAATTTCAGTTAGCTTGGGATACATCCTAAAACCTCCCTTCGTGGATACTGACGACTGGATTTCCGTGTATATCCCGTGTGCTTCTATCTTGCGCAAAACTGCCGGAAGCAGTTCTGTAAGCTTTTTTGTTTTCAATTGAGTCATTTGCCCTTCCTAACCATCCTGTGAGATACTTTCTCCAGTTCTTTTTGTTGCTTTTTGAGGGATTTGATTTAAGCCAATTGGCAGCCTTAACAATTTCGGCATGAAGGTTGAGATGGGGATACATGAGTTTCCAGTCATCGAGATCTTTTTGATTAATGCCTTCGAATTCCCATTTTTCAAAATTAAATAATAATAAATCTTTTAAGCGAGGGCGCGCAGCGCGCCGAGCTTCTTCTTCATTAGATATATCGTTAGATATATCTTTCTTTTTCTTTCTACTTTCGTCGTTGGTCGGTCGTTGGTCGGTCGTTGGTCGGTCGTTAGATAGGTCGTTGATGCCAACTTTTTCTTTATCTAAATTTATGTTCCATATACTACTGTCGATCAGTTTTACTTTAGTTCCGACGGTCGTTACTGCGGTCGTTGATTTTTTGCGATTTCTACAAGTTTCCACTTTTTCGATGATTTTTAGGTCAAAAAGCTTCTGTTTTGCAGTGCGGTATTTTTGCTCCGATTCGATGCCCGCAGTTGCAAAATCTCCGATGAAACATTCACCTAATTCAAGCCCATCAGATAGTCCGGAAACACGGCGAGCTCTTTCAGCAATTAGAGATAATAATAAATATGCATTAGGATAAGTTTTTCTTAACCAGGAAGCTTTTTCGCAAACAATATATTTTAAAAAACATTCAGCCATATTTTCCTAGTAAATTATTGCTCGAAAATCTATGGCGTGATAAAATGAAATGGTTGATGGTTTCATTTATCACGAGTTCCCATAGGCCGCCAAGCATACAGTTCTCGTGTATCTCTAGAACACCCTGATAATTAATCAGGGTGTTTTTTTTTTCTAAAGTATCATAAATCTTCCAATTTTTACAAATATTTTTAATCATGACAAAAATTTTTAAAACAAATAAAACAAGAAATATGCCCTACGTCTAAAAAAGTTAAACCATTTGGTTTAATTTGTAATTTGTTTTTTCCAATTTCAGTAGTAACTATGTATCTATTTTTTTCTAAAAATCTAATTCTTTTATAAACCCTGTTTTTTTTAGGATTGTAAATAAAGCTATTTTTAGTGTTTACATAATGAGCTACTATTATTGTATATAAATTGCATGCTTTTCTGCTTCTTAAATTCAATTTATTGTGACATTCAAGACAAAAATTAATTTCAATCATTTTCTTCATCCCAAGATACAAGTTCAATATTAATAGACTTTGGGGTTTCATCAATTGAAACTAATCCTTCTTTTACTAACAAAAAAAGATCGTGCCTAAACTTAGCTAAAGAAGTTAAAAATTGCAGGCGTATTTCTTCTTTATAAACTGTAATTTTGTTATTAGATGCTCTTTCTCTCCATAAAGATAAATATGTTGATAAGGCTTTAGGACAGTGTTCAGCCACTTGAGTTAAGTAGAGATAGGGGGGATAGCGAAAGTCGTTAAAAGACATTATAAAGCCTATAATAGTTTTTTTATAAAAAAAGGCTTTATCTGATAAAAGAAATGAGATAACATCTAGCGCGTCATATCACCTTATATCGACATCTTGGAAAGGGACGTTAGTGGCGTTCCTTTCCAGCCTTTTTTTTAGCAAAATTAAGTATGTTATTTTTTTTTTACAATAACTATTTTACATTAAATCACTTAAGTTCCTAATCACAAATCATTTGCCTTAAAATTTTTTAAAAAATTTGTGTATCAAAAAAAATTGTGGTACATTTTTAAAAAAAAATTAAAGGTGTTATGGAATTTCAAGATGATCCCCTCGAAAAATTAGTTGGTTATATCTTGTGGTTTATTTTGTTCGTAATTTCGGTTTGCCCTTTTCTTTTCTTTTTTTTTGGATAAAGGAAGCTTAATTAATTCAGGATCAATCATATCTTCGCATGTAACTTCGCCTCTTGTAGCTATTTCAATTCTTAAAGCCGATTTTAGGCTAGGAATCGAGCCATTAACAATCATGTGTAATGCACTCCCCGAAATTCCTGTTCTACGAGCTAATAACGATGTGGGCGTACCGTATTTTTCTAAATAATCGTGCAACTTCATCACTTATTCCTTTTTGCTGTATTTTTGTTGTTGTTCTTGCTACATATTTTTCGTTATGTTAGCATACTTATACCTGAACAATACAAAAGCTTGTGTTTTTTAGTCAACCACTAACCAGTTGCTTAGGCAACTTTTAAGACTAAGAGGTGTATATGTACGATGTTTTTGATTCTCCTTATGGCGATTCTTCTTGTGATTACAACTTAAACAAATATTTTGAGTTGATAAGAGAAAGTATTTTATTGAAAATAGAACAGAAAATAACCAAAGATCACGCAGATCAGTTTTTAGATTTTTTACAATCTTCTATTTCTTTGGGTGTAGATGAATCCGAATATTTTATTGATCTTTTAAATTTGAGCCAAAAAGATATTGCTGTCCTCTTAGACGATAAAAATAAATTTTATGAAATTGTTAACAATGTCTATGACTATTACGACGAGGCATATGCTTAACGATTATTTAAGAGTAACAGAAGTTTTATACCCTTTTTCTGGTCTAGATAAAGTGCCAGAACATATTTTAAAAGCTGCTGCCGAAAGGGGCAGCTTAGTGCACGCTTTTTGCGATGCGCATATTTCTGGTATAGGAGTTCCTGAAATTAATGAATCATTAAAAGGTTATTACGATTCTTTTTTACTATGGGCCGAAGATAAGCATTTTTTGGAAAAGCCTGATCGATTTTATGATGACGTGACGGGTGTAACCGGAGAATGTGACGCTATCTATAAAGAAGAAAATGAATTGGTTTTAGTCGATTTTAAGACTTCTACAAAAGAGGGTAAAACATGGCCTTTGCAGGGAGCCGCTTACGTTAATATGGCCCTGCACGTAGGATATGACATTCATAAAATACAGTTTATTAAACTTTGTAAACAAGGAAAATTTCCCAAAGTATTTTATTACGATTATCAAAAATATTTACCAATTTGGCATATGTGCCTGCAAGTTTACAAAGAGTTTTTTTTAAACATTGAAACAAATTATGAGAGTTTAGTATGAGTAATATAATAAAAAAAGATGAATTAAATTCGTTGTTTTCTGAAGATAAAATAAAATTATTAAAAGATACGGTTTGCAAAGGAGCTACAGATAACGAACTACAGCTTTTTTTGCATGTATGCGAAAAGGTCAAACTCGACCCTTTTATGAAACAAATTTATTCCATTCCGCGTAAACAAAAAAATAGGGATGGAACTTACGTAACCGTGAGAACTATACAAATGGCAATTGATGGCTACAGAGTTATTGCAGAGCGTACCGGAAATTATGCGCCAGGCAAAGAACCTTCGTATGTTTATGACAAAGATGGACGCGTGTTTTCAGCTACAGCTTACATTAAAAAACGCACTAGTGATGGCGTTTGGCATGAGGTGAGCGCCACTGCTTTTATGTCAGAATACTATGTTCCAGGCGGTTTCTTTGACAAAATGCCGCATGGTCAGCTAGCTAAGTGCGCTGAAACTTTAGCTCTTAGAAAGGCGTTTCCCGCAGAATTAGGGGCTATTCGCACCGATGAAGAGATGGATCAAGCTGATAGAGATTTAGAGATTGCTGAAGCCGAAGTAATTAAAGCCGAAATCGAAAAACTAGACCCAGAAAAATGCGAAAAAGAAATTGAAGTATTTTTTAAATTATTTGAACCAGAGAAGCCTTTAGATTTGAGCAGCTATCTGAATAAATATGCGGAACATTATAAAAAGACCCGTTGGGATGCATATCAAGATTATAGGCCTAATCCTGAAAAATTTTTAACTGACTTTTCTAAATGGATAAAAAAACAGGTGAAATAATGGAATGGTTCAAAAAACATACCGATACGGTCATTATATTAGGCGCTATCATTTCATCCATTTTATGGATGAATGGAAAATTTAATGAAATAGAAAAAGAGGTAGCGATCATTAAGACAGTTTTGATTATGAAAAACGTCATGCCAGTTGAGCTTGCTAAAAACAAAGAAAATCAAGAGATTTAATGTGGAATGGTTTAATAAACATGCTGATACAGTTGTAATTATAGGTGCGATTGTTTCATCTATGCTTTGGATGAATGGAAAATTTAATGAAATTGATCATCGATTTTCAAAAGTAGATCATCATTTTTCTGATGTTGAAAAAGAAATCGCAATCATAAAGACAGTGCTAATTATGAAGAACATTATGCCTTCAGAATTAGCGAATTCAAAAGTAGAAAATAAAGATTAGATAAATTTATTTGTTTTTAATTTTGACAGACACCGAGACATCGGTGTCTTTTTGAAAGGCATCCTTATCTACTTTAATGGTAATAGCATCATCGGTCGATATATCATCGATCGATTTATATAAATCCGGTAAAGTAGCGCACGCACTTAATATAAGTAATCCTATGAAGGATAACGACCGGGAAAACATCCCCCATCCTCGCCTTGAATACCTTGTGAATATTTCATCTTTGCTAATTTCCGGTCTATTTGTTCCTTAATAGCTAAAGCCTCTTCAAAAGGAGTCATTTTCATAGGATTTGGAAATTGCAATTGATCGTGCCTTTTTTCATTCTTTTTTTCTAAAGGAGTAAACTGGCTCATACTAACCCTTTTTGGTTTTTTTATGCTTTCCGCGCCGTGCTTCGCTGTAAGCAATGGCGACGCTTTGCTTTTGCGGTTTTCCTTCGTGCATTTCTCTACGTACATTTTCTGAAAAGCCTTTAGGTGTGCTGGCTGCTTTTCCTTTAACCAATGGCATATATCCCCCTTAAAATAACCTTATTCCTGTTACGACTAAATTTCTAGTTGCGCCTGTCCCATTAGCAATTTGTAAATTGTTTCCACTAACGCTAAAGGCAATGTTGTTTGTGTCTAAAGTGATTACAGTATAACTGCTCGATGGCCCTGATCCTAAAACAATACAAGCAGCATGAAAGCTTGCATCAGCTGTTAAATTATTTGTGGCTGCTACAAATAACCATTGACTGCCGGCTGTTATGGAAGTCACGGTTTGCGTCATACCTGCATTGCTAACAAAATTGGCATTGTTAAATGAATACACCCCAGAAGGAAAAGCAAAGCTTGATAAGTTAAAAGGACTACTCATCTGAAGCTGAACTTGATTAGTCGCTCCTACTGAAGCAATACCCCCATTAGTTATTCCATTAATTCCAATACTTCCGGAACTAGTGGGATAAACTGGACTGGATCCGGAATCGGTTGTAACTTGTAATAAAGGCCCTCCATTTACTGAAGCTAGCAAGACCCATAGGGCGCGATTATTAACAATATTAGTTAATATCCAAAGATTACTATTAGTGCTATTATTCCAGACGCTGACAATAGGATATTTACCCACGTTTTCTTTAGGAAAAAGGTCTGAAGTAGTGGGATCTCGTTGTCGCGTGTAGCTAGCTACATTTTGGTAAAATATACCTAGATATTTTGTTGGATCTCTTGGGCTAAAACTCATTTATATACGCTTATGCTTAATTTTAAGTATAAATTATCCTACTCGTGTAGCTGATATTCTTCCGTATGCTGTTTGTGTTCCTACAGTAAATATTGCAATACCAACTAAGTAAACCGTGGTAGTTGAGGTCAAACTAATGCGATAAGGCGGAACAACAACCCCTAAGTCTAAACTTGTTGAGACTGTAGGTGTCGTTATGTAATTATCTCCTTGGGTTCCTGTAGTAGCGGATGTCGTTCCAATTGAAGCACCACTTGCCGTACCAGTAACCGCACCTTTAAACATAACCACTCCGGTCACATCCCAGATTCCAGCTGTTAAACTTATAGAAGTTATGTTGGCTGCTGTAGCTGTTGTTAATGTTACAGCGGATCCGCTTGCAACTGCCGATCTTATTTGCTCGCCCATGAAACCCGTGGCAGGAGTTCCAGTAACCAAACCCTTACTTGCTCCTGGACCAGTTGCCAAGGGTGTTTGCGTAGTGATGTTCATTCCCGAAGAGGAACCGTAAAATGCTATGGGAGAATAGTTTAAAGTTCCAGATCCGGTAACAGTATTTGTATTAGAGCTATTTATTGAACTTCTTAATAAAGAAAAAGGTTGAGTAGAGTTAACAGTAATGGCACTTGCAGTACCGCTTGAAAAATTACAACCGATTGCAACAGAACTTCCCGAAGATGCTATACTATTTACACATGTAAGGTTAACCGCTGACGTATCTACACTACAGCTTTCTAAATAGAACTGCCCAGTAGAGGAAGGTTGTAGCGTTAGGAAAAACTGAGAGTTATAACATCTTAATGTGCCTGCTCCTATTCCCACGGAATTGGCTGTTCCGCCCGAATTAGTGATAAATGTATTGTAAATCGAACCGCCATGAAATCCTAAAAAACAAAAAGAAATACCAGTAGTCCCCATATCTCCAGAACAATTATACAAATTAATCGAGGAAGAGGTATTGCTATTGGCTCCATTTAAGCCGGTAAAATTTGTGCAATTGAAATAACAATTATAAAAGTTTATGGTTTGCGCGCTGGATCCACTTGCAACTAAAATGTTTGCTCCGTTTGTTTGTAACCTAAGTCCACTAAAATTTACAGTTCCGCTAACGTTACAAGTAATAGTCCCCACAATGGTTACATTTCCCGCTAAATCAGGGTTCCAAGCAATTAAGTTAACCCCTGCTTTTGCTGTAAGGTTGCCGGTATAAGTTCCAGGTCTTATAAAAATATCATCGCCTGAGGAAGCTGATGTTAAGGCCGCTGAAATTGTAGTATGGGTGCCATTACCCGCTGTAGGATCAACAATCCATTTAGCTACTGCGTATCTGTTATCTGGATTAGATATAGCCATTTAAAATCCTAATTAAATATGGATTGTTTAAGTCACTGTAATATTTCCTGTGCCACTAATCACTTTCCAAGTAGTGTTTGCAGTAACACATAGTAATTCAACGCTATCATAACGATTGGTAGATGCAAGAGACCCACCCACTCCTACAGTAGAAGTATTTGTCCCATAAATAACGGATTGACCCGAATTTTGTGCTATAGACCACCCGCCAGCTCCTAGTCCTGAAACGCGTATACTAGAAAATTGAGCTGCTGTAACCGGAAGAGTAAT
>JACCDR011562499.1_pt1 | contig 17811 bp, 29 predicted proteins | sample 7446431 | NCBI WGS metagenome assembly JACCDR01 (sample SAMN15323443, study PRJNA562643) | freshwater metagenome | isolation source: river surface water | place: USA:Blue River Watershed | collected 2017-08-17
CCTGCAATCCAAAGATTTTTACCCCCGCGAAGGTTCCGCATCACGCGCCGAAGTTCATCGGCCTGGGTTCCGGTGGTTGGCAAACGGTAGCTGGGGGGGATGGGTAGGCATTCTTCTTGGGGTACATCGAGATGCACGGGAAAATCGTGCCCAGATATGGAGATCTGGATTTCGTAATTCTTGGCGCGAAGTGCAGTTCGTTTCCCTGCGAAGCTCCGATCGAAATCAGACTCCAAACCTTGGGCTGCCACAGGGGCTCCGGGCCATTGCTTCTCATACTCTTGGGGGGTGAGCCCATGACGCTCGATGAGGTGTTGCCCAAGATAAACACCCCGCCAAGAACAAAGCCGGCAAGCAACATGGCTTTGGCTTGCCTTTGCGGCAGGGTTATTTTGGCTTGCCTTTATGGCCGTTTTGGTCATGGTGAATCCTTACGCCAGCGTACGAAAGCCCTGTGCAGTCCAGAAAAGATGAGGAGCTTTCCATCCCGGGACTTCCGATCCACTTGGTGGAAGCGATGGCCCAGGTCTCGGTCGATCACATCCTCATTCCTTTTGGGGAACCTCGGCAGGTCTTTGCGTTGGGGGAAGATTTCCTCAACGTGGACAAGTTCACACTTCTCCATTTTATCATGAACATCCTGGGGTGGTATTCTGAGCACCCCGATGAGGATCTGACCGAAGAAGTTGTTCGAGCCCAAGTGGATGCGACCAACGCCATCACATTGGAGGAGCTTTTTGAGGGTTCCTTTTGCCAAAAGCCCCACATCCGGGTCCCGGAGGTCTGGCAAAAGTTGCCCCTCTTTTTTGACACGGTGATTCAGGGAGGTGGGACCCATGAAGCATGGCACACCACATCCTCAGAGAGGGGACCTTTGGACCCTGAACGGATCGCGGTCGAGGTTTTCCCCAAGCTCCCCAAGCGCGTCACAATGACCCCTGTCCGGTTTGAGTTCCTCAAGACCCTCCTCAATGTGATCGAGGACGTCATGATCGAGCGCGTGGGACTTTCTAAGAATCCTGAACTGCGCGTTGTGATGTGCACCATCACAGATCACATCCAAGAGGTGGAGCAAGCCCATAGAACATTCGGATCTCTCGCTCCACGAACAGTTTTTTTGAATCTCCTCCGGGATTTGGGAAAAGGATACAACCTCGAAAGTGTCCACATATCAGTTCGCCAGTTCCAGTGTGCCTATCCATCATTGGTGAACCAATTCCGGAAGGGCGGCCTCTATGCTCCCTTTGTGGAACGTGCCACGAAGCTCACCAATTCATGGGAAGCATTGGTTTTGTTTTTGGACATCTGGGCCGCAACGGATGCTCTCGCTGAGCAAGCCGAACGGGACCAGGAACAGGAACTGGACCAGAAACAACAAAAAGAGGGTGAAGAAGGCGAAGGTGGGGAAAACCCAGAGGGTCTTCAAGGCGAAACCCCTGGTCAGGAAGGTTTTACGAGCGATGGATTTGATGAGGGCAAGACACCCAAGGACTCGAAGATGTCTCTGGGTGATCTTTGCGATGAAATCCTCGACTGCCCAAAGAAGTGGGTTCACCTGAATATCTCAAATCTCCTCCAGCAACTCATGGATCTGTTCCAGATAGAACGGCAGCCCTATGTCCTCGAGAGGGGCGAAGCCGAATGGTGCCCCATGTCGATTCGGGATGACGAAATCAGGATCGCCAAGAAGGGGGATTTTGCCACGACTCAACAGAGGCTCCGAGAAGTACAACCCTTGGTGGCAGCCATTCGTACAGGACTTCGTTCTCTATTTGTGGCGCAACGGGTACCCGAGCGACAAGAGGGGCTACCGAAAGGAAAGCAGCTTTCCTCGCGCTACTTGTTGGAGACGAAAAAGTATTTGCAAGCTCGTCAGGTCCCCCGGCGAGCTTTTCGACGCGAGCTTCCAGTACCCAAGCAAGACATGGCCGTGGTCCTGTGTACGGATGAATCGGGGTCGATGGCGTGCGTGCGCAATCCCCTGATCCAAGCTTTTCTGGCAATTGCGGAGAGCATGAGCGCCGTGGGTCAACAAGTATTCGCGTTTGGCATTAAGGACAAATACGGAATGCCAGTACACACGGTCCAAGAACGGATAGGCAAGGTCCATCGCAATCATGCTGTTGTGTACAACGTGTACGAGAAATGGGGGGAGTCTTTCCTTGTCGTCAGCCAGAGATTCGATTCAGTTCAACCGGAGGGTGGAACTCCCTTGGCGGATGGTGTGCACTTCGGATTGGAACTGCTGAGGAAGCGTCCAGAAACTCATCGCATCTTGATGGTTCTGACTGACGGGGAACCTGATAGCGGACATGCTCCTGTGATTCGTCACGAGATCCGCCAGGCCAAACGCGAGCAGATTCACGTGGTGGGGATTGGGATTGGGGAATACACCAAGAACGTTTCCCAGCTATTTGGGGATTCCGTGGTGATTCCCCGCGTTGAAGATCTCCCCTCGGGATTGCTTGGAAAGTTGTACGAACTTTGCCGCGCAAGGTTGCTTGGGTCTGAGTCCAATATCTAGTTGGTTTATGTCGCCGCCAAGAGAGATATGGCGGCAACAAAAAATACCCAAATTCTGAGTGCGTTTGCACAGTTGGCGCTCTCCAGACCACAGTATCAAAAACAAATTGTCCCCATCCTTCGTCGTGTTGCGAGCAAGATGCTCTCTCCACAAACACGGCTACGCGTTGATTTGCGAAGGCTGGCAGCCACTCACCCCAATCCGCGCGTGGCAACCGAAGTCCAGGGTTTGTTGGAGCAGAGGGCTCGATTTGAGGAAGGAAAGACCGTGGATGTGGCCGAATGGTTGCGGTCCAAAGGTCTCGATGACGCGGCCAAGGAGTGGGAAGAGAACACCGAAAAATACCGCGATCAGTTCAAGTCTTGAATATGGTGATTTTCCCATGGGGGAGGGCGAGGAACATGCAAGATCCTGCGACAGATCCTGCGCAGCAGGCGCTTTTGAAGCTCCTGACTGACTTCGCTCCTGGTCTCATTCCCTATGCGATCCTGGGCTGGATTGTAATATCCAAGCTCCGTGCCGTAGCCTTGGCTGCGGACAAGTTGCCAGGCCTTGATTCAAGATTGGACCAAATCGAAAAAACACTCCGGGATCTTTCCACAGAAACAAAGGTCCAGCTTGGAAGGATTCATACGGATGTCACTGGCATTGAGGGTCGGGTGGCGCGGCTGGAAGGACGACCTCCACAAAAAACTCCCATTGATAGCCACTCTTCGTGGATTTTGCTGGGCTCAGATACCCACAAGGACAAGTAAGTGAGCACGATACTCATCATTGTTGTCACCCATGCTGTGGCGTTTGCTTTGGGCCTCTACATCGGCCGCGTCTCCCATCAGAGAGGTTGAGTACAAAACGGTGTCCAAATTAGGAAGTATTGGCTTGCTGCCAATATTTCTCACGGTACTATATGGGGTAGATGCCTGAACAACCGATCGTTCAACGAACGGTGACGGAGCAGGTGGATGCAATCCCTGCCTGGATCCTTCCTCTGTGGGCCAATTGTCTCCTTGTCCTCTTGGGACTCATCGTGATTGGCCTTATGCTTTTCATGATTCATCGCTCCGTGTCTGTCTTCCGCGGCTTCTTCAACGCGATGTCGCAGAAGCTTGCGGATATTGGCGATCGTGTTGGCCACCTTCGCCAGGACACCTTGAATAATATGGAGGGATTGCACCATGAAGTTAGAAAGCTCAGTCGTCGCGTTTCTGCTTTGGAGAACACGATCTTGGACACGTCCGATCCTTCTGCCTCCTCATCCGACATCCCGTCTGCATCTTCCTCGGATTCCTTGATACCTTCGCGGCGCTAGGATTTCTCTCCCAAGGCATGATTAACATGCGATACATTCAAGCCCTCCGGAATGTGCTCGAACAACATCCAGAACACATACGAGAATTTCTCGCCGCTTCCAAATGGAAGAAGATGCCGCGCGGCTGGACGGATGAATCAAGGAAGAAATTCTGGGAATCCCTTACGGGGGAAGCCAAGCACAAGGTCACCAGGTGCATGAAAAAGATGGATGGAAAGGTTGATGATCCGGGGGCCTTTTGCGCAGCTCTGGCGGATCGTGTCGATCCCGGATGGAGATCTCGTGACTGAACTACAAGTTCAACTTCGGATATGGCGAGATTCCCAAGGCGTTCATTCGCAATTACAATTGGCAGATGAGTCCGCCACTGAGGATTTTGGTCCCTGGGGAGGGTTACCGGAAACAGCCCATGCCTTGTTGCAGTGGGCACTTCTTCTTGAAGCCAAGTTGGAAATTCTTCGGCTCTTGGGGGAAAAGCGGCCGATCCTCGAAGAGGAAATCCAAGCAACCGTGCGGCAGATGCACGCTAAATCTGCAGAATCTTTGATTCCCAAGGTCGTCCAACATTGTCTCATTGAGCTGGGGCGTACAAATTACAAATGACTACCTTCGCCAAAAATCTCCAGAGACTCCTTCTAAGCAGGTATCAGGGAGCTCTCAAGGCCACGCAAAATCATTCTGCGGAGTTTCGTCAAGGGTTTGCTGCGGGCTATTGGAAGGGTGTAGCGGACGTGGCCGTGCTTTCGTTGGCTGCCGTTCCCTCCGAAGAAGACTTTGAGGAAGTCCACCCCAAAGGTTCTTCTTGGACTCACTAGCTCGCTTGTCCTCGCGAAAGAACATGAGGACCAAACAAGGGCGGGCGGCCGTAACGGCCATTCGCCAGACCACCCAATACAATTGCTGCGCCTGTTCTTTGGCCATGGCACTTCGAGCCAATGGCGTCAATGCCGCTGAATGCACAACGGATCAGGTGAATCTCGTCATGGGGGCCAAGCCCATGAAGGGGGCCACATGGGAACAAATCATTGCTGCCGCCCAGCATTTCGGAATGCGGGCTTCTTTGATTGTTCCTTCTACGGTGAATCAATTGAAGGCGTGGACAGATCGAGGAATCCCAGTCATCATTGCTTGGAACCCCGAAGGCCGAGAATGGTCGCACGCTTCCGTGGTGGTGGATGTCAGCAACGGCATGGTGGAGGTAGCTGATCCAAATATTCCGGATCCGGATGCCACAACCAGGATTCTTTCTGTGGAAGATTTTTACAGACGTTGGTTCGAGGCTTGGCCGAATTATTTGGTGCGCAGGCCTGCGTGTGCCATTGAACGGGAGGTTGATCCTTTGGGAAAACCTGCGCCGTCGGTAGCCACGCGATGAATCAATCTTGGACATGATCTCCAAGGTGCTTCAAGCAGGTGGACGGATTTTCGTCGGGGAAGACTTTGTGGATGAGGTGATGGACCTCTTCCCGGACACCACCTATCCCATCGGCAAAGGGTTTCGTGTGTATGTAGGCAAGACCGCCAACGATCTGATCTTGTTCACGGAACACAAGCCCGTGGCGAATCTTGGAGAGGGAACCTACGTGATGACATGTCCCGGGGGCTTCCAGTATGCCATGGACCAGATTGATCAGGTTCGGGAGTGGACGAGCAAGACCGGAGTCCTGTTAAACCTTCGCCAAGCTGCAGCAAGTCCCTCAGGACTTTATGGTTGCACCAAGGTCATCCAGGCTTCTTGCGAAGCTGCCATCCGAAAGTTGGGTCGAAGGGCTTCAAGCCTTGCCAAAAAGGCCGTGGGTCAAGACGAACGTGTAGTTGGTTTTTGGCAGAAACATGCCAAACGGGGAAATTCCAAGACGGCCAGGATGTTGCTTTCGGCCTACTCGGAGAGCATCCCAAAAATCGCCTTGGGCAAACAAGCTGCCGCTGCTGAACTTGGCATGTATGGAATGCCAAGCAGGGTGGTCAAAGTTGGTTTGACCGCATGCTCGGATCTTCATGAAGCTGCTGGTGGGATCGTGGCAAATCTACATCAACGCAAAGCAGCCCATCATCGGGCCATCATGGGATTCTTTGGACAGCATGCGAAAGAAGCCAACTGCATGGCCAGTCGGCTTCTTTCGAGTTGTTATCCGGACTGCGATGAGACGTAGAAAGTCTCCTCATCCTCGTTGGTGGAGAGCGCGCCCATCTCCACCAACTCATCTTGGTGCTCAAGCATGAGTCGACGAATCTCCGCCTTGGCGGCATTGATTGTCCGCCGATCCGTGCCCATCACTCGCGCAACCTCCCCGATTCCGAGACCATCATTCCAGAGGGCCTTGTAGACCTCGAACAGGGGGATGCCGTTGTGGGTTCGCTCGAGAATGCGGGCCACCAAGCGACTGAGCCGCTCGATATCCACACCGCCATCAAAGGCGTTCGCGGACGCATCCGCGAGGTTGGCCATGGGATCCTCACCCAAGGGCAGGGTGGCGGGTTCAACCCGGTTTGTCCAGGGTACATCATCCACCTTCCGGGCTTGAACCTCGTGCGGTGCAAGGGCACCGTGGAGGGCTCGGCAACAGGGATCTCGCCCATCCTTGCGCAGGGAAGATGCTGCCATCCGGAAGGTATAGCTGGCCACCATCGAATAGGGAACACTCTGACTTTCGACCAAATATTTGGCCAAGTAATCCCGCTCGATAGCTTTCAAAACATAATCCATCATGTGGTCCTGGATTTTCTTGAGCTCAGCCGAGCGGGGCAACTTTCGGCTCAAGTAAGCCGCAGCGTACTCGGAGAACCGAACCCAGTGGATGGCGAACCAGCGAGCCGTGGCGTTGAAGGCGTTGGGATTCTGCCCACCAGAAGTCCCAAACAGGGCCCAAAGGCGAATGTTCCCAAGGGGGGTGAGTTGGAGCATCGAACCCACCGCGTGCCACAGGAGCGGTGTGTTGGCTCGAATCGCGGTGTCCAAATCCTCCCACGAAACGTTGGGGCGACGCAGCAAAACGTAACCCCGAAGAAGGGAGGGACAAACCACACCCAGGATGCGACCTCGAGTGTAGTGCTGGACAGCCTCCAAAAGGAGGGTTTGTGGATCCATGAAAAAACCTCAGAAGTTGGTGATTTTCCCTGACGGGACCGTTCCCACGCATCATAAGGCAAAGGCCCAGCTTTTGAAATTTTCGGTTATTACTTCGGCTGTGAGGTAAGGACCATCCCATGAGCCGAAGTCGCGTTGCTTACCTCTCCATCCTGCCAAAACCGGAGCAACAAAAGCTCGACCTCACGTTTCGGCTCTCATTTCTGGAGGGAGTGGCTGGACTAAATCCCGGTACGTGGACGAGAAATCCGCGGGCGAACGCGATCAAAGCCAAGCAATGGTTTTTGGACGCAGGATTTCCCCTCACACCTTCGTGGTTTGAGATGGATCCAGATGCGTCTTGGGCTGTGGATTTGGATCGGCGTGTGTGGAGGGGGACAGAGCGATTTTCGAGTGGTCTCAAAGCAATTGGGGTGACCCGCGAGGATATTCTCAACGAGCTCATCAAATCCATCAACAGTCCGGAAGGAAAGCGCCAGGAGCGAGTTTATTGGAGCTTTGGTGCCTCGAATACCCCTGAGAAGATCCAGAACAAACCCCCTGTGGTGAGCGAGGTGATTGGTCCTGGCATTGCCCGTGCCGTCGACCAACTTATCAACGCGAAGTTGAAGGCGCGGCAGAATCGTCCTCTTCTGCAGAAAGAACGGGAGCTTGGGGATGGCAACATGCCAGGCATGATGGACCCCGTGGATAGAGCGTGGAACTCTCCGTCTTCAGAGACGGAAAGTCGAGATCCTACAGTCCTTCTCATCGATTTGATGGCAGATGAGCACTCCCTTGGGAGTGCCATCCTGCGGATGGTGGAGAACGTCATTGATCGCATGACAAAGAACGAGGTGAATCGCTTCGTGCTCAAGCGCTTCTTCCAATACATGACGGATCCGAATTTCAATCATGTTGATTCGGAGGATAACCAAGTTCGGTCGCAGATGTGGAAGATGCTCAATCGGATTCGAGACCAAGTCCGCGAGGACATGTTGGCCCAATTCGATCCCCAAGGGACCATGGATCCTGGTGCGCGCCAGAAATTCCTGACCCGCATTTATGGAATCCTTGGGACAGGTAGCAGTAAGGGCGGTAATCAAGAGTTACCAAGCAATGTTTTGCTGGTGGCAGAGGCCCTACAAAAGGAGCCAGCAATCCAAGCGCTCCTGGAGAAATTCAGAGCAGAACGTGAGCGCATGACCTTGCGGACTGCGCACCGCTTTTTGTATGCGCAATGGAAAAAGGCATTGGGCGTATTTGGGGTGTGGCTTTGCGAGCGTAGGTGAGCCTCGCCCTTGGAGGGCTTCAAGGTTCATCACATGGCCGCCTCAACCACAATCAAACTCAACGCCCACCTTGCGGTGGATTCTCGTCGCCGCAAGGCGGCACATGAAACCATTACGAACCTCCACAAGCAGACCCAGAGTGCCCAGCTCATGACGGGTTTGACCAAGACGTACACCCCCACCCAGGATGATGGGCAGCCCTTTCCTCCGGAGGTGAAGCGGGTACAGATTCGGGTCCAGGACGCGCTTGCGAAGGTGGGCGAGGCCCTCACGGATCTGCTCAACACCACCGCAATCAAGGACTTCACCAACATGATTGCAAAGGCCGATGTGGTGGTGGATGGAAAGATTCTCTTGGAGGGGGCGCCCGTCACCTACCTGCTTTTCCTCGAGAAGGAACTTCGGGATCTGCGAACCTTCGTGGAGAAGTTCTTCGAGCTCGATGCCGCCAGTGAATGGGTTTTCAACCCAAACACGGGTCTTCACCAGACCCCACCTGTCACCACGCAGAAGACAGCAAAGATCCAAGAGGCAGTTGTTGTGGTCCAAGCCACGGACAAGTTTCCTGCTCAGGTCAAGGATCAGACGCGGGACGTGGTGATTGGGAATTGGACCATCGTCAATCACAGCGGCGGAATGTCAGCTTCCCAGAAGGAGAAGTTGCTTCGCCGCATCACCAAGCTCGAGGAAGCGGTCAAGAATGCTCGGGAGCGGGCCAATCTCGTTGAGATTGTGGAAGTGTCGCCAGGCCAAGCCTTGATGAAGTTCCTGCTCGACGATGCCTGATCCGTTGCACACCTCGGCGGGTGTGCTATCCAAAGTTTCTCCGTAGGGAGACAACCTCAAGTTCATTCTCGTTTTCACAATTTTCCCCAACCAAGCTCTTGGAGGTTCGAGTCCTTCTCCCCGCTTTCACATGTGCGGGGGTGGCGAAATTGGTAAACGCAGCCTCCCTAAAGGAGGTCGCTTGGTGTTCTCCTCGACTCCCAAACTCTTCACACGAAGGGAACCAACCCTCTCTCCCGATCTGCATCCAATTGCATGCAACGCTGGTTTGAATCCAGCCGGCGCCTCTTCTTATGGCGCTGTGGCCGAGTGATTAGGCGCAAGCACTTAGATCTCCAGAGCAGATCATTTGCCGTGGATTGGAGAAATCCCTTCCCGACGCCGTAGTGGCGTCGGATCCCACCGGAGCCCTGTGAGTAGGATACACTCATGGGGTTCCACCTTTTAAGTTCTTGAAACCTCCTTTCGCCTCTTATGGTCTGCCATGTCCACCCAAACTCGTCAGCAGGCACTCCAAAGTGCCCTCCATGCCCAGTGGGAACTCGCTCATGAGCGCGGGGAACTTCGTAATGGCCGCCTTTTAGGTCGGGGGGGCTTCCACAAGGAGAAGCGCGAGAAGCGGGGGGACTGGAAGCGGGAGCTCCCTAAGGGAGACTCTTAGGGCTTATCGGCTCCAACATAGTCCGAAGTCCAAGTGACCCGAAGTTCTCCGTCAAAATCGGACTTGGGATCACCGTCGATCCACTTCCCAAGATTCCCCAGCGCGGAATCTTTCAAAGTCCGATAGAGTCCGGGATAGTCCGGATCGGGCATCAAAACCTCTTCCAGATCTGCCGCGCCCACAGCGATGCTGGTGTCATTGGGAGACCCCGTGCTCCAGGCAGAGAAGGAAACGTTGGCCTCGCCACAGAAGGTAAGAGTGCCTGTATTCAGGGCCACAGAATTGCGGATGGTGATCTGTTCGATCAGAACATCCTCATCGCACGCCACGGACTTCGGCGTGCCCACCGTGGCTTCGTTGAGGATGAAGGTGCTGTACACGGCATCCAACGAGGATCCTGCTTCCAAGTAAACTCCGCCTCCCCTCCCTTCCTTGGGATTACCGTTCTTGACCACGAAGGTGTTTTCCATGGTGATGGCACTGCTCTGGGACCAAATGCCAGCAAGGGCATTCTCGGCAATCACGGTGCGCGCAGAATGAATCTCGCAATTGTTTGCGATCACCCCATGCCCAATGGATTCGCGGATCACGCTCCGCTCCAGCCAGAGATCCCCATCATCGCAATGAATGGCGGCGGAGATCTTGATTCCGTCCAGGAAAAGGGAAGCACCCTTTTCCATCTCGATCCCAAAAGTGCCATCAAGCACCCCAGGACCCACAAGGACCACAGTTTCCTCGCTGGGGATGTGGATGGGCACCATGGGAGAGAAGGTTCCTTCCATGTGAAGGACGTGATACTTCGGATTTCCCTTGAGCTCAAGGGCGGCCCTTTCCAAGGTGCAGAAGGGTTCCTCATTGGAACCATCCCCATGATCGGAACAACCTTCGGGGCGCGCCCACAGGATCATCGCGTTCGCAAAACAGGATCCCGACCAAAGATCGCAAGCGGTGGCACATTGCTCATGCGCCGTGCAAGGGTGGCACGTGTGCATTGCAGCATCGCAAACCTCCCCAGGTGCGCATGAGCAAGCGGAGCACAAACCGGAACCATCACAAAACGGCCGATCGGGATCCATCACCGCACAATCGATGTGGGAACACGAGACGCATTCTCCCGCCACACAATAGGGGGAGGAGGGGGAACAGGCCTTGTCGACCCCCCCTTGGCCTTCTGGGTCGCACTGGAAACCTTCACCCACGTCAGGGAAGGAGGAACCAGAACTGGATTCCCCCAGATCCTGGTTGGGAATACAGATCTTTGAGGCGCACAGGAGACCTGGGTCGCACATGTTTCCCGTTGTGCAGGGACATCCAAGAGCTCCAATGGCACACACCTCCGTGGCGGATTCTTCAGAGGGATCAAGGGGTGGGATGCACGCGGCCAAAAGTAGAAGAAAGAATTGGGGACGCATGCCAGGTCTACGCCAAATCATCGCCGATTCTGAGGTTTTTTTGGCGCGTTGGAACGTAACAGAACCGAGCTTCGCCCCATGAACACGATTCAGACTGTTTTCCATCGCCCCTCTGTCTTCCTTCCCGTCATTCATGCAGATACTTTGGCACAGGTCTTCAAAAATGTGGAGATAGCCATCGAGTCTGGAGTGGATGGGATCTTTCTGATCAACCAGGGGGCCATGCGTTCCCGCGATGTGCTTCAGGCTGCCAGCGATATTGGTGTGCGCCACCCCGATTTGTGGGTGGGCGTGAACCTTCTGGGATTCAGCTCAGTGGAAGCGTTGCGCACCATTCGGGGCATGTCCATTCGGGGGCTTTGGTGCGACGATGCGGGGAATCTCGAAGCATTTGCGTCGGAGCGCGCGGATTGGTGAGTTCTTTTCTTTGGGGGGGTGGCGTTCAAGTACCAAGCGCGTGTTCCCGAAAGCGCTTGGTCGGATGCGGCTGCAAATGCGGCAAAGAAGGGCGTGGATGTGGTCACGACCTCGGGCCCGAAAACGGGGGAGCCACCCAGCACCAGAAAGATCCAAATGTTTCGTCAGGCCTTGGGAACACACCCCCTGGCCATCGCCTCAGGAGTCAGCGTTGAAAACGTTGCATCCATGCTTGGGAAAGTGGATGCCTTTCTGGTGGCCTCCAGCGTTTTGCTTCCGGACGAGGAGATCTTCGACCGGAAGAAGCTTGGACTTCTTGCATCCTTGATTCATCAGACGCAGTAGGTTCCGGCTTCCAAAAAGCCAACCCACTGGCATACCATCTCCAATGGACAATCCCCGGTGCCCAAGCATTTCAAGACACAGATCTTTGTGTTGGGATTGGCCGGAACGCAAGCAACCTCTGTTGAAGGAAGCAGGGGACAGTCTTGGGTGCTCTGACAGAGTGAGGTACAAAATCCATCCACAACTTCTTGAGTCTCTTCGTCGTGGAGGGTCACACACACGGGAGCCGGAAGGGAACACTCCCCTTGTGACTTGCAAGGGGAATAGAAACCCTCATCGGGTTGATTGGGAACTTCATCGGCTTGAGTGGTGCTCGAAGAATCGCCACCCAAGTCTGGTTCCGGACCCATATCCAAAAGTGGCTCCCCAGTTGCCTCTTCGGAGGGTTGTCCCGTTGAAGAACTTCCCAAAGTTGTTGTGCTGGAGAAGTCCCGCGGAAGATCCATCTCAGGGGGCAAATCAGGACTTCCACTTGTGGAGGATTCCAAAGAATCCCCAATGGTGGAACTTGTGATGGGTGGTCCCGAGAATGAGTCTCGGGAACGTCCTGCTGAATTGCAAGACAAGATCAGGAAGATCCAGAGAGCGCGCATCGACCATCCTCCAACTGGAGGAATTACGCCTTTGATTGCGCTTTAATGCACAGCAAAGAACATGAAACTTCCCAACTGCACCCCGCCAATTAACCGAGGCAAATGCGTCCAGGAGCGAATTTGTGGCTTTTGCCGAAAGCCCGCCCTCGAGTTCCGGGACGAGGGATCGGCTCACGAATATTGGATATCGGCCATGTGCCAAGATTGCCAGGACAAGTTCTTCTCCGAAGAATGAAACCTTCTTTTGATCTTATAAGAATCCGCCATGCTCACTCTTCGCTACTTGCTTGGGGAAATGGGAATTCCTTTTGTGGAGGTGCACCTCCCCCACCCACCAGATTGGCTCCTCCACAATGACACCCCAACATGCGGTACGGCCCAACTTGGCAAGGACATCCGAACAGGACAATGGCTTGTGGTGGGTGTTCGTCAGCGCGCCCAACCCATTCGGATGAGAACCTCCCATCGGCTTTTTTGCAATTATGCGGATGAAATCCTTCACGAAGCATGCCATCTGCTTGTCGGAGATTCTTCCTTGGAGGAAGAATTGGGCCTGATGGCGCTACAGTGGGTGCTCATACAGCGACTTCTTCCGTTCTATCGAAACCTTTGCCGAGCTAGTTTCGCGGACTATGGTCTCACCAAACAAAACGTTGGCCAGGATGATAGCTTCCTGGATTCTGAGGATTGGCTGGAAGCCGTGGACAAGGCAAAGGAGCATGGGATTCTTGGGTCACGTGGAGATCCCCAGGTGTACGGGGTTCATCCCTCGTGGGAAGGAACTTCAAAAGATGGATGGATCCTTGGTGCTCCTAAGGATCAAAATGACTGGAGGCGACTTCAAATACGGCCCCCATGTCGACGCGCTGTGATTCCAACATGAACATGACCTTGCGACAACTTCTGACGGTGGTGGGGATTGAGTTATTGGAGCTCAAGAAATCCCATCCACCTCGATGGTTACACATCCTCGGAGATCCTCCAGGGAGCGCTTTTTGTGGGCGGGATTTTCGGACCAAGCGCCTTGTGGTGGTGGGCCTTCGAGGGGCGCCCTCCCAGGATAATAGAGTCCGGCGATTTGTTCTTCGGGGCTGGTACGCAGATGAAGTTCTACATGAGGCATGCCATCTTTTGTGTGGACCTTCCTCTTTGGTGAATGAAGAGGCCCTGATGGTCTATCAATGGGCATTGATGCAACGCCTCATTCCCACCTTCTATTCGATGTGTCGGGGAGTGTTTTCCTTATATGGTTTGCCCAGCGGAGAAATGGTGGGCGAGACTGAGGATTTCCTGCAGTCTCCAGTTTGGAGAGGAATGACCGATGAGGCGATCGAAAAAGGGTACGTCTCTGCATCCGGGGAGCCCCTCCTTCGTGGGGTCCATTCCTTGTGGGAAGTTGAAATCTCCCATGTAGGGTTATGAACCTGCCATGTCCGCCAAATACCCGCGAACTTTCCATCTTCCTTTCTCTCCTGGGGGGACCTCGGACGATCGTCGGCTGGCAAGTGTTGACGCCTTTTTGGGCGTTCCCGTTGTGATCTCAGAGAAGTATGACGGATCGAATCTCACGATTACCAAGCGTGAGATTTTTGCCAGATCCCATGCGGGTGCTCCTGCACATCCCAGTTTTGACATGGCCAAGCAGGTCCACGCCCAAGTGGCCCATAACATCCCAGAGGGCGTTTCTGTCTTTGGAGAGTGGCTCTTTGCGGTCCACTCAATCGAGTATACCGCCTTACCCGGCTACTTCTGCGCTTTTGGGGTGCGGGAGGACACCACCGGGTTCTGGTGGGAGTGGTCCATGGTGGAGATGCTTGCCCAAGAGTTGCAAATCCCCACCGTTCCGGTATTATTTCGGGGTAGCTTTGACTCCGAGAAGGAGCTCACCACTTCCGTTTTGGAGTTTTGTAAAGCGCCCTCCTCCGCGGGCGGAATGCGGGAAGGGATCGTAATCCGCCGCGCGGAGGGATTCACGGATTTTGCAAGTAATATTGCAAAATGGGTTCGTAGTGACCATGTCACCACGAGTGAGCACTGGAAGCACCAAACCATCCGCCGAAATCGGTTGGCTTGAAAGCCAAGAACTGGCCTTCGCAAAGGAAGAGCATGCGAGCACGAACACTTCGCCCCACTCAAAAATTCCGCCTTGCGGTGCAAAGCACCCGTTGGTGGCACGCTGTCATTCGTGTCAGCTTCCTGATCTTGGGTGGCATTTGTATTCTTTTCGCAGCCGCCACCCTTGTGCTCTCCCTCCCCAATGCCCGATTATGGGCTGGAATCTCCTTGGTCATAGGGATATTTTTGGGTTGGTTGGGATTTTGGAAGAATCCTTGGCCGAAAGCGTGAACCCCCAATGCTTCGCAAAATCCTCAACCGCCTTTGGTGTGCTTGCTTCTGGGCCATCATGGCTCCAATCCTTCCGATCCTGGTATTGATTCGCATCGTAATACCAGGTGCCAAATCCCACACGGATGCGTGGCTACTTCTCATTGGAATGTTGTTTTTTACCCTTCAATTCGTGATTCTGTTGTTTCTCATTCCCTGGTTGGGATTTTTGGCCATTCCCGCGATGTTGGGCGCAGTCTCTGTGCTGGGGGGAATCGCAGGATTCGCCTTGGGGACCCAGAGATGATCTTTGCGTAATCTTTCCTTGGGCGTTGAAATGTCAAACACTGATCCAGTTACAGATCTCCTCACTATCCTCGGGCACCATGAAGAGGAACTTCCCGTCTCCGTGCAAGAGGCCTTTGCCAAGTGCCGAGACATGGTCCAAAGTCCCCTGGGAACTTTCGCGGCCAACATCGGCAGACAGTTGCTTCGTGATCAGGCTCGGATTGATGAGTTGGAGGAACGGGTTGGGTCACTTCAGGGTCAAATGAGGCGATCCGAGACAGGTTGGTGCTTGCCTCGAGAGGTGGAGGAAGGACCACTTCCGGTGCCTCGCCTCGAAATGCGCATCGAGGTCCAACAGTGGGGGTGGACGTGGACCTACATGCTTGTTCGTCGTCACTTCTTGGGAAACCTGGAGGGGCTGATGCTGGGTTCCACAGAAGTCCGAACGGCACGTCACCCTGACGCCTCAAAATCCCTGGATTTGCCCATTCGAGATGGGGTCCACATTGCCTTTGATGCCCGATTCCTCAGCCTTCCTGCATTCGTGACGCTGGGTGACAGAGCCGAACGCGTTGAACCCTTGGATGATGCCAGGTACTTTCAGGCCCTCCCAAAGAAACCATGATCATCGGTACAACCAACCCAAGCAAGGTCTCTGAGATCGCCTCGATTTGTCACCCCTATGGTTTGAGCCTCGAGACTTTGGAACTCTCCGTTCCAGAAACGGGGAGAACCTTCCGAGAAAATGCACAACTCAAGGCACGTGCCTATGCCGCGGCTAAACCCGGCGAAGTTGTCCTAGTTGAGGATTCGGGGTTGGAAGTTCCGGCACTGGATGGACTCCCTGGGGTGGATTCTGCCAACTTCTACTTGCAAGGTCCAAATCCCCCCCAACTGCATCCCATTCAGGACAGAGAGAAGATCGATCGCCTCAACAATGAACTTCTCTTGGCAAGAATGGCCCAGATCCCCTTCCAACAACGAGGAGCCAGATTCATTGTGCAACTCCTCGTGGTCAAGGGGGATCAGATCCTTTTTTCCACGGAGGGACAAAGCGTGGGTTACATCGCAGAGGTGCCGCAAGGCACCCATGGATTCGGCTATGATCCGGTATTCATTGGACGAGATACCTTCGGATACACCTATGCTGAGCTGGATTCCGCTCGCAAGAATTTGCGATCCCATCGCAAACAAGCCTTGAAAGCCCTGGATACTTGGCTCTCGGGCATCGTGAAGGCAGACCGCTTTCACATCTTTGGACAGTGAAGGAGCAATACAAGAAATGATGACGAACTCGGATTTCCGAAGGATGGACTTCGGACCCACCCCAGGCGCCTACCCTATTGTCGCCAAATATCTGGATCCTTCGACCCCGGAAGACGACAAAAAAGCCATCGAGAAGAAGGTGCTTCTCGCCCTGCAAGAGTGTGCGGCGCAGCGGGTCATTACCTCCTCGAAATGGCGGGAAGATGTCCACGCCTATTCGGAAGTGGCTCTGGAAATTGGGCTGCAGGACGCCGTTCCAGCCCTTCTTGACTTGCGAGTACGGGTGCCCCCAGGGGAAATCGAGCACGCAATACTTGCTTCTTTGGCCGTTCTGCAGGAACCCAAAAAGCTTTGGGATTTCTGGTGGAAGGAGTGGATGAGGGAAGTTCCGCGAACGTTCCTTTGGCCACTCCTTGCCATTGGACTGCGTCTTTCGGACCCACCGCGATCTCTGGAGATTCTCCAAGAACTGATTGAGAATGCTCCAGGCACCTCGCACTGGCTTGGCCCAGTGCTTTGGGGCTTCTTTACCAGCGAGGATTTGGATCCCGAAGAAGTAACGGACAGTCTCGTTGATCTGGACAACGTTTATCGCCTCAAGGCGCGCGCTTCACTCGAATCTGTGGGTGCTTCTTCGGAAGAGATCGAAGAGTGGATTCCACTGCAAGAAACTTCCCATTAATCGTATTCCATGCGTGAAGATTGGTCTACCAAAAGGTCGGTTGGAGGGCAGGACCCTGGATCTTCTTGGCGGAAATAACTTCGTTCAAGAAACCAGGAAGCTCACCTGGACGGTGGACGGGCAAACATTCATTCGCATGCGTCCCCATCAGATCCCGCCAGCCATTTGTCATGGGCTTTTGGACGAGGGCATCTGTGGATCCGATTCCCTGTGGGAATTTCCCATGCGCCATCTTCTGCGCGTCATGGCGTCAGTTCCCCAGCCGGGGGTGCGCATGGTCGTGGCTGCAGCGGACCCAGAACTCCTTTCACATTTGCCAGCGCGCCCCCTGGTGATTGGCACCTCCTATCCAAATCTCGCCTCGGAGGTGTTTGCCGGCATTCCCCACATTCTTGTGGAACAGTCGGGGTGCATCGAAGGACTTTGCCCAATTCTGGTAGACGCGATCGTGGACATTGTGGAAACGGGAGAGACGCTGCGCGCCAATGGACTTCACGTTCTCCATGATATGGGGGAGCTCTCCCTTGTCCGGATCCGCAAGGTCCATCCCGATTCTTTCCAGGATGTGACGGTCGTGGTCCGCCACGACCCGTCGCAAAGCCTGCTTTTCCAGCGGAGTCTCCGCCAACAAGTAAAAGCCATGATTCAGGAAATCAAGCGCCATGATGACGAATGAGGAATTTGAGAAGTTGCCCCTGCTCGTGATGGGAGAGTCCAAGGAGATCCGGGATGCTGGCGTTATCCAAGGCGTGCATCGCTGTTGGATTCGATTCCGACCCACCATCTATTCTTTCACGGCGAATCGAGCGGGTGTGGTCCCAGGATCAGATCGACTGCGCTACAA
>JACCDR010399582.1_pt1 | contig 17804 bp, 20 predicted proteins | sample 7446431 | NCBI WGS metagenome assembly JACCDR01 (sample SAMN15323443, study PRJNA562643) | freshwater metagenome | isolation source: river surface water | place: USA:Blue River Watershed | collected 2017-08-17
CGCCGGAGTCCAGGTTGGCCACTCGCAAGCCAAACGTCAGATCGGCACTCGTGCCGTTGATGGTCGTTTGGGCGCCCAGCAAGTTGATATCGCGAACGAATGCTTGCGGCTCTCCGTCCACGAGGATGCGGCGAATGGGAAGCAGGTCGGCGAGAAAGTCGGTCATGGTCAGCGCCCCAGGTCCAAGGTTGCTACGTCTCGTGTCAGCCGCGGAGCGCTTACGATCACGACGTCATCTGCATCACCGCCTGACTCGCCGACCAAGACAACGTGGTACGAGTACAGCTCGTTGTCGATTGTCTGCGGCGATGAGAGCGTAAGCGTTAGATCGTGAATAGCCTGGTAAGCCGCGCCCGTTAGAGGGTCGGTCACTGACTGGATCGAGCTGGGCGTTCCGGTCGCAACGTCTACGCGCCAAAACTGCAGCCTGATGTTCGTGGTCGGTAGCGTGTCATCAGCCGGATTGATCTTTACGGTGATGACGTTGACCTCGCACTCGTTGGGCAAGTCTACGGAAAAGTAAACGCTACCGCTTACGGGTACGATGTTATTGAGCACACCAGGGACTACCGGAAGACCCGTTGAAGTGGCACCGAACCCTGCAATCGTCCGAGTGGCCGCAAAGCCATCGGGCAAGCTCACATAGTCCTGCCCGAATACCTGCTTGAGCCCATGCAATCGCATGTACTCCATTGAATCGGAGAGCGCCTCAAGCCATACGCGCACGCTCACAGCGTCGAGATCGTCGCCGTCTGCAAGGTCCGTGTAAGCCGTTGAGATCGGCCCATCTACAGGCGTGTAACTCATGCTCCCTGGCTCCCTCTGATGTAGATTGCTTCGCGGTTACGCGCCTGAACCTTTACGGTTCCGCTGTACTTGCCCCAAGCGCCCCAAGTTCCGTCCGGCAGCGGCGGAGCGGTATCGGCCGGGTCAAATGCTGCATCGTCGAAGACGTACAAGATATGAATGCAGCGTGTTCCGGCTGGTCGCCAGAACTTCACGATGCGGCGTAGCCCGTCGATCTCGTCGCGCGTTGCAGTGCTGCCCCACGTGCGTTTCTCGCCCCAGGTCAAACCAGTAGCGCCCCACAGTGGCGAGCGAGCCCAAGGCTTTTGCGGGCTGTCGGTGGTGGCGTAGATAAGCACCCAGTAGCGCGTACGAGCATCGGCCAAAGCGGAGCCGTCCCAGTTCCAGGACGATGCCTTGTAGCGCGAGCGCGAGCCATCGCGGTCAATCGTGTACCAGTTGCCGTGCTCGTCCACCGTGCGAACTCGAACGGCATGCGGTGATAGGTAGCCGCGGATCTGCTCCAGCAGCGACCAAGGGTTCCCGCGCTCGCGGTGATCGTCGAGCCAGCGGATCTGGCGAAGCGCGTGCGTTGTCGTCGGCTCGTTTGGTCCGCGGATGATCTTCCGGTCGCGCCCGAGCACAGGGATCGCGTCATCGGGTCCGAGCCCAGGGAAGCGCGCTTGCACGCCCTCCCAGACTCGCTGCGAAAGCACATCGTACATAGCCGCAATCGACCAAAGCACGCGGCTGTCGGTCTCGACGCCTTGCACGGTGTCGCGCGTGATCCAACTTGGACCGAGGTAGCGAATGAGCTGCCGGAAGTTCATGGCGAGCTCACCAGGTTGATGGCGCTAACCGTGATGGTTCCAACGGTCGCGACCTGCCCGGCCGTCAGCGTGGTGTTACCAGCTGGCAGCGCCAGGGTGATGCGGTAGCCGTGCGGGGCGACAGCTTGCAGAATGGTCGCAAGGATGAACTCGCGATAGATGACCCCGGGCCCAGGGTCCGAGTCGTCGCCGCCGATTGGTCGAAGTGCAAAAGCTGCTAGCAGCGCGTCTTCAATGTCTTGCTGGATCTCGCCCGTTGTCTTGCTGATCGAGTCGTAGACCCAAAGCGTATAGGTGATGGGAATCGCTAGCTCGGTCGCGCGAGTGACCGTGACGTTGATCGTGAGCGGGGTGGCCCACGTCTCGATCGCGTCCTCCACCGCGTCGCGTGCGCCTGTGGTTACGTCGCCGCTCGCGCTCGCGAGGTACACGGTAACGTCTCCGGTCACGCTGTCGTCAATGACTCGGGTGCGCGTGGTCTCGCTGTTGCCCGTCAGGTCTGGCGTGGTCGCGACATAGTGGTAAGCGTCCGCGGGACCGTTAGGCGAAAGGCTTCCAAGCTTAGCCAAGCAGCGAGCTTCAAGCGCGTCGTCGGCCTCCTCGTCGGTCGCAGTCGCTGCGGTTGTGTTCGTGATCGTGATCTTCGCGATCGGAGTCACAAGCGTGTCAATGTCGCCGATACCAGCGTTTGACCCTGTCCCTGACCTTTCGGCAATGAACGTCAGATCCAACGTGCCGCCGCCGAGCAACGTGCCGCCTGTCGAATTGCGGAAGGTCGCGCCAGTCACCGGGTCGACTGCGATCAGGTCGTCAGGGTCCCAGGTGTATGGCAGCGCTCCGGTATTGGTCAGGCGCACCGTGCATTCGGCGAAGGTCGCTGGAACGCGGTCGACGTTGTACACGTACTTCGCTACCAGTGTTTTGCTGGCCCCTACTGCAAGCGTCAGGAAGCCCGACTTGATAGCCGCAACTGTGCCCGCCTCGTAAGCGGCCTGCATTCGTGCGGTAACGTCGAACAGCGTGCGCGTAGGGTCGCCAGCCGTCCACGACTCGGTGGACAGACCCAGCGCGCTAGCAGCAGCCAGCATCGTCGAATAGAGCGCGTCACGTGCCGCGGCTACGATGATGTTGGAAAGCGTCGTTGTGGCCATCAGGTCGGCTCCAGTTGCAGAAGGTCCACGGTCACATCGCTAACGCTCAGCACGAGATCAAAGGTGTCGCCCTCGGTGGTCAGCACGTCGAGATCCACCGTCCACGTCAGGCCTGCGCCTTCTTGGTTCTCGGTGATGGTCACGGTCACACTGTCGACGCGCGGCTCCTTCAAGCACTCGTTGCGGATGCGCCCCGGATAGCTCGCGCGCATGTCTTCGCTCACGGATGAACCGAGCAACTCGAGCAGGTGGATTCCGTAGTTCGGATCGTCGAGCAGCGTTCCGCGCCGCGTCGTCAGGCGACGATAGAGCGCCTGGCCAACAAGCTCGACGCCCTCAACCACGCGACCAGGGCGGAGCCTGTTCGTGCAGTACGTGTCACGGCCGTACGGTGTAGCGACGACGGTCATGCGGACCCCGCTTTGGACATGGTCCCAGCGCCTGTTGGAGTGAGCACCATCGGCGCACCGATCGAGGCCGGGCCTGTGATCGTGTCGCCCCAGCGAAGGAAACGACCAGCCGAGGTTGCAGGGTTCGCAGCCTCGGAGCCACCCACGTAGACGCGTCCAGATGCCTCAAGGCGAGCCGTTGAAGGCAGCCAGCCATCCAAGCCTTCGCCCTCGTAACTGTGGACGTAGGGCCGCGTCGGGTCACCATTGACGAAGCCCACGAGCACAGTCGAACCGTCCACCGGTTCGCCGCCGCCGCCTGGGATGCCGACGCGCATCGGGATGGACGCGAGGTCAGGCAGGCCCAGACCCGTCGCTGAAGGCTGGGCGTCGATGTAGCCAGCACTTACGCCTGCAACGCGGTACTCGTAGACGGCGTGGAAGAAGTGCGGCCGAGTGACCGCTTGCACGATGCGGCGCAAGGCACCGAGCGAGCGATCCACGAGGCCATCCTGCGCGGCGTAGACGTGGCTGCGGAGCATGTCTGGTGTCAGCTCGTGACGCACGCTAGCGGCCACCATGCCGCCCACGGTGGCGCCCGGGACAAGCCCGGCAATCGACTCGGCGGCGACTGTCTTGCCCCCGCCCGATGGCATGACATTTAGCGTGTAGAACTGCAGCTCGAACGTTGATGCTGGGCGGGCCTGTACTTGAGTGACGCCAGCTGCATCGATGTACCAAAGCTCCGACGCCAATAGGTCGAGCGTGCGGGCAGCTTCGCCTCGAGCTCGGAAGTAGGCCGGCCCGATTCTTCGGTCGGTCACTGTGCCGATGGTCTCGCCGCAAGCTGCAGCAACGTCAGCAACGACTGAAGAGAGCTTCACGCCTGCTTCGTTTCGGTAGGCCTTGGCGGGCACTGTCGAGCGCCAGCCGCCAGCTCCGGCGACAACCTGGTAATGGCCGCGCTCTTGGTAGACGCCGCCATTCGTGATGGTTCCGACGAGCTCCAGTCCGGCAAGGTTGATCCGCGCCTCGCCCGTCAGGGCCTTCTCAGCAGCGACGACACAGTCAGCTGTCCACAAGCCCCATTGCGGCATGCGCACAGTGCAGCGTTCGAGCGCCAAGCTGTTGAGGGTTGAGAGCGTCATGCCGCCTCGAACTCCTTGGTAAGCTCGGCTACTTGCTGCTTAAGCGCTGCGTTTGGGTCCGTTTTCGCGGGGTCCTTGCTGCCGTTCGCGCCTCCTGCCCCGTTAGCCTTGCTGCCATTCGGCGAGCCTGCGGCTTTCTTGGGGAGCGGCTGATACTGAAGGAACTTGATCTTCACGGTCGCGCCGCCCTTGTCGTCGGGCTGCGGCTGCGTCCACGACTTGACCACGACCGAGGTGATGCCGAGCCCGTCGAGTTGCGGGTGATAGATGTCGAGCGCTTTGGAAGTGCCCTCGGCGACTGGCAGCTTAAAGAGCGGCTGGAACGCCTCCCAGTCGGCGAAGTGGTCAACGCCGCCGGTGGTCCAAGATTCTTTCCAGAGGTAGAGCTCCACATCGAACTCGAGCAGCTTGGCGCCGTTGTGGACGGTGCCGCCGCCGCTTTTGCCCTTCGCCTCTTGCTTGTCCCAGCCTTCGTCCAGCATTGGGTACGAGAAGCGAGCGCGGCCCGGCGAGCGTTGCCCGGCGAGCACAAAGAAGTCGTACTCCTTCGGGTTGTCGACGGGATTCATGCCGCCCCCATTGCGAGCGCCTTGCGTTCAATCAGGTCGTCCAGCGCTTGCTCAACCTGTGCGAGCGTCTCAGTCAGCCCGGTCGGGTAGAGGTTGAACGTCGCGGTGATGGTTCCGCCGCCACCAGCTGCGCCAGCCTTCGCGGCCTTCGCTTCGGGCGGCTCGACTAGATCCGTCATGGCACTTTGCACCATGCTGGCGGAGTCATCGATACCAACGGCGAAGCCCTCGCCGGTGTAGCCGCCGAGCTCGGCGAAGACCTTGGAAGGAGACGCAATGCCCAGCTTTGACTTGGCGCTGTCGATTGCACCGGTGACGACGCCGCCGAGCGCATCCGTAACGAGCGACGCTGCGCCGGTGATGCCCTTGGCTAGGCCCTCGAGCATGGCCTTTCCGATGTCGGCCAGACTCATGCCCTTCAGCTTTTCGATCGCAGAATCGGCCGCCGTTGTGATCGCGTTCCACGCTGCAGTTGCTCCAGCTGAAAGCGCCGTCCACGTTGTGATGAGCAGCGAGACGCCGGCAGCTACGACCGCAACGCCAGCCGCGAGAACTCCAACGGCGGCGACGACCATGTACATGGCCACCTCGCCGATAGCCGCGGCGCTGGGCATCTCCACGATGCCGCCAAGGTCGAAGTCGAATTGGTTCGCTAGGTTCTTGACGGCGATTCCTACCTTCAAGGCTGCGATCACGGCACCGAGGAAGAACGCTTCCGCAACGGTGGCGGCATTGCCTACGCCGCTAATGAACGGCTGAAAGATGCCCTCAAACAGCGACTTGAGAGCACGGCCGCTCTCGGTGTTTGAATCGAACAGCGCGACCAACGTCGCAAGCCCAGCAAGCAAGCCTTCGATACCAAGCCCGCCGAAGGTTCCGGCGATGTTGCGCTGGAACTTGTCCCACTGCGAATCCAGCCCGAGCAGCTTCTTCTGTACGACGCCGCCGAACTTGCTCTCCATCTCGGAGGCAAGCTCACCCGCGGCCTTCTTGCCGGTCTTCAAGTCTTCGATAAGCGCTGCAGTGCCGCCCGTGTCGTCGAGCGCCTTCTCCTGCATCGCGATGGCCTTGAGCGCCGCGGGCATATCTGCCGCACTGACGCCTGCCGTCTTGAGGTCGCGACTCAACTCGAGCAGCCGCTCTGAACCAACGCCGGTAGCGTTGGAGACCTCAGAGATCGCAGCCGATAGCTTCGCGCCAGCCTCAGCCGAGCCAGCAAACGCTTCCATGGTCAACGAGGCGTTGCGCTTCGTGTCGGCGAGTCCAACGGCCATGGCTGCGACCTTCACAGCCCCAGCGGCGAGCACTGCGATCAGGGCAACGGCGGCAACGCCAGCAACGGCGAACGCCGCGCCAGATTTGCCAAGGCTGCCCGATAGCGCCTCCCAAGACTCTGAGAACTCTTCGATCTTGTCGCCGACGCCGCCGAGCGGGCCGCCCAGTTTCTTGATTCCGCCGGCGGCTTTCTGTGTGTCGAACTTTGCTGTCTCGTCGGCTGCGCCCTTGGCTCGCGCGTTGAAGTCGTCCAGCGCATTGGCGGCCACCTTCGCGGCTTGTGCCTGTGCGTCCATAGCGCTGTTGGTTGCTGCGAGCTTCGACTTGAGCGCGGCCTCTTTGGTCGCTAGTGCGTTCGCCTCGCCTGCGAGTTTCCAGAACGCGTTACCGTCGCCAGCCTCCATGGCCGCCTGCATCTTGCCGGCGACAGCAGCCGAGGAAGCTTGGACCTTCTCCAGTGCGCCCGACAGCTTCACGCTCGCGCGCTCAAGCTCGGCGTACTTGTCGATGGCTTGCTTGGCGTTCGCCTGCATGGTCTGAAGCTCGGACATGCCCGAGCCTTGGACCTGTGCGCGGATGTTGACGAGGAACTCGGTCCCGCTAGCCATCAGCGCTTTTTCCTTCCCAGAGCTTGAGCCTGGAGAGCGATGAGCGCGTGAATGCCGTCCGCGATGAATACGGCGCCCGCGGTCGCATCGATGCCATCATCGCCGCGCACAAGCGCTTCGATGCATTGGCCCATGATGCCCACGCGTTGCCGTCCATCGCGGATCAGCTCCATCAGCCTTTTCCCTCGCGCGTTGCTCCAGCCCGAGCTGCACTGAGCACAGCGCCTGCGCATTCATCGTCTACGTCGGCGTAGACAGCGCAGAGCGCCGCAAACTTCTCCTTCGAAGGAAAGATGAGGCAGTTGTTCGCAATCTCCTTGTTGAGCTTGGCCTTGGACTCAGCTGCGCCCGGCTTGGCGTCGTTGGCCATCATGACCGTGCGCACGCGGGACATCTCGATCGGCTTCATCGGGCGAAGCACGACGATCCCCGATAGGTCCTCTCGAGCCTTCGGAAACCGGATCACCACGTTTTCTTCGTCGTCCAGGTGACCGGCTTCGATGGCCTCGAGCTCGTCGCGCTCGTCACGCTCAGCTCGGGCCTTTGCCGACTCCTCGCGACGCTTCTCGATTGCCGCGCGCTTCTCTTTCAAATCCATGTTTTGTGTTCCTTCGGTTCATCGCTCAGAGCAGACGTGTGCCGTCGCCCGGGTCGATTCGGATGATGCTGAGCGGCATCTCCACCGTGGTGGCAGCTGCTCCGGTTGCGTTGCCTACGGTGCGACCAGCGAGCCGGCAGCCGACCAACTGGCAGCTGAAGACTTCGCCGTTTCCGTCAAGCGGAGACCACGAGACGTTGAGGTCGAAGACGACGAGCCCGATCTTGTTCGGCTGGATCTGGGCAAGCGCTCGCTGGAACGCCATTGCCTTGGCGTAGTACATCGTCATTGATGCATTCGCGTCGTACTCGCCGACCGTGCGCCCGATGATGCGGCCGCCAGTGCCGCGGATCTTTTCCGGCGTCAGCGAGTCATCCCAGTCGATCGCGGCGTAGTCCGCTGTCTGGAACTCCTCGCCGCCGTAGATTGAAATCGAGGCCGAGATCTCGGCCCATGAAACCATCTGTCCTGCGATAAGCGGTTCAGCCACGGGTCAGCCTCCGATCCGCGACACGCGGACTGTGGTTGTGATTTTCTCCAGGTACCCAAGCGGGATGATGTCGACCTCGCAGGGGACCTCGGCGCCGACCACTCGAAGGTCGACGTCTCGAGCCATCGAGAACGAAACGTCGCTTGCGCGTGCGCCCTCGGCCCGCTCAGCGAGCAGCTCGTTTCGCAGTACGCTGTTGAGGTAGCCTTCGATGCGCTTGGCTTCGCTCTCGCGGATCGTGCCGTCTGCGTTGAGCGCCACGTTTGCGTTGAGTTTGCGCGTGGTCTCGGCCTTCGCGATCTTGCAGGCCAAGTCTGCGACGAAGCCAACCGGCAGCCGCGATAGGGGAGCGTTGTCCTCGTCGAGCGTGAGAGGTAGCGCCACGTAAACGCCTGGAGCGCTGTCGACGTCGTAGCTGGTCAGGCAGCCGACCCGAAGCGACAGGAGACCGCCGTCGACGCGCTCGTCGTGGTCTTCAAGTGAGCCATCCGCGTTGGTGATGGTGACTCCCGAGAGAGCGCCGTTCTCGACCTTGCCGGAGCTGACGTGTAGGTCGTGCGCCATGATCTGGCACGCGTCCCACCAGGCAGCCGGGCGACGCTTGCGCGACCCGTCGAGCGGTGACTTGCGACGAGCTCGGCCAGCACGGAGGGCGCAGCGGTGAGCGGTCTTTGCGGTCAGCGGTGTGTTGCCCACTGCGACTGCTAGAGCAGACTTCCACGATGAAGCAGACTCGGTGCCGGTGATGGTCACTCCGACGCCGGACAGGTTGGCCTCGTCGACGACGCCAGCCGCTAGTGTCAGGACGGTAGTCGTCACGGTGACGACCGTGCTCGCTACTGCATTGTTGTTCGCTGTGCCGGCAATGGTGACGTCCATGCCGACCTTGAAGCCGTCAGCGATCCATGAGCCGGTGTTGCGCGTGATGGTGTCGGCAGCCGCAACAAAGTCCAGATCCGTGGGGTTGCCTTGCATCTTGGCCGGCGCGTACTTGTCGCGGAAGTTGCACAGCACTCGCGAATGACGCCCGTACGTGGTCTCGTATGCGTTGATCTCGTCAATGCAGTCTTGGATCTCGTCGGCGCTTGTGACGTCGCCGCAAACGATGATCAGACGCGGAAGCTTCGCCTGTGCTGCAATGGCCGTGAACGCAGCCGTCAGGCCTGCGTTGTTCCACATCGGCGCGAAGCAATAGACGGTTACGACGTCGCCAGCCACGAGCGTTCCGGCTGCGAAAGCCAGGGTAACGTTGGTGTCTGGAATCAGGTAGCTCGTTGCCGTTCCTAGGCGGATAACGCCGGAATATGTGCGCCCGCCGTCTAGCGAGTAGTCGAAGGTAATGCCAACTGTTCCAATGGTTCCGCCAGCAACAACGCGAAACTTGATTACAGCGTCATCGTAGGGAGCGCCGGTCACGGTAACCACCGACGTTCCGGTCACAGTCTCGTTGTCGATCTGCGTTGCCCCAGCAGTCGCACTCGGCAGCTTGCCGAACAAGAACGGCTTCTTGGTCAACTGCACGTAATGTGCAGCGAGGTCGACGCCCATACCTCGGCCCTTGTCGGCGAGGAGCGAGGCAACGCGGGTATACTCTGAGATCCCAACGGTGCCGCTTGCGGTAGGCGACAGAATGCAGATGAGGTCGGACCCTGCGCCGACGCCGCCGCCGGAGGTCGCAAGTGTTACCGATGCGCTAGGGAGATTAGCCATAATTGTTAGTGCTCCTGCTCAGCAGTTCGCCTCAGTAACGAGGCCGACAGTTACGTTCGTCGCGACGTCAGCAACTGGGCTGTCGGCGAGCTCGAAGACGGTGCGGCTGATGCCGCTGGAATAGGTAATGGTGAGCGCGTAAGTGGCGCTGGTAGGCTGTGCGTCGTCGGTCGCAACTAGCTCGCCCTCGGCCGATAGCCAGCGGCACCGGGCAGCGTGCAGCGCCTCCAATGCCACAATGGCCAGGCTGTTGGCGATCTCGCGCGCTCGCTGACGGTGGTCGCTTACGAGCGCCCCGGGTCGGCTGTCTTTGGCATGTACAGCGATGAGCATCTGTTGCTCAGCGGCGAACATTGGCCGCTGTTCAACCGACTTGGCGCCGGCAAACGAGAACCGGTCTTTTCCGAACTCGACGATGCGAGCGTGCGTCTGCGTAATGGTTTCAGTCGGGAAGCGCTCGCCGTCGTAGATGACCCGGACGGGTACCTTGTCGGCAGCCGCCCGAGCAGCGATGTCTTTGACCAGCTCGGCGAACGTCATCGCGACGCCTCCTTGGTCAGCTCTGCGTCAATGATCTGGGCGGCCTTCGCCTGCCACTCGACGGGAATGCGACGAGGAAGGAACCCGTGTTTTAGTTGGTAGCGAGCATGCCGAACGCTGCCGACGCTCGCGCGAATGGTTGCGCCCGTCGCTGTGTAGCGCACAGCGCTGGAGCGGATAGCGCCGGACTCTCGAAGGTCGAGCGCCTCGCCGCTGTCGCTGGTGAATGGCACGCCGTGAACAGACTTGCCCGAGTCAAAAGCGCGCTGCGCCTCCGCCGTGAACATGGCTGCGATCTTGGGCGCGATGCTCGTAGCTACCTCGGGCAGCTTGGCGAGCTTGCGGCGGAGAGCGTCGAAGGTCTCAAGCCCGCTCATGGGACCACCGTGGGATCGCTAAGGCTGTATCGGCCCGTCGTCGTTGTGGTGGGAGTTGCCCCCATGGCGAGGTTGGCCTCAGCCGTGGCTGCGCCGTCTCGAAGCGGGACGCCTCGAGCAAGCCGGGTCGCGTCGGCGATGGCGTCTCGCTCAGCCTCAAGGATTCGGTCAGCGGATGAGCCGAGCCCAAGAGCGCGAGCCAACGCGGCAGCAGTGCGAACCGCTACCACGTATTTGACCCACTCAGGATAGGGCGACTCGAACGGCACTTGATGGCCAATCGCCATCGAATCTACCCACCGCGAGAATGTCTCCAGAAGAGCGTCCATCTGCGGTCCAATCGGAACGATGAGGCGCATGTTCTCGCCCGAGCTCGTCAGGTCGATAGCCGCGCCACCAGCCGTTGCTGCAACCTGCAAATGGCTATCAAGGCCAGCAACAGGCTTGGCGTAGTAGAGGACGCCGGAGGTGAGCGGAGCCGCAAAGCTGCCGCCCAGGTCGACGTCAAATTGAATGGCTGTGTCGGTGTCGCAGCCGTAGCCGTCGACCACAAGCGCGTTGCTCGACACGTTCACCGACGACACCTCGCGCGCGTGCAAATACAGGCTTCCGCGAGGAAGTCCGTAGTTGTACACGTCGGCGCGAGTGGCGTAGGCGGCCAAGGCTCAGGCTCCGGCGATCTTGCGGATGGCGTGCGGGAACATCGGCTTGCGGCCGTAGTAGATGTGGGACGACACAGCGATTTTGCCGTGCTTCTTGAAGTAGTCGCTGTTCTCGTCGAATCGGCGAAGCGACAGCGAATCAAAGCCGGGGGCCTGCATCATCAGCTTGACGATCGCCCAGGGCGGCAGGCCCCGAAGAATCATCTGACTGTCGACTAAGTACCAGTCATTGACGTCGGTAAGCTGGTCGATGCGTACGACGTTCAAAACGCTTTCGTTGTACGGGTTGCGCATCGTGGCCGTACCTGCAGCGGTGGGCACAAAGTCCTGCTTGAGCAGGTTGCGCAGCCCTTGCCACTTCTGACGCGGGACAAAGACCGTGTCGGGGGTAACGCCGAGCGGATCACCGTTAGCGTCGGGAACCTCGAGCATGGCCGTGATTTCTGCCTCGAGATTCGTGAGGTTTACGACATCCTTGGCCGATGCCTGCAGGTTGTCGAAGGTCAGGCTGTTGGCGTCAGTCGGATCGGACAAGTGCGAGTCGTGAAAAAGCGCCAAGTCATCCCAGCCGCACAGCTCGGTATTCGCTACCAGCATATCGGCGATGGACTTGAGCTTGAACATCTGCTCGGCCTGTAGCAGAGGGGCCGGGGCGTCTTCCCATTGCTTGGCAACAAAGGCGTACGCAATGAGCTTTAAAAGCTCGACCTCGACGCCGTCATCGTACTCGACCTGCGACAACTCAACCATCTTCTCGCCGATGGTCTTGAAACGACCTTCCTGCGCGACAGTCTCTGTGTACTTCAGCGCAAGCATCGACATCGGATACTTGGTCGTGAGAGACGCGGTCGTCGGAGCGTCTCCGTACTGGTCAACCCAAGTGGCGGGCTGCACCACTCCAAGCGCCATGATGTAGCGCTCGTCGAAGATCTCGAGCGCATCCGCCGAGCCGGTGGGTAGCGTATTTGCCGGATTTAGCTGAGCCATGTTTTAACTCCTGTTGAGTCGGCTCAGCCGACGATGATGTAGTCGAAGGTTGAGGTGTCGGAGGTCGCAGCAACGCCGCTCAGGAAGGCTCGGAACACGAGCGCCCCAGTGCCAGGCCCGCCGACAGTTCGGTCAGCAGTCGGGCAGCGAATCTCGTCGCCATCGGTACCGGCCTCGGTCTTGCGAATCGCAAAGACCTTGGAGTTTGCAGTGACTGTGATTCCAGCGTTGACGGTGAGCACACCAGCCGCGAGCGTTCCGCTACCGGTCTGAATGAGCGGCACAGGAAACGAAGGCTTGATGAGCACTCGGACCTTGCCGCTTGCCTCCATGCCTTGGAAGGTGCCGGCGTAGGGGAGCGTTCCGCCCTCGTCATCGATCTGTACCGTGTGATCGTCAGATGCCCAGCAAGGCGATCCCACTAGGGACGCGTCACTAAAGGCGTTCCCGCCTGCGCCGTTGTCACGAAGGAAGACGCGATCCGTTTCGACCACGCAGCGCTCGCCCGCGGCAGCCGTGTGCGTCGCCACAGCGAAGACAGGACCAGCGCCGGCCACAGTTGCGTGAACCAGGCCACCAAGAGCCAGGTCTTGCGCGACCATGGCGCCTTCGTAGACCGTTGTGCCGGCCTTAACGAAGACGTGGAACCGCTGGCCATCTTGGCCCATCCCACCAATTGCCTGACGTGATGTTCGATTTGCCATGGCTCAGCCCGCCTTCCGTGCGGTGAGTGCAGCCTTGCGGGCCGCGTATTCTTTGGGGTCCGTCTTCGTCTCGGTGCACATGCGAAGTTCGCGCTCGCTGAGTCCGAGTTCGTTGGTGGGAGCAGCGGTTAGCGACGCGCGAACGGGTGAGCCCTTCGCCTCAAAGCTCGCGACGCGTGCCTCGAGTTCGGCGACAGATAGTGCTCGCAGGTGCTTTGCCGGCTCCGTCTTGGCGTCGTCGGCCCAAGCCGTGAATGGAGTCTCGGAGCCGCAAACGACCAACCGAGCAGTCAGGCTGCGGCGCTTGGTCGCCTCGAGCTCTTGCGCTTCCTTGGCAAGCTTGAGCGACTCTTCGCGATGCTTGAGCGCGAGCTGTCGCCAGTCGCTTACCTCAACCAGCGCGTCGTTGACGTCGCCCTTACCGGTAAGCTTACACAGCATCTTTGCGGCCGCAGCCATCTCAGACGGCGCTTCCTCTGCCGGGGGCGGAGGCGGAGCAGCTTCGAGCCCTGCCATCATTGCGGCGACGCCATCCTTGAGCGCTGCAATGAAGCCGATCGGGTCGGTTCCCGGGTCGATCGCAACACCGAGGAACTCGGCCAGCTCCATAAATGACTTGCCGGGGGCCGCTTCGGCGTCTCCGACATCTTCAGCGAGCTTGCGGAGAATCTCCGAAGCGGGCGCCTTAAGCGCGAGCGTCTTGCTCGCGCGAACCAGCACGTTGAACGTGAACTTCATACGTCGTTGCTCCTTGGCCACCAGGGCCGGAAGGTGGTCAGTCGCGGGCATTGCGCAGAGCGCTATGTTTGTGAGTCGGGTCGGCCGTTGTCGGCGCTCGTCGCCATCCACCGCGACGGAGTGGAAGGCCGGCGACGTAAAGCGCTGGGCCTGATTGGTAAGCCGCTGCGCGCCTTCAGGCGTCCAGCGAACATTGACTGCCCACAGCGCTCCTTCTCGCAGTTCAAGCTGTGCCCAGCCTTGAGCGTCAGGCGTCCAGTTCGGATGCCTATCGTCCAGAGACATATGCTCAAGGTCGAGCATGATCTCTGTGCCGTGTTCCTCGTAGGCGGCCATGATCGACTTGGCGGCCTCAGCATCAAACACAATGGAGTAGCCATTGCGGGTTGAAGTCTCGCCGGCCTTGAACACAACGAATTCCACCGGCGGCGCCCCAGATTCGGAGAGCGTCAGTAGGTTGGTACGGCCGCGCGAGGACTTCACAGCCACAACTCTGAAGTCGGTGGCTAGTGTAATGCACAACCATTACACCTTAGCGGCGCCCATAGTGTTTGCTGTGCCGCGAGCCAGGAAGCCTAAACCCCCGCCCGAGAACCCCAAACTACCGCGGGCGTTCGACCAGGCGGATCTAGCTCGTGCCTTTGAAACGCACCGGTTGCCCAGGTCGCTATACGCTTGGAAGCACGAGACCATCGCAGCCGCTCGGGCCGCTCAGGTTCGCGGTCGTTTCAAAGAGCCCGTGGCGCTTCGCCGCTCCCTGCTAACGGAGCGCAGCATCTACGCCGCAGCTATCAATCGATTAGCGCCACAGCGCGGCCTTCCTCGGACCATTACGACCGAGCACGAGTTGACCGGCTCAAAAGCGTCCTGGCTAGCCGAAGCGCGAGCTACGTTCTGCCCACCTGCGTCTGTAGCGCTTCCGATGGGTGCGCAGTCCGACGCTTTCTCTGGCGTCGCGTTTCACGGCGTCCACGTCGAGCAGATCCATTGGGTTGCTCGTGCTGATGGGTCACGAGAGGACGCATTCGTTACAGCGTTTCCGCTGGAATCAGTAGAGTTTTCCGAGACCGACAAAGTCCTGATAGCGCACACCACCGAGGGTTACTTTCCAATCGTCCACGGTGATGGCCGTTGGCTCGTTACAGCGCAGCACTCGGACTCGCCGTGGGAATGGGGGGCCGTTGTTCCGCTGTCGACGCTGTGGAGCTCTATTGCGTTCGCCCGGCGCGACCGCAGTCAGAACGCGGAGAGCCACGGGGAAGACAAGTGGCTAGGTGAGCTGCCCGAAGGTGTGGGCCTCGACTCGCCGCAGGCTCAAGCGCTACTCGACGAGTTGGTAAAGCTCTACGAGTTCAGGCGCTGTCTCGTACATCCGCACGGCTCGAAGATCGTGCGCAACGAGGCGATGGGCCAGAACTGGCAGATATTCAAAGAGATCATCGAAGGCGACACGAAGGACGCTGCGCGGGTGCTCCTCGGCCAAGACGGCACGATCAACGACGCAGGCGGAAACTACATCAAGAGCAAAACGCTCTTTGGCGTGCGCAACGACATCGTCGAAGGCGACGTTACGGCACGCGGAGCCGCTATCTCCACAGGCCTGTTGCGGCCTTGGTCGATCATCAACTTCGGGGCTTGGGATTCGATGCGCTTTGAGTGGGTCCTGCCCGATGCTGACGAGGATGCTCGGGTTGAATCGATCGCCAAGCGCCGCGAGGCTTTCTGGGCTGACATTGAACGCGCCAAAGCAAACGGGTTCGTCGTGGATCGCGAGTACATCGAACGCGTGGCGCGCGCCTACAAGATTGATGCGCCCCAGCTAGCCGCTCCACCGGTGCCGGCTCCTGCTCCAGCTGCGTCGGTCTCAAATGCTGCGACCGCGATCACGCCCTCCCGTCAGCCACTGCGCGCCGCGACCTAGTTGAGAGGCCCCCGGTGGGTCGGCTTTGGCGTTCAACTCGGCCAGCCCCTTAAGCGATGCGCCTTGCGGAGTAGGTGGCCTATCCAGGCGGAACATCTCAATCACTCCGGTGACGATCGCATCAATGCGGCCAGGGCTAAACGAGCCGTTAGACGGGTTCCACTCGCTCAACTCTGCATCAAGCTCGGGCATGGCGCAGACGTGGTGAACGCGCCCGATCTTGTAGAGCGTGCTTACCGGCTCGGCGCGGGTCGACTTGTCGCCGGTCGAAGCTGACTGGATGATCTCGACGATCTTGATTACGCGGTTCGTTGCCTTAACCACCCTGCCATTGATGTCTTTCCCGTCTCGGACGTGGACAAGTTCCACCAGGTGCTTCTTTCCAGGCTGTGGTCGCACGTCGTAGCCGCGGCGGTTGCCGGTGGTTCGGATGTTGGCCGCGACGCTATCCGCGAACTTGTTGCGCTCCAGAATGAACATGCTGGCTCCATGTTTCTCCGCCATCACGAAGCCGCGCTCTCCCCACAGTTCCCAGGCAAGAGCTCCAGATCCGTCCTCGAGTACGTAAGCCTCTCCCGTGTCGATGTCGCCAAGCCGCCCGAGAGCCACAAGCCCGGTATCGTCGGAGCGCCTGCCAGTTGAGCCTGCGGGGTCAATGCTGATGCCGATGACGTCGAGCGTGCCAGGCGGCTCCTGTCGGTTCTGTTCGATGATGCCGAGCGGAAACAGGTCGCCCTCGTCGTCAACGCCAAGCTCGCCAGCTAGCTCTTCCATGCCCTGCCTCGTGAGCTGTCCCGTACGCGGATCGCTTAGGCGTCGAAGGTTGGACTGGTACACTCGATCGTGCGTGTTGCCGCGGTTCTCGTTGGAGTGCGCGTGAATGGTCAAGAAGTCCGGATCCATCACGAGGTCTCGAAGGAGCCGCAGTCGCTTCGGCGAGGTGATAAGCGCGATCATCGGCTCCAGCTTTCCAACGCTACGGCATGCCAGCCGAAGGTTCGAGATCAGCCGATTGGGGTAGCGCCACTTGATAACCTCGTCGCCGCAGACCGTGTCAGGAGCCGGACCGCGATACTCGGGCACCTCGGCGCTGTGGATGCGAAGCTCCGCATGGTGCTTCGGAAACTCAATTAGGTACTCGTCGGCCTTGTAGTTGAATGGGATCCACGGTGGCAGGCAGTCGAGCAGGCCGCTGCCGTTCTCACCCTCGCAGCGACGTTGAACTCCGCCGATGAGGTACTCTTTCGCGGTGTCGTAGCTCGGGCCCACCAGCACGATGCGACGAGCTCCACGCTCTAGCCGGTCAATCACCAGCTCGGAGATCGTCCGCGTCTTGCCGTTACCGCGCCCGGCGATGAGTATCAGGTAGAGCACCCCGCCAGCTCGGCCCAAATGCAGGATCTTCAGCTGCTTAGGCCGGAGCCAGAACTCGGCATCGTACGCAATGTGCTGCCATTGCTCGGGCTGCATGCTGGATAGAAGCGCGTCCACGAACCCGGGCCGCTCGGCTTCAATGGCTGCGAGCTGGATGGCCAGCGATGGGCCCTCGAGCTCGGCGGAGGCTTCCTTGATGCGCTGCCACTGAGCGAGGAACTCGGCGGTCGTGTACGTGGCTGCGGAGTCGGGGCTATCCATGGGCGGCCATCGTCTCGCTTCGGCAGGCTGGGCACAGGTGACCTAGCTGCGCTTGTGCAACGCGAATGGCTTGCAGAAGCTGGCCGTGAGTCATCTCGCGGCATGCTATGGCCATGGGGTCTTTTGATGGGTCAGCAGGGGGCGCTGGTACCATCTCCTCGAGCTGTTTGATGAGCCGGAGCACGTGTTGTTTCGCCTGCGTCCACGCGTTCAGAGGGGCGTCGCCGTCCTCTACGCGCTGGTAGAATGTCCGGGCCACCCCGCGCACCTCGATCAACTCCTGGTAAACCATGCGCGCCGCCAGTGATGCGTGCTCGGGAAGGTCAGGAAGTGGAAGCTCCCCAGACTCTGAGACGGTCGCAGGCACCTTGGGCGCCCCAGCCTTGCCCCGCACTGCCCGCTTGACGGCCTCAAGCGGTTCCTCGGTGGTCTCCACAGCTACCAGAGCGGGCTCAGTCGTTCCTGCGGCCTCCCTGTCGCGGTACTCGCGAAGGATCTGACCGACCACGTTGTGACTGCACGGGGTCCCTTCGAGCGCCAGCTGGGCCTCGATCTTGCGCAGGCTCAGCCCCTTCGCGGCGAGCTTCAAGATGCGGGCGTCTAGGTGGGGGGTGCGCTTGCTTAGGTTAGCCAAGTTCCGCTCCTGTTGTAATTGATAGCTTTTCCGCAGAATTTACACACGCGCG
>JACCDR010827911.1_pt1 | contig 17803 bp, 45 predicted proteins | sample 7446431 | NCBI WGS metagenome assembly JACCDR01 (sample SAMN15323443, study PRJNA562643) | freshwater metagenome | isolation source: river surface water | place: USA:Blue River Watershed | collected 2017-08-17
GAAAATTTTGTTCAACATCATGTTGAATATGAAAATAAAACTTATGACTTAACTATTTTTAACATCACTCGTTATTTTAATTTGGCTATGGAGAATAATCCAAATTCTCTTGAAATTTTATTCACGCCACCAGATTGCGTTTTGCATTCTACGCAAGTTGGTCAAATGATTCGTGAAAAACGACATATTTTTTTGCATAAAGGTTTATGGCAAAAACATAAAGGTTACGCATTTTCGCAGATTTCTCAGATGGATAAATCTGATAACAAGCATTATTTGAAAGTTGTTGCTTTTGAAAAAGCCAATAATATTCCGCATACTCTTCGATTTGAAGAATTAAAGGAAATTATTGCTGCTGTACAAAGTCCAGATGTCGATGCAGTTACAATTTTGGATCATTTATCAATTAGTGATATTTTAGAATATTATTCATTGTATGAGGCGATGATTAATGATTCTAGCCGAGCAGAAATGCTTAAAGTAAGAGGAATGGATGTAAAATTTGCTGCTCATACCGTCAGATTAATGTTGCAATGTGAGCAAATGCTTGCAGAAGGCGATCTTGATTTACGAAGAAATTCAGATCATTTGAAAGCCATTCGCCGTGGAGAAGTTCCTAAAGAAGATGTTAGAAAATGGTTCACAGAAAAAGAACATGACTTAGAAAAGTTGTATAATGAATCTAAGCTCCCTTGGGGGCCACGAGAAGAAGAAATTAGACAGCTTTTGTTGAATTCTTTGGAAACTGTTTATGGCAATATTGAAAAATATGTTAAAACTGAAGGAAAATACGAACTAATGGTTCGTCAAATTCAAGAGATTGTGAATCAATGATGTTAATGGAAAAAATTACAAATGACAATTATTATGGAAGTTATTTTGTAGAATACTGCATTGAAATGAGTGCGGATTTACTGCGGAAATATGATATCTCAAAGTATTCTAAAATGGACGATGAATTAAAATCATTGTATTTTGGAAGATTTGCGAAAATAATTCGACCACAAACACAATTTGATTTTTGTTTTTTGTTGGGATTTCCATTTTACGACATTAATTCTGAATGGGATGAGCCAAATTGCCACTACAACAAAGAATGTGAAAGACTTGGAATAAAATTGAAAAATAAATTGCCAATTGGCATTGAGCGAAAAATTATTTTTGATTTTATTAAAAAATATCCAGAAATAGAGGCAAAATGATTTTTGTCTTATTAATTGTTGGATTTGCTTTGTGGTATTTATACTATGGTGCTGAGTGTGCAATTAATGGAGCAAATATCGCTCGAAATCCATATACAATGCATTTCAAATTATTATGGGAAGAATTAACATGGATTGTTCCTCCAAGCAAAAAAACTAAAATTGAATATTTTATAAACATGGGTTACTCTCAACAAGAAGCAGAAAATTTAATTAAAGAACTTCCTGGAATTAAACACTTTATTTTTACGCACATTTTTATTCCTTGTTTGCCATTAATTTTATATTTTTTTACAAAAGGTTAAATCATGAATGAAAGTTTGCTGATAAATGCTGAAATTAATTTAATTAATAATGCATTTGAGCGAAAAAATAATCTATTTACAAAAGGAAATGTTTTAAGAAACGAGCCGCAAAATTTGACTAAAGTTTTAGATCAAATTATGACTAATCAACATTATATTCAAATGATGTTGCTCGCACATAATATCCATGCAAATAATTTGTCTAATTTGATAGAAAAAATAAATAATGTTCATTATGATAAAGAACTTGAAAGATATATTTGCGAATAAAGGATAGTTAATTATGAAATTTATAATTGATCGTTCAAAGTGGATTTGCGGATTACCTTCAGAAAATAATAAAAACACATTATGTTCTGCCGGAATTAAATGCGTATGGATTTATGTGTTGTTTGGGTCAAATTTACACTCAACTCGGAGAACAAAGCCCAAATTTACTTGGCCTTGCAGAACCTAAATTTTTTGCCCAAAAATATCAAAATAAAGAATCTATTCTTGCTGAAAAATATCAACTATCAAATCCAGATGCTACAATATGGGAAAACTCAGATTTATCTGATGCTGCTATGGACTTAAATGATGACGACAGTTTAACTCGCATAGAGCGAGAACAAAGATTGAAAAATGTGCTATCTGCTTATGGGCATGAAGTAGAATTTATTAATGAATATGTGCTGTATAGTTAAGTTGTACAAGGTCTGGCATCATGCCAGCATATCTCGACCATATTGATGCCATTTTTCTTGCACTAGAAATTGCATTCCCTTTACTTGGGATGGCTGTTAGAAAATTTAAGCCGGTTAAACGTAAAAATTATCGTCAAGATTTCGTGTAAAGGAATAATCATGGATTATTATGAGCGTAAATTAAACGCAAAAGTAAAAGCTGTTAATCGTGCTCATAGTCGAGCCAATGTCGTAGCTCTTGAATTGCATGAATTTTTCAAGCCCTATGTTGGTCAAGAAGTGTTGAAAGTAGATGGAACTTTTTTTGCTAAAATTAAAGTTCCTCAATATGAAAACACCAACAGCACAATGATTTATAGATCAGCAAATCAATATACTCTAAATTGGGTTGTTAAAACTAGCGAACAAGATTCTGAAAATACTTGCATGTATTATGAAGTTGGAGTTTATGTCGCAGAACTTGACAGAAAGTTTCTTGTTAAATTGTTAGAGCCTCAAACTTTAAGATGTGATTACACTCTTGAAGAAATCACAGAAAAAAGAAACATCCATAAAGAATTACGCCGTCAAGCCGATGCCGCAAAATCAGCACTATGGCCTTTTGGAGAAAATGATTACTAATGATTGCGGTTCTTTCTAAAGATTGTAAATTTAGAACTAAAAGCAAGCCTTCTTGTTCTGGATATCACTCCAAAATTACTGAATTTCAAAATCAGTATTTGCAAGAACTTGTATATTTGCAATATAGAAATGGTATTTTGGGATATTGGGCAAATGGCTCATGCTGGGTTTGCATGAGTGAAGATAATTCTACTTGGATTGAAGGATAAATTATGAATTGTTTTGTTATTAATGGATATCATTTTAATCCGCAGTTGATTAGATATGCAATTGCAGAGATTAGAACACAGGACATTAAAGGCCAGCCAGAACGATATCCATATTGGGAAATTAAAATTGTATTTTCAGAAAAACATAATGTTTTAGTTGGAGAGTTTAGCACTCAAGAAGCCGCCAACGAAAAAATTAAACAATTTATGGGTTGGGGAGTAGGATATACCTCAGAAAAGAGTAAGTAAATTATGGGATATCAAACTATTCTAATTGTGAACAATGATTATGTTCATGAACTTTCAAAATGCCCTGAACTTGGAAAAGAAATTTCTTCTGTTTGTGGTGGAATGCCACGGAATCAAGAAATTGTGCATGGTTTAGAAGCTGTTGTTTGTCATCATAGCAGCGGATATTCCATTGTGGTTTCTAATCACTGTCAAGCAAAAGAATGGCATGACTTAAATGACAAAGAAAAAGTCAATGCTTTGAATGTTTTGCAATATAATCTTCCAGAAGGTATTAAAATTACAGGATTAAAAAAATGGACACAAAAATCAAAACTCTTAGAGAAAAAATCGCATCTTTAGATCAAGAATTAAAATGGGCTAAACAAGAATTATCTCATGCAGAATCTAACTGTGCTCACATTTGGGGTGAAGTGGTTGAAGATCATATTTATGAAAAAGGATATTTAATTCCTGGCGATCCTCCCGGCACAATGGGAGTTGATAGACGAGGCGATTTTTATGTGCAACCAAAAACAACTCTAAGATGGAAAAGAGTTTGTAATAAATGCGGCAAAACAGAGCATACTTATGAAACTAATAAAAAAGTTATAGAAACTCCACGCTTTATATCTTAGAAAGTTGTCATGAGTGATTATACATTGACTCCAAAAGAATTTTCACAACTTAAATCTAAACTAAAAAAGTTAGTTAGAAAAAAAGATAATTTTGCAATTATTGCGGCATGTAGAGAGGCAATTGCAATTTTTGAAGAAAAAGGGTATCCAGATAATTGGAGTGATTGGGTTAGAGCAAAAGAGGATGCTAAATTTGCTCTAAAAATGTGGTAATCATGAGAATTAACTCTAAAATTGAAGGCGGAAATATAATCTGTAAAGAGCTAGGATGTCCATTTGCAGATTATTGTGCTAATTTTGGAGAACAACAATACGAGGACGATCAATTCCAAGGATACGCTCCAGAAATTTATGAAGAAAATAACGTAGTATTTTGTGAATCTATTGAAAATGGTTTAGGATCATATCCTGGTAAATTTTATTTAGATCAAAATGGAAATTTAATGATTAAAACGTATGCAGATAAGGATTTGGCATGATTACAGATCAAGAACAAAGACGACTTCTCCAAATTGAGGCCAAATACTCTACCGAAAAAGGTGCTACAGAAGAAGAACGCTTAGAAGCACAAAAAATTGCAGAAAAGATTTCTGTAGGAATTGAAAGTATTAAAAAATATACCGACAAAGACTTTGAACATAATAATTCTGAAGTATGGAAAAATATCAATAATCTTTCCATTGAAGAACTTGAATCGTTAATATCTTATTGGGACTGTGATGATATTAATGACAGTTTATGTGATATAATTTCTGGAAAAAAATCAGATTTGGTTGAAAAGAAAATACTGGAGGCTTTTTCTTCTGAAAAAGACAAAGAATTATTGTCAGATGTTCTTCTTGTTCACAGAGATATTACTTGGAATTTCTTTAGAAATATATTTTAATGGATATCAAAAACCTCAAATACAGTGATAATATTTATTGGAACGGACAACTTGGTTGGCTGAATGACTTAAAACCATTTGAATGTCCGTATTGGGATGAAAGAAAATGTGGTGGGCGAGATCATTTTATTACTTGGATGACAGGATATATTGATGCTCAAAATGGCATCAATAGAATTGAAAAACAAGAAGAAATAAATGAATTTCTAAAACAGTTCAAGAGTTATTTTGAAGAAGTAGAACTAATCAATTTTTTGATTCAATCAAAATATGGGTTCCCAGATAGATTAGTTAATTTTACTGTTGAAAATCCATATTGGCGAGCCAAATATGGGGCAGGTCCATTTGAAGTAATAAGTAAACAAATTACTCCAATGCCATTTACACATGATAAATTTGGAAATATATCCTGGGAGTATGGAAAATGGACAAGAATTAAATTAAACAAAGATCGCTGCGATGCTTTTATTGAATACAATATATATACTGTTTTATTTCATAGCAAATGGTTAAAAATGGTCTGAAAAATGAATCATAAAATTACTACAATTAGTGTGAATTACGAATCCAGCAGACCTGCTGGATTGCGTCATGTTTGTGAATGTGGCTGGAGTTCCGTTGCATATCATTTTGATGATATTGACCGAAAAAAACAAGCAGGTATTGAAAAAAGCCAACATGAAAAAAAGTTTGTAAAATTACATATTCACAAACTAAAAGATGTTGTTGATGATTCAATTTATAACTATCCCCTTTTGTATAAAGCAAGTGATTACGAATTTTCACGACTTTTAGTTCTTAATCATTTATTTTTGACTATTGGAACTGGATATGAGTGGCACAAAAATGGGTATCTTTGTTATCCAGATAGTAAAAGAACAAGTTTTGACAAACTGCCACATGGATATTTTGAATATAAATTATTTTATGCTTGTGACAAAAATATAGTTAAAATTAACTCTCCAAAGTTTTCATATAAAGTAAAACATGCTTATGAAGATTATGATTTTGTTTTTGAAGCAGATTCTTTAGAACATGCAGAAAAAATTATTGGAAATGATGAAATTTTTGTTACTGAATTAAAAAATAACTATTTTCATCCATATCCAATTTGCGAATTTTCTAATATCACGAAGTTAGGTTCGTTTGTACAAGACGACTGGCTTTCTGGTGCAATTGAGGTTGCCAAAGCAACATTAAAATTCTATCAAGATGCTAATTATCATTGGAGTCAGCCTTACGATAGAATGCAATGTCTTAATCATCCGAGATCAACATATAATTCATTGAAAAATATGTTTAATGATTCTGAAAAAATGAAAAGTTTTCAGAGCACAAATCCTAACGAAACTCTCGAAGATTACAGTCAAAGAGTATGGGAAATTTTTCGTGAAAAACAAATTGGTATTGTCACAGAAATTTTGAATAAATGGGATAAATGATGGAAGCTCCCATTGTTAATTTAATTGAAAATGCAATCCGTGATGGGATTTCCAAAACTCCTGGAATTAACAAAATTAGCGAGTTAGATTATTGTATTTTTGTTTTAGAGGCATTGGAGTTAGTAAGATTTGGCGTTCAAATGCGGCTAGAAGAATTAGAAGCGGAAGATGAATAATGTTAAATGTGCAAAACTACTTGTCGTCTGGAAAAACTATTGCGGATTTGGAAACGGAATTGGCAATTAAATCTGCATATCATCCAACTGAGCCACTTGTAATTCTTAATTACAATCAAATTGAATCGCCTAAAACTGATAAAATTGTGCGAGAATGTCGTGGATTGACTCTTGAGATTAATTCATGGAATGTCGTAGCGAAATCGTTCCCAAGATTTTTTAATTGGGGAGAAGTCCAAGATGAAATGGATTTGTTTGATTTCTCAGATTTCCATACTCTTTCCAAAGAAGATGGTTCGCTTTGTTTGATTTACAATTACAAAGGAAACTGGTATGCAAATACTCGTGGTTCTTTTGGAATTGATGAAATCAATTTTTCTGGAATCACTTGGAATCAAGGATTTTGCAAGGCATTGGGAGTTAATTCTCTTAATGATTTGAAACTCGATCCTTCGTTGACACACGTTGCGGAATTTTGTTCGCCTTGGAACAAAGTTGTGCGACGTTATCCTGATCCTAAAATGTATCTGCTTTCTGCTTTTGACGGATTGAATGAATTGCATATTGACGATGTTGATAAATTAGTCTCCAACTATTTTCATCGACCTATGCGATATAATTTTTATTCAATTTCAGAAATTCAAAAGTTTTTGCAGGTCACATCTGAGGCCGATGCGACGTTTGAAGGTGTTGTAATTTGCGATAAGAATGGATTGCGATACAAAGTTAAAAATCCTACTTATTTAGCTTTGCATAGCCTTAAAGGTGAAGGGAATAATTTATTTCATCCGAAATACTTAGTTCCTTTTATTTTGAATGGCGAGTCTTCTGAATTACTAACCTACTTTCCAGAGGCTACTTCAAAATTTAATGAGTATTCTGAAATTGTGAATAATGCTTATTCGGTTTTGGAAAAAACTTGGGAAGAAAATTGGCAAATTAAAGAGCAGAAAGATTTTGCTTTGTCAATCGTTCCAAAAACTAAATTTTCAGGAATCCTGTTTTCTTTACGAAGATTGCATGGAATGAATCAGTCAAAAGAATTGCTTAAAGAAACTTGGAGAAATTCTTTTGATGCGATTATGAAAATTTTGTTTGATAAACAAAGCAGAGAATTGTGGGTTGCTCGCCAAAAAGCAATTGCTTCGGAAGAAGTAATTGAAATGGGAGGTTTTTGAGTCTGAGTAGTTAGTTTGTACAAACTCAAGCGGGCCTAGTGCCCGCTTGAGTTGTTTTTGGAGTTAAATAATGAGAACATTTCATGACCGGATTATTTTAGTTGATGGGCAAGAAACTTATTTTTTAGCTCACTTTATTTGCGACAGCGGAATTGCAATTGAAGTTTCAGGTCCAGAAACTTTATATTTTCACGAACATGAATTCAAAGAGCTTGATGGCTCTGAATTAGACCTTAATAAAGGAAAATAATATGAAATACGAAGTGATTACTGCTCGTGGACTGCAAGAGCTTGAAAAACGTGTTAATGATAAATTGAATAATGGCTGGCGTCCAAAGGGCGGAATCAGTGCAATTATGGATTATGATAAAGAAAGCATAATTTATATTCAAGCCGTTATTATTGAAACATCTGAGTTGCCTGAATAAAGGGGTAATAATGAGTTGGTCTAAATATGAAGGTCGTTCTGCTGGACGAATGTTGCATTGTCTTGATGTGTATAATCAAGGCAGTTGCAATCTAAACATTGATGAAGTAACTATCGGAAACAATGAGTTATTTTATCATAGGAAAAAATTTGCGGAAATTGTTAGTTGGAGCGTGGTCGGAGAAAGAGAAACTCCGATTTTTAAGTTTATTCAATTTGATGAGGTATATTACAAACACGTTCCTTCGGCTTTGGAAAAAAGCCAATATATTAAAAGACCATTTGTTGACAATTCTGCCGTTACTGGTAATTTATACTACACAATTCAAGAAGTTAAAAAGGTATTAACTCTTGAAGAAGCCTGTATGATTATCTGGATTAGAGACAAACACAATGAAGATTGGCCTATTTTGTCCATTTCATCTTTGAATAGAATTGAAAGTAAAATTAAAGACGTGCTAAGTGAATGTTATTGGGGGCGAGCGTATGAATATGGAATTTGGCAACATTGGAAACACATTGCCCTGTGTTCAGTTTATCGTATGACTGGAGACGAATAGTGTTGCGAGAGAAAATCTTAGAAAGAATTAAAAAGTTAAAAAAATATGTGCAAAGTGGAGTTTGGGCTGACCCTCATAGTCCACCTTATACAAATGGATATAACAAAGCAATTCGAGAAGAAATCGAAGCTCTTGAAGAAATTATTAGTAATCTAAATTGCAAAAGTCGTCCCAAGAGTTAGTTTGTACAATTTCTTGCACACGCTGTATCTTTTCACAAGGATTTTTATATGAATATGCGTCAAATCTTACAGGAAATCGCCGATGCCGTTGGCGGAACAGTTAGCGATAATTATTCTGGTCGTGGTATGTTTGGAAAAGAATGTTGTGGAATTGTGTGTAGTAATCCAAACGAATGTATTGAAGAAGCAGCAAGTCGTGGCGTTAAAAAAGCACGAACCGACAATATGGGAAAAGACTATATTGTTTATTGGCCAGAAATTAATTTGAGTTCAAGGACTTATACGGTGCGATATACTGTGGAATTTGAAACAAAAATTACATGCTTGCCAGAAGAAATTGATGATTTGGCAGGTGATGTTGATATCCCAGAAAATTCTGAATCAAAATATGTCGAAGATTCATTTGAAATTGTTTCTACGGAAGAAGAATGATGAATAAAGATTGGGCCGATGCTTTTGAATACAAACATTGGCATTTTGTTTATGATGAAGCATTTGCGGAAGGCGAAAAATCCACAAGTGAAATAAATCCATACGCAGATATGTCGAAGTTTAAGAAATTTTCTAAAGATTATTTTGATAATCAAACCAGATTTTCTGGTTTTAGAGATGGATTTAATTCAAAAATAAAAGAAAAAGAATTTCATTCAACTGAAAAGTTTTAACAATGATTGTTGAAGAACTTATTAGCCTTCTAAAAGAAGGAAATCAAAAAGCCGAAGTGGTCTTTGTGGATCATTATGGGAATCCAATCAAAACAAGTAAATTTACATTTTGTTTTACAAATATAAATAATGCTTGTTTTGATTCAAGCGACAAGAAAAATTCTAATTTTTTAATGATTGAATTTCCGCATCTTGGACCGGAGCCTGATTAACATGAACACTATTTTTGTGGTTATTAAAGCTGGCGGTGAATATGACGACAAATGGGAAGAAGTTGTTATTTCTTCTTTCGACAAAGTAAAGTGTGAACAATATATTGAAAAAGAAAAAGAAAATAATAAAAAAGCACTAGAAAATTGCAATAAAATTAATCAGTGGCGTTATGAATATAATTCAAAAAATCCACATCCTACAATGCCTAATGTAAATCTTAAACAGACCAAGTGGCCATCTGGACTTAGAAGAGACCAAATTACTGATGAAATGCGTGCAGAACGTGATAAGCAAAAAGCCACAAATGACACAATAATGAATACTTGGAGAAAACTTTGTGAAGAGTATGAAGAAGAAATGTATTCTTTATTGAATGAATACAAAGATTCTCTTGGAATTCCAAAAGACTTTAACGAGTATGTGTCAAATTATGATTGTGATTTTTATATCCAAGAAGTTGAAGTTATCTAACAAGGAAATAAAATGAAAGAAACCGTAGAACAACTTGTTCAAAAAGAATTGAAAAAAATTGCTCGACGAAAACTTACTGTTTTCGTGGTTGTTGAATCTGTTGAGGATGGCGACATTTTTACAACTATTTTTCTTAAAGAAGAAAAGGCAATTAAACACTTTAAGGCCGTAGTTAAAGCAAATTGTGGTGAAAGAAATTTTGATGGAGAATATCGTCAACTTTCTAAAAATGAAATTGATGCCGAGGTTGAAGAAGCAATTGAAGATGGATATTCTTGGTCGGGATGGGATACTAAAGTTGAAATGTATCCTTGCGATGTGAGGAAATAATGATTGAAATTTCCATTGCCGATAAAATTTTAATTGACCCATCAGAATTACCAAATGGTCATTCTGCTATTTTTCATTCAAAAATTGACATTGATGGCTCAAACTGTAAAGAAAATGAGTTTTTAAGTATTTATTTTGGTGCTGGCAATATGTTTGACGAACTTGATAAGCCAGTAACTTGTGGAACAATTAGCATTGGAATGGTGAAATATGATTTTGTCGGAGGACATACGGTTAGTTCTTATTTGAAGACTAATGAAACTACTTTATGGATTCCATATTTGTATGGTCGAATTTTCTCTGAGTTGCCAATCAGTGATATTGGACGTTTGTTTTATGAAAATTATGCAAAAGGCTTAGACTGTGGACGATGTACAAAAGAGCGTGAAATTAGAAAAGTTCTTGGATTGGAGAGTTAAATGAATTATAAATTTAATGTTGGACAAACAGTTGTGTGTAACGGAAAAGGAAAATATAAAGTTGGAACTAAAATTAAAATTTTCTCACGACACAACGAAAACGGATTCAATCATTATCAAGATAGCAAAGGAAGTTTTCACAGAGAGCAAGATTTAGATGTGTGTCCTTATGGTGCAGAAATCGAAGATGAAGCCTCGAAATTAACTCGAAGATATATGATTGTTTCAGCTTATATGAACAATCAAACCGATGAATCTTGGAGAGACTTGCTTGAAAATGTAAGTGAAGAGGTTTTGGACTTTATTTCTGCGACAAGGCCGCACTTGCTTGCTCCATAGTTAGCTTGTACAGAAGGTGGTACTAAACTTCTAAACAAGATGGGATTTCAGTGTTGTCTTGGACAAATTGCATCTCAATTAGGATGTGACAATGATAGTTTATTAGAGAGATTTTATCCTTTTAGTGTTCAAAAACTAAAAGAATCAATTCTGGTTACAGAAAAAGGAAAAGTATTAGAGGATTCCCAACTTGCAGAAGACGCAATGCAAATCAATGATGATATCAATACTTCTCTTGAAGAAAAAGAAAAAAGTTTGATTTGCCTTTTTGCAAAATATGGACATCAAATTACATTTGTTGGTAAATATGTTTGTTTTAGCAACTAAAGTTAGGTTGTACAAAGATCGTCATGGAACAAATTCTTAAATCTTTGATGGAATCTAAATTCATTGTTGGAGATAATCCGGCAATTGAAGCAAAACTTGATGAAGGAACTGGAAAACTTGTTTTGGTAACTGGCGATAATGCTTCTGGTAAATCTTTTCTTAGACGTTATATTTGTTATTTGGCACATCAACGAAAAATTGAACCAATTCATTTGTCTCAAGAAGGTCGCTCTGGCGGCGGTGGAATTCCTAGATTGATGATCTATGGAACCGAAGAAGATGAATCTACTGGTTACAATAGTGTAAAAACCTTTCAAAAATCTGTGAAAACCAGTAAAAGCAGAGATAAACAACACATTCTTTTTTATGATGAGCCTGAAATCGGCTTGTCAGATAAATATGCAGCAGCACTTGGAATTGAACTAAATAGCTTTCTAAAAGAATCGACTGACAATTTGGTTGCTTGCTTTGTTGCAACTCATAATAAATCATTGGCTTTAAGATTGGAAAATCCTTGGCACTTACGTCTTGGCGGTTGTCCTAATCTTCAAGAATGGTTAAATCAAAAAGTCGAGCCAGGCAATCTTCAAGAATTATCCGCAATTGGGATTGATCGTTGGCATAAAATTAACAAACTTTTGAAAAAGTGATTAAAATGAAAAAATGTTGCAGAAAACCATACGGAAGAATTTGCGTTATTATCAAAGAAGAAAAAGACAAAATTCTTATTAGAGACACTGGTTTCTGGACAGGGTGGGTTTCTCGAAAAGTATTTGATAATAAATGGAAATTATATGAATGAGTCTGCAATTTATCCAACTGGAAACGGCTGTGAAGCAATGTTTATTTCTAAACATCCAGAAGCAATTTGCTATGCTTTGAAACATTTTTCTAATAGTAAATATGAAATTGACGAAATTGGCCGATATAAATTTTATTTTTCAACACAAAGTCTTGTGAAAAAAGCTATTAATCACATGACTAAAAAATTCAAATTTTTCACAATTGAAAATTGGTCTTAAAATGCTTAAATTTTTTTGGGAAAACAAGTCGTTCTTCATGGTAAATCCAGAGCGACCTAAACTTAAACAAATTGTAGGAAGAATTAAATTCAAAAGTGACGGAAGGTTTGAATTTAATATCTTGGACAAAAAAGAGCATTGGCCAATTGAAGTCTCAGTTGCAGGAACTAAGTCAACAATTGAAGAGGCTGTTGAAGAAATTGAAAAAATTGCAAGGCGTATTGGTGTGATTCAAAATAGGTATGGACAATGAAAATTGAAGAATATAGTAAATTATTTCCAAATGAAAATGTAAGCTGGATAATTAAGTCTAAATCAATCCGTCAAGAAATGGTTCAGTTTGATGAAACTGCCGATTATTGGGCAGGTCCATTTGAAGGCGGATTTGCGTATGCTAACATTCATGTGGCAGATGCTAGATTTTTACTAAGCGAAGATCAAATGCGTTTGAATCGTCGTTTTTCTACTTTTAATTTTCCATCGGGAAAATATAAAAATAATGTGCAAAGTGAAGAACATTTGCAAAAACGATTGTCCGAATTGACAGACAAAGAGCAAAAAGAATGGGAGCGTAAGAACTCAGAATATAAAATGGATTGTCCAAGCCTGGAGCGTCCAGTAGTTCTTATGCTTAGAGGCAATGATGATTGTAGTTATTCAAAGTTTTTCAAAACCGTTGCAGAAGCCGATCAAGAATTAGAATTGATGTTGTCTATGCAACCATGTAATATGGTAGTTAATATCGAGGATCAAGGATTTGTTTTTACAAATTAGCCTGCGTAGGTTAGTTTGTACAATGTGTCGCAGGGTTTGTTTCATTTTTTATTTGAAAGGGTTATTGAGCGAAAATGGGTAAGTCTGGAAAAGAGTATAAGAAGCAGTCTGAGTATCGTAACAAGATTCGCAATCAAAAGCGTGACCGTGAAAATCTTAGGAAAGCGGCTTAATGATTGAATTTGTGGTTACTTATAGATGTGACCAAGAAGATTATTTTTGTACAGAATCTACAACATTTGTTGCCAACGCATATTCTGTTGTTGAATTTGTGCAAGAAAAGTCTTATGAACTTTCATTGATTGAATCAAAAAATACAATTATAAGAATTGAAAGAATTATATGATTCCTTTAAGACTTTTTAATTGGCACGCAAACAACGGAACTTTAACCGCTGAAATTTCCACATTGGCCGCAAATGGTCATACATTTGGAAATTCATTGGAAATTATTTCTCATCATTCAAACAAAACTGAAAAATTTATGATTTTTGAGAAAGTGTATAATGATGATAATGATTTGGAGTTAATAAAGTTTGTGCCTATAAATAAATCATGCAAAGTTAAATCCGTTGTTATTTTCAACGATTAGAGAAATTTATTATTTACAACGATTTGGACAAAGGTAAATAATGCAAAAACGCCATGCAAAAAAATTGCACAATAGGGATCAAGTTGAAGTAAAAGTTGACGGCGAATGGTCGAACGGCTATGTCATTGGAAGCGTTAGAGAAATTAGCAACATGATTGTTCTTAATGTCCAATCAGAAAAGCATGGCTATATCGAAGTTTGCCACCTAGACATTAGATAAGGAATATAAAATGTGTATTTCTGATATTCTTGAAGAACTTGTTGGCGGAAAATGGGAAGAAGTTGATGGTCCTGATTCTGGCTGCGGAATTGATATGTGGTTTCAAAATGAAAACCTTGATGAAATTTACGTCAATGACGACCAAGGTTTCTTGACCATTTCTATGGATGGAAATACAATTTGGACTGGTGATCGAGACGAATTTAATGATTAGGAATTGTATGAAATACTTATTTGTTTTTGTTCTAATGTGCCAAGCAACATTTGCATCTGATCGCTTTGACATTGATGGAAATGGAAAACAAATTAAGCCAACAAAAATCTCTAAAGACCTAGAGAGACGATTTGTTCGTTTGGGCAACATTGAAATTGGCGAAAAAGTTACAGCAAGTGCTGATGCAATGCTTGTTGATGATAGCGGTAGTTGTTGGCTTAATCCAAAATACATTGTTGGACAAGAAAAAAATAACGACCTAGAAATTACAAGAAATAAACTTGGATATATCGTAAGAGTGAATTTTCATTATCATCAAACTATTTCTGGATATAAAGTTCCATATTCCCCAAAATGGGAAAGAAAATATGTGCCAAAAAACTTTATCCCAGTAAAATCATTGATTGTTGAAAAACCTTACGGCGAGGAATCCGCATCCTACAAAATTACAAAGAAGTTAAATAGAAAATACGATCCAATGTTTTCTAAACCTGAAACATTTCCTAATCCATATTCGGAGAAAAAAAATGAACGCTTTAATTATAGCACTGGCCCTGTGCCAGACGCCATCGACAGACTCATTGCAGAATAGTGAAGACATGAAAGTTTGGTTGTTGACCAAACTTATTGTTGAAGTGAATTTTGACGAGAAAAAAATTGAACAAATAGAAACTCGTCTTGATAAAATGTCTGAACGGCAACTTCGTATTTTAATCGAAACATATAAAGAACGAGTTGAAAAACGAGACAAAGCCGAAGCTGCAAGACAAAGCTATATGCAGCAACAAATCTTAAATCAAGCGAAACTTGATTTAATGCAGTCTCAAATTTACAAAGATCATCTTGCTAGAGAATTCGATCAACGAATCGCTCAAAGCAAAATGGAAAGCAATTTAGTTCGTCAAAATATCCAAAATAATAATCGTTTTGGCATTAACCAATTCAATCGCTTCCGTCGCTGGTGACAGGTTAGTTTGTACAAAGATTGTCGGAGATTAAATTATGAATTCCGACTTTCTTGATAGAGCACGTCGCAATGTGAACCTTTCTGAATTTGAAAAGGTTTGTCTTCCTGTAGAACATAGTGTTCGGGATTTTTGTGTTCCATTTGAACGTCAGTATATTTTGCGAATGATGATTCGCAGTCCCGAAACTAACGGATTTAAGATTCCGTCAGAACTTGATTGGCTAAAAACTTTTATTTTTGAATTAGATGAATTTCAAAAAACCTACGAATTGTTAAATCAATTTGTTTATGTTACTATTCGTCATGGAATTGTGACAACAAAAGGCGATGGCACTTGGCATGTTGATGGTTTTTCGATGAAAACCACTCATGTTCCAGAACAAGATTATGTTTGGTCAAGCGATATTCCGACTGAATGGGCCGACCAATCTTTTAATTTTCCAAAGGAATTTGATCCTTTGAAACATCATGTGCATTGGTATTTTGATGACAATATCAAACAAGAAAATGTAAAAACATTAAAAGAAAAAATGGTCTATTTGATTGATCCTTATTTTGTACATCGAAGACCAGATGCAGCTTTTGGAACAAAAAGAACTTTTATTAGGATATCGTTTGTTCCAATAGAAATTGAAGATGGAAAGTGTCAGCAAAATCCACTTCTGCCAGTTAAAATCTATAAAAATGATGATATTAGAACAAGATTGACTAGGTTTGCGGCATGATCGAATATAAAAACTATAAAATATCATATAATCCAAAGCCAATTCCAACTTCTGTTTTTGATTGGGATTGGCAAGCTGACGGATTTGATGGTGCAATTGACTCTCAAGATGATAGAGCGGGCACTGGTTCGTCTGTCGATGATTGCAAACGTCAAATTGACGAGTTACTTTGTACAAAGAACGATGCCTGATCGGGCAAAGTGGCAATGGTTTAATGGTAAAGCGGGTGTTAAACACTCAATCGTTGGTTCGATTCCAATGTTGCCACCTATTAATCATATACATTGGAAAAATAATGAATCTTGACGAAATTAAAAATGCTGTTGCTGCTGGAAAAACTGTCCATTGGAAAAATGATGGATATGTTGTTTATCGTGTTGGCGAACACAATGATTATGACTGGATTATTGTATTTATTTACAATCAATACACCATTGGACTTACTTGGAAAGATGGTGTAACAATGAATGGTGAACCAGAAGATTTCTATATTGGAGACTCAAATGTATAAAACAGAAGTCAGCATTACTGTCCTGTCAAGTTTTAAGCCAGATATCCGAACTCTTGCGGAGCTTTCTGACATTGTTACTGAATGTGACAATGGCGAATGTTCTGGAAGTTTTCATGTTTCTCAAATCAAAGAGTTAAGTAAAGTTGAAATGGCAAATGAACTTGAAAAACAAGGTTCAGATGCGGATTTTTTTGGAATTGATTTTGTGCGGGCAACAATTGTTCTTAATGATGGTGATTTTCCTTGTCCTCCAACAAAATATACTTTTGATGTTGTTCCTTGGCTGCGAACTTCAACAGATGCAGAATTGATTAAGTTGGTTTCGTCAAAATTCATCGGAGATATCGGAGGCGAAATTTCTGAATACATTTCTGTGTTAGACCGAAATCTTTACAAAGTGATTGAAAAAGAAAGAAAATCTAATTGCGGATACACGATTGCAATTGAAGAAAAAGAAGCAATTGCGTGGATTCAAGACAATCGTAATGATGTTTATTCTGTTCTTTCTGCGGAGAAGCTGGTCTAATGCTTGCAATTTTTCATATTGAAGATTCGTCTCCATTTAGACTTTATTGTCTTGAAGTTAAAGATTCAACTATTGAATCTTTTGAAAAAGCAATCGAAGAAAATGATTATCCAAATTCTGGGTTCAATGAGGTAATCATTGTTGAAAATGATAAAATCGTATGTCAAGTACAATATCCAGAATGGGAGGAATAATGGACAAAATTTTTGTTGTTAGGCATTTTTGGGGATGCGACGGTGATGAACCAACCGAATACTATGTTCGTTCAAAGCATTGGCCAAATAAAAAAGAAGTTGTTAAGAAATTGAAAATCGATTATCAGCCAGAAAAAGGCGAAGATGTTTTTATTCACGAACTTGAAATTGTTGATTTAGGCACATTTGAACTTCATACAATTGGCGATGGCTGGTCATTATTTGCAAAGTCAGTTAAAATTACAGATGTGTATTTGAATTACTTTTCAAACGATGACCAATCTGGTGAACTTCACGTTTCTTTTGAAAAAAGTTCGTGGGACGTTTTTCAATGTGATTTGATTTATCAAGATACGTTGTTCTTAAAAGAACTTAAATCTCATTTTGATATCGAAGAAGGAATAGGCTATTCTGAACAAGGTATGCAGGGTAAAGATTTTGTGTCTTTTGATGTCGGTCCTAAATTTTTTAATTCAGAATTTGGCAAAACACTTATTCAACGATATGAAAGCAAAGATTTGAAATGAAAACTTATCCTTTTATTGTAATTAATAA
>JACCDR011299881.1_pt1 | contig 17796 bp, 18 predicted proteins | sample 7446431 | NCBI WGS metagenome assembly JACCDR01 (sample SAMN15323443, study PRJNA562643) | freshwater metagenome | isolation source: river surface water | place: USA:Blue River Watershed | collected 2017-08-17
AACAGGAGAGCACCGTGTCAGCAGAGAAGATCGCGGCCATGGAAGCCGAAAACGCCCGCATGAAGGCAGAGCTCGAGGCAGCCCGCGCTGCGGCCAAGCAGGCGGCCGACGCGCAGACGGCGCAGTTCACCGAGCGCGAGCAGGAGCTGGAGCGGCGCGCCCAGGATCTGGCCAAGAAGGAGATCGAGGCCAAGGTGGACGGCCTGATCGCTGCCGGCAAGGTGCTTCCTGCCAACAAGGCCCACGTGGTCAACTTCGCCGCCTCGCTGGCCGACGAGGGCGAGTGCATCGACTTCGCCGAGTCCGGCAAGGGCAAGGACGTGCTGTCGCAGCGCCAGAGCTACCTGCGCATGCTGGAGGCGGGGCCGGTGCTGGTGGAGTTCGCCGAGCGCGCCAAGGACATGCGGCAGGGCCAGGCGCAGAACAAGCGGCTGACGGACGTGCAGATCGGGCAGCAGGCGGCCGACTTCATCGAGGAGCAGTCGAAGAAGGGCATCACCGTCAGCGCCACCGCCGCCGTCGCCCACATCACGGCGCAGCAGGAGAAGCTGGCGGGCTGATCGCCCGGCGCCAAACCGCAACCCACTTTTACCGCCGCGCGGGGGCGCGGGAAGGAAGAGACAAGCCATGTTGATGGGCAACAACAAGTTGAAGACCTACGTCGCCTCCGGTGCCATCCAGCCGCGCAGGTTCATCAAGTTCGGCGCGAACGACAGCCTGGCGGTGCAGAGCGGCGCCACGGATGCGGGCGCCACGATCGGCGTGAGCGACAGCCTGGGCGCGGCGGACACCCACCGGGTGGAGGCGTACGTGCAGGACTTCGCCGACGTGGAGTTCGGCGGCACCGTGGCGCGCGGCGCCTTCGTGAAGCCCGATGCGCAGGGGCGCGCCGTGGCTGCGGGCGCGGGCGAAAGCTACTGCGGCAAGGCGTGGGCCAGCGCCGTCAGCGGCGACATCACCAGCATCAAGATCGAGCGCGGAGTGGTGCCCGCGTAACGGGGGCGCAACCGCTGAACCAACAGGGCACCACTCAAGAGGAGAGACGCCGTCATGGCACTTGCACCGTTTCCCGTAAACCCTCAGCTCACCGCGATCGCGATCGCGTACCGCAACCCCACGCTGATCGCGGACCGCGTGCTGCGGCGCGTGCAGGTGGCAAAGCAGGAGTTCAAGTACCTGCGGCACGCGCCCGGCGACGGCATCACGATCCCCAACACCATGGTGGGTCGGCGCGGGCGCCCCAACGAGGTCGAGTTCAGCGCCACCGAGCAGACCGACTCGGTGGGCAGCTACGGCCTTGAGTTCTCGGTGCCGTACGACGACATCGAGAACGCGAAGGACCCCAACGTCAACTACGACCCGCTGGCGCGCAGCACGGAGTTCACCAGCGACCTGGTGGCGCTGGACCGCGAGCAGCGCACCGCCGCGATCGTCTTCAACAGCGCCAGCTACGCGCCCGGCAACGTGACGACGCTGAGCGGCACGGGGCAGTGGAGCGACCCGACCAGCGACCCGGTGAAGAGCGTGCTGCAGGCGATGGACGCCATGCTGATCCGCCCCAACATCGCCGTCTTCGGCCGCGCCGTGGCCACCGCGCTGCAGATGCACCCCAAGGTCGTCGCCGCCGTCTACGCCGGCGCCGGCAACGCCGCGGTCGGCGGCATCGTGGGCCTCCCTGCCCTGGCCAACCTGCTGGGGCTGCAGGAGATCATCGTGGGCGAGGCGTACGTGAACAGCGCCAAGCCCGGCCAGACGGTCTCGCGCGCCCGCCTGTGGGGCAAGCACGCAGCCTTCCTCTACAACAACCCCCAGGCCATGCCCAACATGGGCGTCACCTTCGGCCTCACCGCGCAGTGGCAAAACCGCTTCACGGCCACCTGGGAGGACCGGGACATCGGCCTGCGCGGCGGCGTGCGCGGGCGCGTGGGCGAGAGCGTCAAGGAGTTGGTGTTGTGCTCCGACGCCGGGTACCTGTTCGCCAACGCGGTGGCGTAGCGAACACGCGCTGAACCCCTGCGGGGGCACCTGAAGGGGGTGCGGCTGCGCGTGCTGCGCGGCGCACCTGACACCGATCCAAGCAACAACAGGGGGAAGCCATGCCGTACGCGAAGACCCGCATTGACGCGGGCAAGGACAAGGACGGGCGCGCGCGCACGTTCGAGGTAGGCCAGGAGGTCACCGGCCTCAGCCAAGAGGAGCTGAAGCAGCTGCAGGACGCCGGATCGCTGAGCGACCAGGCGCCCCGCGAGGGCGAGCCGGGGTACCAGTCGCCCGAGAACAGCGACGCTGCGCAGCAGCAGCGCGAGCGCGAGCAGGCGCTGCGCGATGCGGCGGCCAGCGGCGGCACCAGCGGCAACGTGCCGCGGAACACGCAGGATGCGCGGGCGCGCGAGCAGGCGCAGCGCGGCGCCACCAGCACCAGCGACGCCACGCGGCGGGAGCTGACCAGCCAGAGCAGCGGCGCGGACGCCAGCGGCACGCCCAACGCGGGCACGCAGACGACCACTGGCCAGGCTGGCGACACCACCACCACCACGCGCCGCCGCTAACCGCGCCGCCGCAGAGAGCCCACAGCGCGCGCCATGCCGATCACCCGCGACGAGCTTGAGAGCCGTTTTGGCGCCGCCGAGGTGGCGGAGCTGCTGGCGGACCATGCGGAGCCGGACAAGGCGCTGGCGCGCGCTGCGGAGGACGCCGACGCGCTGATCTTCGGCTACGTGGGCGCCGCCTACCAGCTGCCGCTGCTGGAGCCGCTGCCGGCGCTGGTGCTGGCGCTGCAGGCGGACATCACGCGCTTCAAGCTGTGGGACGACAAGCCCAGCAAGGAAGTGCGCCAGCGGTACGACGAGGCGCTCGCCCTGCTCAAGGACATCAGCAAGGGCGCCCTCAAGCTGCCCGCTGCGCCCAACGTGCAGCCACAGACCGAGTACCAGGGCACGATCGCCACCACCCAGCGCACCCGCACGTTCGACGACCACACGCTCGGCTCCTTCGTGGGGCGCGGCAGCCTGAACTGGCCGCCGCGCACGGACTGAAGGGGGCCGCGCCGTGCCGCGCTTCCGCATCGACGTCGACCGCATCGGCCCCGATCAGGTGGGCGGCGCGCTGCCCACGGCGCGCGATGTGCTGGAGCCGGTGGCGCGCAAGCTGCTGACGCTCATCCGCCTCGGCTTCAAGTTCAGCAAAAGCCCGTGGGGCGAGACGTGGGAGCCGCTGAAGCTGCGCAGCGGCCAGCCGCTACGCGACAAGGGGCACCTGCGCGACAGCATCGTCCCCGCCTACGGCCCCGACTACGTGGACATCGGCACCAACCACGTGGGCGCCAAGGTTCACCAGTTCGGCGCCACGATCCGCCCGGTGCGCGCCAAGGCGCTGCGCTTCTTCGCCGAGGGCTCCAACATTCCGATCTTCCGCCAGCAGGTCACGATCCCCGCCCGGCCCTACCTGCCGCTGGATAACAGCGGCAACCTGGTGCTGCCGGCGACGTGGGAGAAGTCGTTCCTGTCCACCATACGCGCCGCGATCGAGGGCAAGAAGCCGCCGCCTGGAGGAGCATGAGCTGGTTTGCGCTGGAGGAGCTGATCGTGGCGCGCCTGGAGGGGCGCGTGGCGGAGGCGGTGGAGGCGGGCACCTGGGGCGATCGCAAGGTGCCCAAGGTGATCGTGGCCGCCGACCTTGCCGGGGTGGAGGAGCGCGCGCAGATGGCGCCCGCCCTGTTCGTGGTCTTCGACAACTACAACCCGGCGCAGGAAGTGAACCGGGGGCGCGTGCAGCAGGTGGAGCAGCACTGGGTGATCTTCGTCGTCACCCGCAACGCACGCGGCCAGCACAGCGGCCAAGGCGTGCGCGACGACGCGCGCCCGCTGCTGGACCTGGTGACCAGGGCGCTGTGCGGGTGGGAGCCGCACCCGGACTTTGGCGCCTTGTACATGGGCGCAGACACCGGCCCGATCTACAGCGAGGCCGGCTTCGGCTACTTCCCGCTGCGCTTCACAACCCGTTGCGTCGTACGCGGCGCCTGAGAAGGAAGAACAGACATGCCTGACTACAGCTACATCGGTAAGGGCCGCGTGCTGATCAAGGAGTACGGCGAGGCCGGCACCGGCACCTTCGTCGGCGACGTAAGCGCGCTGCAGTTGCGGATCACCGAGGACGTCAAGACCCTCGAGGACTTCACCCAGGTGGGCGGCGGCGCGTACAACGAGGTGCGGCGCATCCAGTCGGTGGAGCTCGCGTGCACCATGCACGACTTCAGCCCCGAGAACCTGGCGATCGCGCTGTACGGCACCGCCACCACCGCCACCGGCACCCACACGATCCAGACGCTGGTGAACGCCGCCAAGGAGTACGACGTGGTGTTCGAGGGCCTGAACGAAGCCCGCAGCGGCAAGGCCGTCACCTTCCACGGCTTCCGCTGGAAGCCCGGCCCCGCGGCGACGATCGACCTGATCGGCACCGACTTCGGCAAGCTGGACGTGGTGGGCAAGCTGCTGGCCGACACCACGATCGTCACCGCCGGCCTCAGCCGCTACTTCACCCTCGCGGTGGTCGAATGACCGCGGGCGCACTGCGTGCGGACGGCCCGGTGGTGGCGCGCGTGCCACCGGAGCCTGTGACCGATCCGGCGGACGACGTGGACGTGCTGGACCCGCCCAGCCGCACCGTGCGGTTTGGCGGGCGGGACGTGCTGGTGCGCCCCATGACCGTCGGCAAGATCCCCGCTGTGACGCGCGCGCTGCGCGGCGTGCAGCTGGGCGACACCTCGCTCGAGGGCATCATGGTCCTGGTGGCCGACCACGGCGACCAGGTGCTGCAGGCGGCGGCGCTGGCCACCGATCTGCCGCTGGACGAGGTGAAGGAGGCGGCGCTGCCCGAGTTCGTGGAGCTGTTCGGCGCCGTGGTGGAGGTCAACGCCGCTTTTTTTACGAGAGCGGTGGGGGCGCTGCTGGGGGCGCTGGGCGCGTGGCGTGGGGGTGGGCCGACGTCATCGACCGCCTCGTCCACGCCGGACACCGCTGGCCTGACATAGGCGGGTACACGGTGGGGCAGGTGCGCGCGTTCCTCGACGCCGCGCAGCGGCGTGAGCGCGAGGCCATGAAGTCCCGCATGCGCGAGCAGGCGATCGCCACCGCCCTGGGCTTTGCAGGCAGCGAGGGCCTGGAGATCCTGGAACGCAGCCTGAGGTGACCCCATGGCCGACACCGAACTGAAGATCCGCGTAAGCGCCCAGATGGCTGATGCCAAGGCGGCGCTGGCCGACCTGACGAAGGCGTTCGGACAGCTGGTCACCAACAGCAGCCAGATCGGCGCCGTGGCCACCGCCGGCTTCACGCGCATGGAGCAACAGGCGGAGCGCGCGGCCAAGGCCAGCACCGACGCCGCAGCGGCCACCAACCGCATGGCCGAGGCGATCGATCGCCTGGCTGCCAAGGCACGGCAGCCGCTGCCCGAGCCCAAGATCCCCAAGCCCCCGAAGACGCCGGTGGGCGAGGGCGTGGCTGACCAGACGGCGATCGCACGCGCCGCCCTGAAGCAGCAGCTGGCGGACCTGGAGGCCAGCCACCGGGCGGGGCTGACCGACACGAAGGCGTACTACGAGCAGCGCGCGGCGCTGCAGCGCGCGGGGCTGGAGCGGGAGCTGGCGGCGGCGAAGGCGGCGTACGCGGCGGCGACGACGCAGGAGGCGCGCAACCGGGCAGCCACCGCGCAGCAGATCCTGAGCACCCAGCTGGCCTCGGTGCGCGTGCAGCTGCCGCCCGTGCAGGCGCCCAAGGCGCAGCTGAGCGAGGGCACGGCGGACGCCAACGCGGTGCAGCGTGCGGCGCTGAAGCAGCAGCTCTCGGACCTGGACAACAGCCACAAAGCGGGGCTGATCAGCGAGCGCAACTACTGGCAGCAGCGCCAGGTGATCCAGCAGCGCGCGCTGCAGGTGGAGCTGGCGACGGCGCGCGCGGCGCACGCCGCGGCCACCAGCCAGCAGGCCAAGGATCGCGCCGCCACGCAGGTCAGCATCCTGCAGGCGTCGCTGAAGAACGCCCAGCAGAGCTTCGCCGCCCAGAAGGCAGCGGGCGGCGGCGGGGGCCTGGCGGGCGCCGACATGGCGGGGCTGCTGGGCAAGGCCAAGACGGCGGCGGTGGCGCTGGGCGGTGTGCTGGCCACGCTGGGCGCGGCCAAGGCGTTCTTCAACCTCGCCGACCAGGCCAAGACGCTGGAGGCGCGGCTGCGCCTGTCCACCAGCAGCGCCGAGGAGTTCGCCACCGCAAACGCGCGGCTGTACGAGCTGGCGCAGCGGACGCGCACGGACATGGGGCAGGTGGTGGACCTGTACGCGCGCTTCAGCACCAGCACCAAGGAGCTGGGCGTAAGCCAGGGCGAGCTGCTGCGCGTGACCGAGACCGTGAGCAAGGCGATCAAGATCAGCGGCGGCAGCGCGGAGAGCGCGAACGCCGCGATCATCCAGCTGGGGCAGGGCCTGGCCGCCGGCACGCTGCGGGGCGAGGAGCTGAACAGCGTGCTGGAGCAGGCGCCGCGGCTGGCGCAGGCGATTGCCAAGGGGCTGGGCGTCACCGTCGGCGCGCTCAAGAAGATGGGTAGCGAGGGCAAGATCAGCAGTGAGGCGCTGCTGAACGCGCTGCGCAACCAGGCTGACGTGATCGACGCGGAGTTCAACCAGCTGCCGCACACGGTGGGCGGCGCGATGACCGTGATCGGCAACGCGCTGATCAAGGTGGCCGGGGAGTTCGACAAGGCCACGGGGCTGAGCGACGCCTTCGCCAAGGCGCTGGAGGCGACGGCGCCGGTGATCGAGCGCGCGGGCAGTGCGATCAGCAAGGCTGCCGCCGAGTTCGTGGCCGCCACCAAGAAGAGCTTCGAGCAGCTCTCCGCCAGCGCGCGCGCGATGAACAAGGACCTGGAGAAGGCGATGGGGCCGCCCGAGGTCCAGAAGCCCGGCTTCTTCGAGCAGGCGTGGGGCTTCGTCACGGGGCCGGAAAACTGGACGCCCACGCTGGTGGCGGCGGCGCGCAGTGCCATGGCGGCGCTGCGGGCGGAGCTGCGCACGCAGGCGGCACAGACGCAGTTCGAGGCCAAGGCGCTGAACGACGCGCTGAGCGGCAAGGGCGGCGCCGAGGCGTTCCAGGGCCTCGTCAGCGACCTGGCGCGCAACGCGGGGCTGGTGGAGCGCGACGTGCGGGGGATCGCCACCGACATGGTGAAGGCGATCGAGGCGGGCAAGGATGCCGGGCAGGCGGTGGTGGATGCCGCGGCGGCAGCCGACGAGCTGGCCAAGAAGCAGCTGGAGATCGGGGCGCGCACGGGGGGCAAGAAGGGCCTGGGCGGGGCGGTGGACCGGCGCGAGGTGGAGCGCGATGCGCTGCGGCAGGAGCTGGAGGAGCTGAAGCGGCAGCACGCGCAGGCGCTGATCGCGACGGACGAGTACTACAAGAAGCGGCTGGCGCTGCAGCTGCGCGCGCTGGACCTGGAGATTGCGCAGGAGCGCAGCCAGCTGGGCAAGGCCACCACCGCCGACGCCCGCAGCAAGTCGCTGACCGCGATCGCGGTGCTGGAAAACAAGCGCGTCGAGATCATCAAGGCCGCCGGCAACGAGATCTACGACGCGGAGGTGGAGACCACCAAGCGGCTGGCGGAGCTGCGGGCGCAGGCGGCCGAGGAGGACGGCGACCTGGTGAAGGCGCGCACGGCGCAGCTGACGGCGCAGTACGCGGAGCTGCGGGCACGGCTGGAGCGCGATGGCAACACCGGGGGCGTGGCGCTGGTGGACCAGGCCGTCAGCCGCGGCGGCAGCAAGGCGGGGCTGGAGCAGCTGAGCGCGGACGTGGACAAGGTGGTGGCGCAGTTTGACCGCGTGGAGGAGAGCAGCAGCAACGCGGTGCTGACGGGCAACCTGAGCAGCGCCCAGGCGTTCATCAAGGTGCGCGACGCCGCCAGCGTGGCGCTGCCGCAGCTGGCCGACTACCGCCAGCAGCTGGCGCTACTGGCACCCACCAGCAAGGAGGCGGCGGAGAAGCTGGCGGAGGTAGATGGGGCGATCGCGCGGCTGCAGGTGCGCACGCAAAGTGGCGTGCAGAAGGCGCTGGCGGACCTGGAGAACGAGCTGGGGCGGCTGCAGGACAGCTTCGCCAGCAGCGCCACGTTTGCGCTGCGCGACAACCTGAGCACGCTGTTCCAGGACATCATCACGGGCAGCAAGAAGGCAGGCGACGCGCTGCGCGACTTCGCCAAGAACTTCGCCAAGGCGATCCTGCAGATGATGACGCAGATCCTGGCCACGCGCGCCGCACAGGCGCTGCTCAAGGGCGGCGCCGGGCTGTTCGGGCTGCTCGGCACCGCTGCCGGCGGCGGCGGCAGCACGGGGGCCAGCGTGAAGCACGGCGGGGGCCTGGTGGGCGCGCCGGGCATGAGCCGCACGGTGCCGCTGAGCGTGTTTTACGGCGCCCCGCGGCTGCACACGGGCGGCTACCTGGGCAGCGATGAGGTGCCGACCATCCTGCAGCGCGGCGAGGAGGTGCTCTCGCGCAGCGACCCGCGCAACGTGAAGAACCAGGGCGCGGCGGGGCCGAGCACGGTGCTGGTGCAGCTGCACCCGGACCACAACCACAGGACGATGCGCGACTGGCTGGAGTCGGAGCTCGCGCGCGTGGCGGCTACCTCGTGATCGGCGGCGACATGCTGCTGGCTCTCGGCGCGCTGCACCTTGGCGGCTGCCTCGTCTCCTGCGCGCTTGGTTACCTGCGTGGGCACCGCACCGGCGCGCGCGCTGTCGGAGGCGCGCTGGGAGGCGGCCAAGCTGCGCAGGCTGCGCCAGGGGCTGCCGCTGTGACCGGCTACACCCGCCTGCAGTCGTACCGCCACTACAAGGGCGGCACGTACACGCTGCTGGCGGTGGCGGAGAACAGCGAGAACCGCGCCGAGCTGCTGGCGGTGTACGTGAGCCACGCGCGGCAGAAGGTGCTGGTGCGCCCGTGGCTCGCGTTCAATGAGCCGGTGACCTGGCCCGACGGCGTCGTGCGTCCGCGCTTCGTGCCGCTCGCGTACGACGAGGCGGCGTAGTCCGGTGGCTGCGGTGATCCGTCAGCAGTCGGTGCGCGTCGTCTCGGTCGGCGACCAGCAGGCGCGCGCTCATCAGCTATCTCTGCGCACGGTCACGCTGCCCAGCGCGCAGGGGCGCGTGCAGCAGCTGGCGGTGCGAATGGTCAGCACCACCGCGAGCGCCCCCACAGCGCTAGAGGCGTCGCTGGGCGCGACTGCGAGCGTAGGTGCGCTGGCCAGCTACGCCGTGACCACCAGCGCGGCGCTCGAGGGCGCGGGGACGCTCTACGGCAGCCTGGCCGAGGCGCTGGTCGTTCCGGTGCAGGCCGAACTGGTCGGACGCGGCGACCTGGCAGGCGCCCTGGGCGCGGGCGTGCGCGTGGGCGCAGTCAGCGCGATCGAGGCCAGCAGCAGCGTGGCCGGCACAGCGCAGGCAGGCACTGCGGCGGCGGCAAGCGCGGCCATGCAGGGCGCAGCGGTGGTGGCGGCGGTAGCGACTGCTCGCACGCGCGCTGCGGCGCAGGCGGCGCTTACTGGCACTGGCACGCTGGGCGCCGCGCCCACGGTGCTGGGCACGATCGCGATCGGCGCGCAGCTGGTGGGTGGCGGCGTGCTGGCGGGGGCGCTGGGTGCGGTGGGCGCGGTGCGCACCAGCGCGCAGCTGGCGGGCGCGGCGCAGGTGGCGGGCGTGGCCACGCTGGCGGGGCAGCGGGTGGAGCGGCTGACGGCGCGGCTGACCGCCAGCAGCGGCGTGCTGTCCGCCAGCGCACTGCGGGAGCGCGTGCCGCGGGTGGTGGTGCTGACGCCGCGGATCAGCCCCACTGGCACCACGCTCGTGGCGTTCGTGGGGCCGCCGCTGCGTCAGGTACAGTGGTCGGTGCTGGGGCCGGGGCGCGTGCGCCCGCTGCGCCCCTACACCGACGAGAGCGGCAACGCCTGGGCGGTGTACGAGCCCGGGGGCGGGGGCAGCGGGGAGGCTGTGATCCAGGTGGCGTATGGCGCTTGAGCAGCTGGCAGTGAACGACGTGCGCCCGGTGATCGACCGCGTGCGGGTGACGACCGGCCTGCCCACCGCCTCGCCGCTCGCCGGCTTCAGCGCCTCCACCAGCATGTACGTGGCAGGCCGGGGCCTGTTGTGCGTCAGCGGCAGCACGCGCTGCATGGTGGCGCCCGACGGCGTGTTCGCGCCGATCGCGATCGGGCGCTTCGGCAACGAGCAGGTGCAGCTGGGGCTGTGCGGCCTGGGCGGCAGGCGCTGGTACTGCGAGTACGAGCGGCAGCGGCGCAACCAGCCCGACAGCCTGTTCAACGGCCACGCGTACGCGCTAAGCCCGGTGACGCTGCAGGGCGCCACCGACCTCGGCGCCGTGCCCTTCAACATCGGTGGATCGCCAGAGGCCAACTACGGCCCCGCAGCGCTGCTGCCCGATGGCGCGTGGCTGGTCGTCGGCTTCGGCAACGACCGGCTGGGGCCAGGGCGCTACGTGGGCGGCGTGTTCCAGATCGAGGCGGACATGCCCGCGGGCGCCGGCTCCGCCTTCTTCTCGTGGGCCGAGCACGATGACGAGATCTGGATCTGCGGCGGCAACGGCAGCGCCGTGCGTTACGACTTCGTGCGCCGCGTGTTCGTCGGCCCCGTGCTGCAGACGGGCCTGAGCAACTCGGGCCTCTTCTACATGCGTAAGCACGGCGTGCTGCTCTCGATTTCCGGCAGCTCAGGGCCAGCGCGCACGTACGTGCACGCGCTGACGCCGCGCCCCGATCGCATGGAGCAGACGGTGGCGCCGCCGCCGCGCCAGGGGCGGGTAAGCCGCGTGCGCACGCGGCTACTGGGCAGCTACAACGAGCCGTGCGAGGGGGAGGCGGTGCAGTGGACGGCGCCTGCCGGGTACCAGATCGTGCCGGTGCAGCCGGTGACTGACGCGGACGGTTACGCGCTGGCGGATCTGATCGTGCCGTTTGGCATGACGGGCGGCGGCAGCGTAACAGCCGAGGTGGTGATCTGATGGTCCCGCGCACCTTCCTCAGCCTGCCGTTCCCGTACGCGCGCCGCGGACAGGCGGACGCTGCGCACCTGGGCGGCTTCGGGTACCTGGCGGAAAGCTACTGGCGCCCGCGCACGCGCGCGACGACGTACGGCTGGACCGGCCCGGACGAAACCTACGACCCGAGCACGCACATCCCGCCCGGCTACTGGGAGCGCATTGCGATCGTGGATGGGCTGTGGGACGACGGCGAGCACCTGATCACGATCACCTGGTTGGACGTGACGGTGTACCCGAGCTGGGCGATCGTGGCGGCGTGGTGGGACCGCTCGAGCGGCGGGCACCGCGACCGGCAGGAGGTCCACTTCACGATCGTGCCGCCCACCACGGTGGAGCGCGGGCTGCGCACCGAGTTCACCGTCGACGACCCGGAGCTGGAGGCGCTGGGTACGGAGATCGACGCGGAGGTGCCGTACAGCAGCGGCATCAGCCCCTACGTGCGCGGCTTCAGCCTCTCGCGCGACGGGCAGGTGTGGAGCGTGCAGGAGGGCTTCGTCAACGCGCTGTGCAAGGTGCGCATGATCAGCCAGGCCGCCGTGTGGGCTGCGCCGCGGCAGCAGGAGGTGCGTGCACCGGGAAGTGCCCAGGGGCAGATGGACGCGATCCTGGCGGCGTACGAGCGCGAGGATGCGGCGTGGTTGCAGGGCGCCACCGCCGGCGGGGAGCAGGCGGCCACCGCCTACGCGATCGGCACAAGCCAGGCGCGCCTCGCCTACCCCGCCTTCCCGCCCGCGCTGCCGCCGGGGCAGCAGGTGGACACGGACCCGGACACGCCGGGCGTGCAGGCGCCGGTGCCTGAGAACCCGAGCCGCGAGCAGGTGCAAGCGACGATCGAGGCGATGGACCCTGGCAGCACCACCAGCTGGTTCTACACCGACGATCGCACGGGGCAGACGTACGCGATCCGCGAGCCCGCGCCTGCGGGCTACCTGCGCGCCGCCGATCAGTACACCGGCACAGCGGCCAACCGCGCCACGGTGGTGCAGGTGCCGCGCACGCTGTTCTTGCCAGGCAACAACACCGACAACGACCGCATCCTGTTCACGGAGCTGGGCGTCATCACCACCACCTGCTTCGCCATGATCACGGACAACCGCGTGCTCTTGGCACTCACCAACGTCTCCACGTACCCGCAGCAGCTGCTGCCCGCAGTCTGGTGGGCGGTGGCGGACGTGGTGCCGGGGCGGATCACCGGCGCCAACTCCGTGGGCGGCGGCGGCACCATGCTGTACCCCCCCACGGTGCGGAAGGTGACGCTGCTGCCGCAGTGGCCGATCGCGCTGGCGTTTGACGAGCACGAGACGCGCGCATGGGCGCTGCTGGCCGACAGCACCGTGTGCTGCTTCGACTACGAGAGCGGAGAGGTGCTGAGCTACTTCTGGCTGCCGCTGCCGTTTGCCGTGGGCGTGGGCAGCAGCGTGAAGATGACGTGGCAGCGCAACTACCGCCGCCTGCTCGTCTTCGCCCACCTGCCCGGCAACGATCCCACGCGCACGCGCAACCGCTACGACAGCCGGATCGTCGGCTACTCCACCACGCCGCTGCCCGTGCACGTGTGCCGCCCGATCCCGCTGCGCCCGGTGCGCCGCGGGCGCCCCACGCCGTTCCTCATCAAGCAGTGCGGCAGCCTGTGCGAGCCGATCGCGGGGCTGGTGACGCTGCAGCCGGGAAGTGGGGTGCAGTTGGATCGCGCCACCGTGGCGCTGGATGACACGGCGGAAGCGCAGGTGTGGGTGACGCCGAACGTGGAGGGCGAGGCGACGCTGGGCGCGACGATCGAGGTGGCGGCCACGTGGGATCAGCCCGTGGTGCCCGTGCCCTTCAACGCCATCACGTACAGCGAGGGGCGCGGGCAAAACGTGGCCAGCAACGGGCCCTGGATTGAAGGGCTGCCACCGTAATGCCCACGATCACCACCACCACCACCTTCACGGTCGCCCCCGCCCCAGTGGCGGCGCTGACCGCACCCGTCTTCGTAAGCCTGGTTCTCGGAGGTGCAGACATGCCTGGAATGGGGAGACTTGTGCACCCGACGCTGGGCGCACTGGAGTACACGCACCCGCCAACCGAGTGGGTGAACATTGACGGCGACGTGATCGCACCGCCCGTGTGGGCCTCGACCAAGACGCTGCGCGGCACCAGCAACACGCTGTGGCCCGGGGACATCCGGGACGTCGTGTGCGTCGAGCGCTGGCGGGAGCGCGGCGCGCTGCGCATGGGCATAGGCCAGCTGCGCACCATGATCGCCTTCTACTGCAACCCGCCCGATCCCGCCGCCGCCGCCGTGCAGTGGTTCCCCGACTACACCTCGGAGCTCGGCTTCCGCGTGGCGATGGTCAGCCTTACCGTGGGCGGGGAGGGCGTGGCGCTGGACTGGGTGAGCGTGGCGGACCCCGACAACGCCTTCGTCGCCGACCGCGACGTGGAGCTGCGGCTGCGCATCCTCGGTAGGGCGTAGCGCCGTGGTGGACGGGCGCTTTAGGCCGCTGGCGCGCGACAGCGTGCGGGAGGTGCAGGTGCTGGCGTACCCGCGCAACGCCAGCCCCCGCGCGATCCTGCAGGGGCAGGCGGGCGCGGGCGTGGACCTGACGGCGTACGTGAGCCGCGTGCAGCAGACCGAGTCCTCGCTGTCGTTCACCCTCGCCTGGCACCGGGAGCTGCAGGGCGCCGCCATGGTGCAGCCGGGGCAGTGGGTGCTGGTGCGGCTGGGGGCCGCGCCCCTGTGCGTGCAGCAGGTGGAGAGCCTGAGCGACTTCAGGGTCATGCACGGCGTGCAGCAGGTGACGGTGCAGGCGCGCACGCGCGACGCCACGGGGCGCTGGCGCGATCAGACGATCACCACGCCCACCTACGCGCTGGCCGCGCCGCTGATCACGATCGTGGTGGACGTGTGCAAGGCCATGGGGCTGAGCGAGGACGAGGTGCGGGTGACGCAGCTGAGCGCGCACGCGCCGCGCGCCAGCATGCAGCTGAGTGGCGTGAGTGCGTGGGCGGCGCTGGAGGCGGTGCTGCTGCCGGCGGGTTTTACGCCGTACGTGGATGCGCTGGGGCGGCTGAGCGCGTTCTCGCGCGACGTGAAGCGGGACGCGGACCTGGTGCTGGACGCCGAGCGGGTGGAGGCGCTGGCCGCCAGCCGCAGCCGCCCCCCACTTACGCGCCTTCAGCTGCGCTGGCGCGCGCCGCAGATGGCCACGGTGCTGCAGGGCGAGCGCATGCTGGCCAGCACCCGCGTCATGGGCGGCTTCTTCCGCATGCGCCAAGTCAAACGCCTCAAGTTCAGCCAGGACGGCACGCAGCGCGCCACCGCGGTGCGCATGGAGATCAAGGACTCGATCAACCGCCTGTTGCCTGTGGCGCGCGAGTACATGCTGGAGACCAGCCACGACAGCGCGGCGCAGAGCGAGGCGGCGGTGGTGGTGGAGATGCGCAAGTACCTGCCGGCGTTCCTGGGCATGTACGTGGTCGGCAAAATCGCCATGGCCACGATGAGCGACTACCACAACTACGTCACCACCATCAGCTTCGGCCGCGTGCTGGAGGCCGGCTTCGACGTCGCCATGCTGGTCACCTTCATGTCCATCGGCGAGGGGCTGTACGAGCTGCACGGGCGCCCGCTGGATGCCGTGGAGGTGGTGAACACGACCGAAGCCTTCGACCCCACCGCCTCCCCAGCCAGCCAGAAGCGCGAGGTGATCGAGACGGACTTCGTGGCCAACGAGGGCGCGGCCACCGCGTACGTGCTGCGGGAGTTTGTGTACCGGGCGCGCGCGGCGACCAGCTGGACGCTGACGATCGTGGACGATCCGCGGCTGGAGCCCGGGGACATTGTGCAGCTGCCGAGCGGCGAGCGCGTGCTGATCACCGGCTACCAGCGCGACCTGACGCCGGGGGCGCCTGCGCTGCTGGAGCTGACGGGCTTCCCGGCATGACTGGAGGTGCAGGATGGATCTGAGGTGGAGCCCGATCGCGCAGGACGCGCTGCGCAACTGCACGGTGGAGTTGTACGCGGCGGATGCGGCCAGCACGGTGCCGGCGGCGGTGGTGCAGGGCCTGGTGGCGCCGCTGCGCGACCTTACGCCGCTGGTGGTGCGCGCGCGGCAGACCGATGCGGACCTTACTGTGACGCTGACGTGGCATGACGAGCTGGTGGGGAGCACCATGCCGCAGCCGGGGCAGTGGCTGGCGGCGCGGCTGAACGGGACGCTGCTGTGTGTGATGCTGATCGAGGCCGTGAACGACTACCGGCTGCGCGCGGGCGAGCGCAGCATGACGCTGACGGCGCGCACGCGGGACGGCGCGAGCAGCTGGCGCGATGACCCGATCACCACGCCGCGCTACCCGCAGGGCACGCTGCTGAGTGTGATCGCGGAGCAGGTGGCGGTGCAGCTGGGCATGGACGGCGCCGAGGTGGACTTTCCCTCGGCCGCCGGCATGGGCACGCCGCAGGCGTGGTACCAGGCCACCAGCATTACGGCGTGGGAGCTGGTCACGCAGTGCCTGGTGGTGCAGGGTTACCAGCCGTTCGTGGACGTGCTGGGGCGCCTGCGCGCGTACTCGCGCGACGTGCTGCGGGCGGCGGACGTGGTGGTGCCGGTGGAGCGGGTGATCGGGTACGTGGGCAGCCGCGGCACCACGCCGATCGAGAAGCTGCGGGTGAAGTGGCGCCAGCCGCTGCCCGAGAAGGTGAGCCAGAGCGAGCAGGTGCTGGGCAGCGCCGCGATCACCGGGGGCTTCTGGAAGCCCAACGCGACGCGCGAGATCTACTGGAGCGAGGACCGCACGCAGCAGGCGGATCTGGACCCGGCGCTGCTGACGGACGACTGGCGCAGCACGCGCGACAGCCCGCTGTTCGTGAAGGACGACATCAACGGCGCGCTGATGCCGGTGGGCGAGCAGTACTTCCAGCCCATCTACGCCGAGGCGCCGGACGGCACGCGCGGCGGGTGCATTGGGGGGCTGGTGATCCTCGAGCAGACGCACCGCCGCGACATCCTGCTGACCAACCTGATCGGCACCAAGCTTGGCACCAGCCTGGCGCCGGACGGCGTGAACATTGCCGCGATGAGTACGATCCCGATCGGCCGCGTGGTCATGGCGGCGCTGGACGCCTCGATCATGCTGCTTTTGGCCACGATCGGCACGGGCGTGTACGAGGTGCGGGGGCGCCCGTACGACCTGGTGAACCCGGTGAACCAGACGGTGGCGTACGACCCGGAGGCGGGGGGCGCGGGGCGTGAGGACGCGCTGGAGACGGATCTGTGCCCGGATGAGGCGACGGCGCAGGCGCTGGCCACCCGTGAGTTCATTTACCGGGTGCGCGCCGCCAGCTCGTTTACGCTGACGCTGGTGGACGACCCGCGGATCGAGGTGGGCGACGTGGTGCAGCTGGAGGACGGGCAGCGGATGCTGGTCACAGGTATCCAGCGCGACCTGAGCCCGGGATCGTCGAACACCGTGGAGCTATCGGGGTTCCCAGCATGAAGGACGATCTACGGCGCGCGGTGCTGCGCGGTTTCACGCGCGAGCGCGACGGCAAGACGACCTCGCGCCCCGCGCTGCTGATCACCGACGGCGTGAACATGACGTACGGCGTGAACGTGCAGCTGGACGACGACGCCAGCACGGAGCTGCTGGGGGTGCCGATCGCGCGCGCCAACCGCGACATCTTCTACGGCGCCGAGGTGGGCAGCCCGTGCCGCCTCAGGCGCACCGCCAGCGGGCAGTGGGAGGTCGTGGGCTTCAGCCGCAGCATGCCCGGCACCTTCCACAGCATCCCCGTCACGGTGCCCAACTTCGTCCTCGGCCCCGCCAGCGCCACCGTGATCGGCGCGCCTGTAGACCAAACCCTCTCCGTGCGCCCCGTGACGTTCGGCGACCTCGCAACCCTCGGCGGCTTCGGGATCGTGCCGCTGGGCGTGCTGGCCGCCTACCGCGGCGGCGTCTTCCAGGAGTACCGCTGACATGCCGCTCACCCTAAGCAACTTCCAGGTCGGCGAGACCGGCTACGTCGCCAAGCTGAACGACAACAACGCCGCGATCATCGCGTACCTGAACGCGCAGGAGCAGACCAACGCGAACCTGGCGACCAGCGCCGTCAGCGTCGCCAGCATGCAAAGCGCGCTGTTCGGCACCACCCCCGCCACGTTCGGCGACAACAGCTTCGTGGCGCAGGCGATCGGCAGCAGCCTGATGGTCACGGCGGGCGCTGCGTGGGCGCCCAGCCAGGGGCTGATCGTGCGGCTGGCTAGCGGCGCGACGGTGGACATGACGGGGCAGCCGGCGGGCACCTACTACCTGAACGCCACGCCGGGCACCACGCAGAACCAGGCGGTGGTGAGCACCGTGCCGCGTGACCCGATCTACAGCTTCACGTGGAGCGGCGGCGCGATCACCAACCTCACGCGGCTGGCGCCGGTGTTTGGCCGCATGGCGCGGGGGCCTGAGACCGTGGCGTACGCGGCCTCGCTGTCCTTGGACTTCACGCGCTCGGAGACGCTGCGGCTGCGGCTGACGGGCAATGCGGCGATCAGCGGCATGACGGCGGCGTACGACGGGCAGCGGTGCGTGCTGGAGGTGACGCAGGATGCAACGGGCGGGCGCACGCTGACGGCGCCGGGCAGCCTGCGGCAAGGCACGGACGTGGCGTGGGGGATCAGCGCCGGCCCCAACACGCGCACGCACCTCGGCCTCGTGTACATCGCCC
>JACCDR012355441.1_pt1 | contig 17794 bp, 15 predicted proteins | sample 7446431 | NCBI WGS metagenome assembly JACCDR01 (sample SAMN15323443, study PRJNA562643) | freshwater metagenome | isolation source: river surface water | place: USA:Blue River Watershed | collected 2017-08-17
GAGGTACACTAAGCACAATCGTTAGAACACAATTATCATTAGATTTGGCGTTGCTGAAGTCGCCAAGATCCGGAAGACCGATGACAGGGCCACCCGTACCCGGATAGTATTTTTCGTCAATGATCTGACGGCACCATTGATTGACTTTTACGCCATTGAAGTACACATACAATTTTGCATTCGGTTTCACATCAACAACAGAAACCGTGATGTTAATCGGGCGAATGTAAGCAATCTCTTGCTTATTCACCAGCTTGTTTTCTGTTGTTCTTGTCGTGCTTTGGGTAATTGAAGTTGCCATGTCGTATCGGTATGTGTTATATCAACTATTTAACCACGGCCTTCATCAGCCATCCACCACCAAGGAAGTGCTGCCGGTGTTGGCGGGGCAGTCTGTGCAGCCAAAGGAGCGCCAACACCAATTCCAGAGGTAGATGTAGTCGATGTGTTTGTGCTTGCTGGTTGTGAAGGACCAACAACGGTCACTGGAGTTGTTGCAGCCGTAGTAGCTGAAGAACCCGGTCCAACAACAAACGTTGGGTTTGGTGACCATGGGCCAGCAACAAAAGGCGAAGTCGCAGGGGCCGGTGCTGGTGCAGGGGCCGGGTTAGGGATCGGCACAAACACTTGCAGGGTAACAGTTCTGTCCACAGTCTTGAAGATTTCTGGTAGATCAACAACTTCAACCCATGTATCGATTGAAGGATGTACGTTCATAGAACCAGACCACTTCACAACCAAGAACGGATTGAGGTTGGTTGTTCTAGAAGACACACCGACTTTTGCCAGAGGAACCTCTGTGTAAGGCAAGGTCAGAACACCACCAGTAGTAGCGTATGTGTTTGCGCTACCAGAGTAACCCGTTAGGTTTGTGATGTGCATTTCGTTGTATGCGAACAGACCTTCAGCCCCGTTCATCGTGGCTCTGAATTCTTCTCTGAACACATCACCAAAGGCAAACGGATCAACAAAAGTTTCAACCACATAGCCGGTCTTGTAACGATCCAGACCGCTTTCAGCATCGGTCACATTGATCTTGGTAAGTTCAGCTTCAGCAGCAGTCAGCAAAGAGAATTCTTCGAGTCTCTGAACTCTGTTTTCCAGAGTCTTGATATCCTTCATGGTGAATCTCTGGATGGCCTTGCGAGTCATCTTGATCTGAGACACATCATCGGTATAAGGTGGAACGTAGAACATCCCCAACTCAAACGATCCCGCAGGAACGAATGGTTGTCTAGGCGAATCTGATGGTGTACCTTGAATCACGCCCATCTTGGACTGCATATCGATGACAACCGAGTCATAACGACCAAGGTATCTTTGGAAAGAAGTTGACACAACAGAGTCATCAACCACAATATTGCTGGCAGTACCAATCGATTGACGGAAATCAATGCAGTCTCTCATGTCATATTCGATACCGCTAGTCACTGAGATGTACTTTGGCACATCATCATAGTCTGGGTAAGAATCGACCGAGAAGAAGTCACCAGAACCATGCTGATAGTATTTGTAGGTGATGCTCAGGGTTCCAACAGGTTGTGTCAGACCATTCTTGAGAATCAATCTTGAGTATCCATATGCATAGTCAGAAATGTTCTGATCCAGACGGTAGTAAGACATAACGTCAACACCACCAAGGGTGATGCTGGTAATTTCGAACACATCGGCTCTATCCAGAGTCACTTCAGCCGCAGCAGCAAGGTTCTGAGTTCTGTTTGTCACGACCTTGGCTCTTGGTTGTGCATTAGTCACACGAATCTGGCAGTACAGATGGGTATCGGTACCAACGTTGGTCAAAACACCAGCGGGACGATATTCAATAGCAGTACCGGCACCGTTTAGTTTGAAATTGCTTTCATCAACCAGACCGCTTGAAGTAATGGCAACAAGCGTACCGGCTTCAATAGGAACAATGGTTCCAGATGAAATCGTAGGCGTGGTTGAACTACCGCTCGAAATCAACAGTTTTCTATTGTAGGTGAACGTAAAGTCAGACGTATTGCTTGCCGTCTTGAGTGCTTTGACAGCAGTTCTTGGCAGCGGGAAAATCAAAGAAGACTGGCCTTCAGTGATAACGATTGACTTGTCACGAATCACGCCAGTTGCAGCAGAGTTCGAACCAGTGATTGCTTCACCAACTTTTGGAGATGCCTTGGTAGACAGATGCTTGTGAGCATACAACTTACCAGCAGTAGGATTCCAGAAAGCCACGGTAGCACTTCTTACTGAACCAGCGGTGTTAATAACGTCTGGAGTTGCGTCAAAATCGAATGCACCAGCAGTCAGAGGAACGATGTATTCGTTAACCACCTTGGCCGAAGAACCAGACACAGTTCTCACAGAAGCAATGTCTTCGTATGAGTATCCAGTGTTCAGTGTAATTGAACGAACATACAACTTGAAGATGGGCGAGGTAGAACCATCACCATCATAGTAGTCCAGAGCCATCACAATAGCTGTGCCAATCTGAACATCAGATGCATCGCCCAAGTTAGATGAATTCCAGAGTTGTACGGTTTCTTGGTTGTTCGTGTCGATAGCACCAACAATACCAGTTACCAACAGAACCTGACCATAGCTGGTCTTGATCGTAGCAGCATCTTGAGACACATGGGCCGCAGTTCTGGCCTTGGGTGCTTCGATCAATTGTGCAGAGAGTTTTTCTACACCAAAACCATTTACATATGCCTTACCAGAAGACACCGAGTAGACAATCTTGTCTTCGTCACCACCATCTGCCAGCGGGTACACACCACCATTGAGATTGACTCTGAGATGTTCCTTGGGATTGATATCGAAGCCAGAGACAACATAGTCGCCCGATTCTTCGTATGTACGCATAGCCAGAGACTTCTCCAACTCATTGTACTTTGGATATCTTGAATGTTCTTCTAGCACACCATTGTTGTATCGCATCAGTTCAACATAGTCTGATGTGATTGCCGCGTCCAGTGCCAGTGTGGTTAGAGTCAGAGAAATCTTCAGACGATCAGCGCCCGGTGCAGCAAAGTTATAGCTACCCTGTGCTGGGTCAAGAAGGGTATCGTCCGAATCCGAGTTGATGATTTCTTCATTGATCTTGAATAGCACATGGCACGATGGCTCAGAGCCGTATTTGTCGATAACAACCGACTGTGCATCAACACTCACAAAAGTGCCGTTGATGTAGTACACACCAGTGTTCACATACGCAACAGAACCAAAACCAACAGCAGTTGCAGCCGATTGAATCGTTGCGCGAATGGTTGTGTTGTTCTCTAGATAGACTTCTTCCAGAGGAAGGAAAGTAACGTAGCCATTGGGTTCACCAGCAGTCACACCACCAGAGATGTAGCTGATGTAAAAAGTAATTGGGTCAGTGTTGACAGCAGGAACGATCTTGGTGATGATGGCACGAATACCCGTCACCGAACCAACAATCAGTTGATTTTCAAACAGAGACACGGAGATATCTGAACCGAGATATTGACTCTCAAGCTTGATGTATGGCGTAGCAAGTTCGGCAAAGGTATTGCCGGGGATGACAACAGAACCATGCTTGAACACATGATCGCCAAACTTGGCAATCTGATTCTTCAGGATTGTCTGAATCTGTGTTAGTTCTCTAGCCTGCACTGCATATGATGGACGAAACAGAATTTGATGGTAATTCTTGAATTCGTTAAAGTCATCATAGTATGGATTCGTGTTCAGATTTGTTGCCATTCTTTTCTTATAGCTTTAGAAATGTTTTTACTGCAATGCTTTGGCCTGCGCCGATGATGAATGGTGATTCATTTGAGATGTATAGCATTCTTCCAGAATATTTATCTATCACTGGATACGAGAGAGTCTGCACTACACCATAAATTCTGTTGGTATCTGATTCAGCAGTCAGAGAAGTGATGCCAACGTTTGCCGAACCAAGCTTCTGAATGATTGCAGTGTTGTCACCAGCGTTGAAAGACACCACTCGAAACTTAACGCCATTTTGAGTCAAGATTTCGTCTTCAACCAAGTTCAGAGTTGTCTGAAGCTGAACCTTGTAAGCAACCAGATCGGTATCTGCCGTGAACGTCTTGCCACTCGATAGATAAGATGGGTTCTTGATAATCCCATATTGACGGAATTCTTGCTCAAGATCGATTGTCTCTAGACCATTTTCAATCTTTAGCAGCGAGTTGAATGACACCGTGTTACCAAAGAGTTCATCAACAGCATTGAAACCATGACCATTCTTTGGTGGGAAGATTGCATACACCACAGCATCAACAGCATCATTTGGTGCCGATACTCTGTTGGGATCATTGATAATCACATTGGCGTATGTATAGTCCTTACCCGGATCGATGATTGTGATCTTGGTGACCAGACCATCTACAACCGTAATACTTGCTGTTGCGCCAGTACCATCACCCTGAATGCTTACTGTTGTAGCAAGGGAGTAGTACGTACCCGGATCAGATACCTTGATTGAGTAGATCGCACCCTTAACTGTTGTCTGTTCAACAATCGATTGGTTCGATTCATAGTCTGACACAGAAGTAATACCACGAAGAACACCACCAGTGCCCGCACCAACAACGTCAAGCTGAATGAATGTGTATCCAGTACCAGCATTTTCAACCAAGATATCGATAATCTCACCGTTGTAAATCACTGGCGTAAACGATGCATCTTCACCGTCACCAGAAACAGTAATCGTAGTCGATGTGTCTGCCGGATAGTTCTGACCCGGATCGCGGATCAGACAACGTACAATCTGACCATTGGATACGACAGCTTCCAAGATAGCAGTAGCATTACCCTGATACAAACCAGTACCCGCAGTCTGTCCAACATCAACAGACACACTCAGAGTTGGCGGGTCCGCGTAGTTGTAACCGGCCCCAGAATCCACGATACGCACATCAACAATCTGGCCCGTTGCTCTTGAAACAACTGGAACCAAAACCGCACCGTTGATAGATACCGTTGCAGTGTCTGCTGCCTGATAACCTAGGCCACCATCAACAACAGTCACTGATTGTAGGACGCCACCCGAGAACACAGGGGTCAATACAGCCCCAAAACCGGTCGTTGTAGCGATTTTAATTGCTGCCCCATGGGTGTACCCCGATCCACCAGTTAAAACGTCCACAGACGTTATTTCACCGGTCAGAGCATTCACGTTGAGGTCAACCGTTGCTGAAGACCCAACAGCATTGTTCTCAACAACGATAAAAGTCAGTAGTTCATCGATGTAGCCAGAGCCACCATTGATAACGGCAACTTCTTCCACAGAACCCTTGTTATAGAATCCCTCAGACAAAGATTTCTGTACCGGCATATAAGCCAGAGACAGGAACTTGGTTCTCTTGAACGTTGGAATCGTGTACATGTATTTCCACATGTAACCATCAGCCGTTCTAAAATGTCTGAACGATGTTCCTGTAGGTTCTACTGTAGACTGTGCCCCAGCATTGTTATCCAGACACTTGTACACGTTGAATTCTGAGTTCATGCAGTAGAACACTTCATCCGACATGTCCAGAGTATGATCCCAATTTTCAAAAATCAGTCCACTCTCCCATACGTATTTCTTGCAGACCAGAGACACATCGTTCTGAGTGATCTTCTTGAAATACAGTGCGTTTGATCTAATCAGAAAGTTCTCATTAGAGCTATCGGCCTGTGCAACCGTTGGAGACAAGTCTGCCCCACCCCAAGATTCAATTTTTCCTAGGAAATAATAGTAATGTGATCTGAGATATTGAATATCCTGTAGAACGGTCGAAGCCAAGTCCACATGGAATTCATCTCGCAAGGATTGTACAGACATTTGTTATTTCTTTCTTCCGATAACCCATCCATCGCCGGGATGTTCTTTAGCGAGAACTGTAACCTCACCGTTTGTGTACCACTTTCTTCCCAATTTGGATTCGCGCATCTTTTGTTTTAATTCCGCAGACTTTTTCAGACCAGTGTTGGCCTGTGCAATCTTGTATTTAGTTTCGTTTGAAACGGTTTTTGTCTTGATACTCTTACGAGCATTGGGTGATCTTCCTCTTTCCCAACCGTCTGGTATACTCATAGAACAATCAATTTTTCGTTCACATTCACCGTCATGTATCCAGATAGTGTTTGAATTGACTCCCTTTTTGTTTCTAGAGACTTCTATTCTTCCGGATTGTAATGTGGAAACTCTTTCATCAGAGTCGTGCAGCATGTAATCACGCACACCATCGTTATACCATTTGCGACCTGTTTTCAAGAACCCCATAACTTTCTTGGAGTCATACGAATGTCGGTGAACACCAATAGAATGAAACACTCCATTGTAATGCTGTATTTTCTTCTTACTGGCAAATGATAACCAACATTGTTCTCTATCAATCAAATGATATACATCCCCACAAACATATTCCAAAATTTTTCTTCTAAATGTCTGTGGCGAATTTTTATAAGCGCGTCTAAAATGCTTACCTGAACCAATGTATCCATCGGAGGTATGTCCCATATGAGAACCAATATAGAATTTACCGGTTACTGAATTTCTCCAGATGTAGATGAATCCAGAATATATTGGTTTCCCATGCTCATGATATACAGAAACACGCTGCATAAAATGCCTCAATTTATCGTAATATTCCAATTTATTGTCAGCGAGTCACCCGCATCCTTGTTCACCACTGAGAACACGGTTCTGCAAAGCAGGGTACCAGCAGTTGATGCGTTAAACACACCAGCCTCAGTGATTGCACCAGTACCGTTACCAGCAGCAAAGGTAGCCGAATAAGTCACAACGTTCGTGTTGACCGATGGAGTCACAGTCGAACGGGTACCAATGGCAGTTTGCAGTGTGGTATCAGCAGCGTTAGCAGCAGTGTTACCAGTACCAATACCCATATGCGTCATAGCAACTGGAGAGTTGGATGTGGTCTTGAGCATCGATGATGCGATGAAGTTCTTACCAGTGGTAACCACTAGGTTAGGAACAGTCTTTTGTTCTTTGATATTGCCGTTGGCATCACGCAGAATGATTTGCAATTCGCCAGTAGCTTTCAGATTTTCTTGAATCATGGCTTTCCTTAGATGATTGTTAGGATTTTTTCGGTTAGAATATAGTCACTGGTGAAATAATCACTCATACTAACCATATACGATATTGTATTTAATGAAGCGCCAGCGTGACTTGCCGTTGCAGTATCGGAAAATGGTTTGGTCGATGATATAGCCAAGGCATCAGCGTTGGTTGCAGTATCATCCAACACCTTTCCTACAACAGTAGTCAATGCATCTGCCCCGGATGCTGAATCAGCAATAGCCTTATCAAACACTCTGGTCAGTGCATCACTCGTTGCCTGCACATCAGATATGATCTTGTCAATTGCCTTGGTTGCAGCATCTGCCGCAGTGGCAGAATCATCCAGAGCCTTAGACAAGATTTTCTCAACAGTATCCAGAGATGCAACAACATCTGCCAGAGGTTTGTCCATAATGAATGCAGTCAGATCAGTGAGGTTGGCAACTTCATTGAAGTAGATTCTGTCAGCCGATACTGCTCTGGTCACACTGATTTCAGGCGACACATCGTATGCAAATTCCTTCTGGAGTTCAGAGAAATATTTCATACCAGCCGGGTGAATCAGCGACAGTGCCTGCTTGTATTCTTCGACTGTTCTGGAGGTCTGAATCACATACGAATACAACTGATAGTAAAAACCATCCTGAAGACGAATCTCTGAGTTGGAGATGATCGAGTTGTCCGTTGTATAGAATCCCTTTTCCTTAATCACATAGTCATACATGTAGACAAAGGTTGCTCTGGAGTCAAGCCAATCCTGAATGGTGATATCATCATCGGGGACTTCAGACTCATTGGCCGGTGGGGCTGTGTTGTTGACTTCGAACTTCTGTACAGCGTTATAGTCATTTGCCGCATATTCTTCTGCAAAGTATGAAGCATCACCAATTTCGATTGCCAGACCTTCGATCTTTTCGTCAAACCCAGACATGTAATCAAACACATCAACCGTGTGTTCATACACCAGCGGCGAAAATGATATCAGGGTTGATGTGATAGAAATGCCAGAAGCGGCAGGTTTGTTGGGAAACGGTGAAATGATGCTGATCTGATTTTCAGCATGTCCAGCACCATATTCCAGAATTTCAATACCAGTAATTTCACCATTTGGGCCAACTCTGGTCACTCTGGCGATGGTATCTCTTTCATTACCCGGAACTGATACGATGGAGCCAACCTGCCAGAACTTACCTCCATCCTGAATGAACAGTTTGGCGGGGGCTTTCTGGATTCGACCGACATATTCTTTCAGCGAGTTTGCATCGTATATGAAGAACAATTGATCATTCTTGATATACACACGCTTTCTCGAATCGTAATGGAAACGATGTGTGGTATCATCAATCTGATCAATTCTTGTGGGGACAATACGGAACTTACCGAATTCATTTTCAAATTGTAGTTCTTTGATCAGCGTAAGGTCAACATCACCAAATACGGTATTGAGTTCTACAAATGATTCCTGTGACCATCTACCATCAGATGCCCTCAGAATTTTCTCAGAAGGATACAGAATATTGATCGACTCATTGAACAAAATTCTGAATAGAAGTCTGAAGCTGTCAATCGATCCCTTGGATGAATACATATCGATGATATGCTGTGCCAGAAGGCGTTTATCAGCAACCATCGTGTATGGTAAGTCCTTGAGTTCTTCAAAGAAATTGTTCAGCAAGAATTCTGTTGTATCGTCAACATCCATAAACGAAATGACGTTACGGATGTAGTCGTTTATGTTTTCATTCTGGTCAAGATACTCGTAGTAGTTCACGAGAAATTGAACAAACTTCTCGTGTTCTGTCTTTACGAAATCAGGTACGTTTTGGTCAACCTGATAACTTGTTGGTAATGAATTCTTGTGTAGCATTAGCTAGTCGTGAAAATGTAATTGTTTTTGTTTCTCGGTTCTGCTAGGGCTGTCACAGTGATATCAGAATTATTTACAACCAGAACTGAATTATTTAATGCCAGAATATCATTGGACATTGGGACTGCCCTGATAAACACATCCAACGATGGGAATCCAGTTACAACGATTGGGTCGATCTTGAGAATGCCTTTGGAATAGTCAACAGTACCAATGTTCTTGATAACGGTCTTGACTCCACCAACCAGCGTATATAGTCTGAGAATACCATTTAGATCATCTAGGTACACTGCACTAACCGAATCACCAATATAGAATGCATCTGATGAAATGCTCTGGAAAATATCAGATGATTGCTTGATTGGGTTGTTAAATGCTATCGTGTACGATGTGTTCAGGTTCAACAACGGATCAAAACGCTTCTTCAGGGTGAACTTGGTGATGTTAGATGTGATAGACTTATCAGTCTGATCCACCATACTGACAAAATTGGAATGCTTGATCGTCTTGTTAAACGCATTCAGATTCTGCTCAACATACCCAGCAATCACCGAACTCACCAGAGTCTTGATCTGTTCATCTGTGTTGGCTGTTCTATCCGGATCGAAATATGCAGTGGTATTGATCTGAACATACAGATAATCCGGGTCAACAATCTCAGGTGTGACCGTAACAGTCATCTTGGTCTTGAGTTGGTTAACAATATGCAGCTTGGTAGCATCATCGAATCGTGCATTCACATCGATTGGAATGATAGACAAGAACACTTTGCCATACACAGGCGGATTGTTATTTTCACCACCCCAGACAGACACATCACCAACCGGCAAAATCGAGTTCACCATTGCTGAATAATCGCTCTCCGATACCGCACGATTCTGCGATAGCAGACGCTTGTATGCATTGTCTCTGATGCTTGGAATCGATTCTTCTTGGGCACCACCAAAGGCTTTATTCAGTGTGGTCACTGTAAAGTTGCTGTAACCCTGAATTGCATCGTTGAATCTGAATGCACCAGCACCATTAGCAATCTCGCCATTGGCAACAACGTATTCGAGGATGATCACGTTTCCGACTTCGATTTCCTTACCAATGACACCATCACCAAAGTAAACGTCATACTGACCATACTCGTTGACCTTCATGTAATATACGTTGGACTCATTGTCAACTTCAGAGATGTTTTCATAGTAGTTGAACAGCGTGATATCGGTGTTGGTCGTGCTTTTCTTGACATACACCTTCAGTAGCGAGATATCAACGTTCTTATCAGGGATAGAGAACTTCTGTGATGTATCGCTGACCAGATAACGAAACGTCTTCTTGGTACCTTCATACAGAGGGATGTTCTCAAAGATGTAGCGACCCTGTGCATTCGGTGAAATCGTGATAGCATCATCGGTCAGGAATGAAAACGTAGCGACACCACTGCTGGTGAAGATGGCATTCTTACCAAGGGTCAATGTTGCTGGAGAATCATTGGGAAATACTTCGATGCTCACAAAGGCTCTGGCCGAACGAACGGACCTAGGCAGATAACCCATGCGTCTTGCATGTAGAGCAACTGTCTGTCTCTTGACAGCAGTATCCAAGAACATTTCTTGGGCCAGCATGTTTGCTACAACAGCATTGTAGTGGGTGTTGTATGCCAACACATCCATCAATATAGACAGACCAGAGCCTTCAAAGTCGTAATCGGTAAACCCGTCTTTGGTTCTGAGATAGTCTTTTAGATTCTGTTTGATCGTGTCAAAATCTAGTTCTGCTACACGTAATTTCTGATTCATCAGAGGGTTCTTTCTATGAAGAATTTGGTCGATACAACTTCAATCGATCCAACGATGATGTAGTGAATTTCAATTTCTAGGTGACTGTCTTCTGGGTACAATCCAACAACAACGTTTACCACTTCGACTCTTGGTTCAAAGTTCTGTATCACATAAGTGATAGCTCTTTCCAAGTTTATCATTGTGCTTTTTGTCATATTTTCAAAAAGCATATCGGCAACCTGAGATGATATCTCTGGATGGAATGGTCGATCATAAACTTTCGTCATGATCAGATTGCGCAGTGAAGTAGCGATTGCGTTAGAATCGATGCGTTTGGAAATATCAGATGATATTGGGTGTCTACCAAAGTTCAGATCAATATCTACAAACTTTGTTTTTCTAACTTTGATTTCTGTCGCCATTATTCATCCTCTTTTTTCTTTTGAAAGAGTTTCTTAATGACAGGGGTATGAATGTCGATTGCTTCTGTAGAATTCGTCGGTGCTTCGCCACCAGCAACTGCGCCTTCACCTTCTTCAGAAAGAATACGTTCAATGATTGTTTCTTCTTCGATCAGAACCAGATTATGATCAATGACCAGTTTCATTTCCTTGAGAAATTGATTGTAGTCAATTGATTCCTTGAATTGTTCAGGCACATTCTGATTTCTGATGAAATTCATCGCAACGGCCATCTGTTTGACTTTGTTGTTGGCACCCGGAAACTGGTCAAGAATTCTCTTGACAGCAAAGGTCAACTGATGAAGTGGTGTATACGCTTCCTTTTCATTCTCATTCTCTGGTGCCTTTACCTGTTTGCCATCGGCATTGATGATCCCCAGAGAATATGCTTTCTGGTGGTCAAATGGTCTAGTCAGCAGGTTGAGAATCAGTGTTGCGTAATACTTGTCTAGTGGTCGTGTCATAACTCGATTAAATCTTGTACTATTGAGATATTTATCTCACCGTCAGGAAGATCACTCGTTCCCCACCCTAGATATGATATAACCGGTATAATGACTGCTACCAACTCTTTTTCTTCGATCTTGTATAAAAGCAGTTCTGTTGCCGTAGCTCCAAAACAGTTATACAAGACCACAAAATAATTGACCAGTCTACGTATGTTGACTTCTTCTTGATTTACATATTTTCTGATGGATTTTCGAATATTTGTTATCAGATATAAATCGCGATTGAATTCTTCGATTGTGATACAAGAAGGATTGTTGTATGCCTTCATCGCTCTATCTAGAAATTCATGATCATCTTTAATTGTATGCAACTCAAAACTCCATTAGAAAATGGGGGATTTCTCCCCCAATAAATCATTCGGCTGTTGAACCGGTGTCATCCATGTGGGCTACATGGAAATGCCCATCATCGGACATACCAATATAGCCATACTTTTCGCCCTGTGGCGTTGTCATGAAACCATTCGCAGCTTCTCTATTCGGGAAAGAATAAGTTGCAAACTTGCGGCCATATGCTGTATAATGACCAGCATGCGGTTGATCCATGGTAGCAGCGACATGTTCTTGTTCAGTAATCGCCTTGGCTTCAGTGAATACATGACCTTCTTTCTTGTCATGATCCCAGACGCCATATGAACGATCTTCACCAGAAACTTCAGCCGAAGTTGTATGCGTTCCAGATTCAATACGATTCTTGAACTTGAGCATCTTGTCTGGGTGGGCAGTCTTTACCTTGTCCATCCAGTCATTGATATGCTTTTCTTCTTCGTCATCGGTCGATTCACGCAACTTGTGCGTACTCTCGATGCTGACTACGCGATGTGTGCCTGTCATCTCTGAGTTGTTCAGATGCTCAAGTGCGGAATGACGATCAGGGAAAGTCTTGACAACAGCCGAATGATCCATCTTGTGGACAATCGCATGTGTATGACCTTCTTCGGATTGACCATGGGAACGGTGCAGAGCATACCGATCACGTTCATCCCCGATACCTTCTTCGATAGGAGTTGATTCTTTGATTTCGTCAGCAACCTTTTCAAGTTCCTTTTCTACTTTCTCAACTTCTTTCTTAGTAACCTTTGATTCCTCAAGCACATCTTCTTTTTGAGTACCAGAATCTTTCTGATACATCTTTCTGTATGCCTCCATGATAGAGGCATTCGATTTCAACATGTCTTCAAATGCCATTTTGTTCTATCCTAGATTAAACAGTGGTCTTGGTGCCAGTAGCAGCAACGTCTTCAGCACCGATTACCAACTGAGCGTTCACAGTCGGAGTCACGCCGGTTTCGGTGATTGTGCCACCAGCCAGAGTAATCGATTGTGCGCCAACAGAAAGAGTCTGTCCAGCAGCAGGTACGGTGAAGTTGAACACCAGAGTATCACCAGCGGTGTTAGTCGATGCATACGTTGCAGTCACAGCGCCAGTTACGGAACCAGTTACAACCAGAGTCGGGTTACCAGTTACGGTTACCTTCTCGTTGAACTGTACGCGAACTGACTTGGTAGTGCCAGCAGTATAAGTGCCAGTGCCCCAACGAATGTCGGTGATGGTAGCAGCAGCAAGCTTACCAGCCAAAGAAAGGCCAGCAACCGCCACTAGAAGTTCTTCGATGCCATTGTTATGACGCAGAACCCAACCAGCAGGCGTAGCGAAGCAATTTTCTTTCTGTGCATCGGTTAGCCAGTTTGGTTTGTTTTCATTCGAAGTATTTACGCCCCAGAGTTGTCCCATTTTATTGTCCTTTTAAGAAATAGTTATCGAGTATTTAGGTTTACTTGACTTCGCCACCACCAGAACTGTTCATGACCATTTTCATGTCACGCTCTAGCTTGAGGCGAAGTGTCCCCCAGAATTGCTCCATCTGAGCAATCTTCTGTTTGAGTTGGTCTACTTCAGACATGATCAGTTACCAAACGGGTTTGACTCGTTAAAATTGATAACGTCTTCTGGGTCAGTCAAGAATGTTGAATTCTGGCGACCATCTCTGAGGTCAGGATTGGCGACTGCTGGAACCTTGTCCTTGATATCAAACGTCATGTCAAGGGCAAATTGATTGAGTTCATCCAGATCAGTTTCGATTCTCTCTGAAGAATACTGGAACAGTTCTACTTTGAGTTTGAACACATTAAGTTGTCCAAGTTGATAGAACGGGTTCTGGTGTTCGACAAATTTAATTTCAAAGAGTGAATCACTCGTAGGAAAATACATCAGATCACCCTCACAAGGACGATCAGGTAGAATTGTTTTCCCATACTGCCCGACAAGTTCATCCCAACGTCTTCTGGCAATAGTCAACTGTGCCTGTTCTTCAATCTGAAGACCGAACTTGGACATGAAAGAACCCTGCCCACCCCAAGAATCGATATTGTCGATATAGCATTCGACCATATACGCATCCTTGAACTTGGATAGATTGTCTTCACCGAATACATCATCTGGTGCTACCAGAACTCGGGGAATGTAGTACCATTCATTACCATACATGCGGATAGACTCTATGATTAGATTCTCCATCATGTTTCTCTCAGATTGATCCCCCTTGGGGAATAAGCTATTGAGTGGCATTACATACCCTTCATGATTGATTTGATCATCCATGCATGTTTGGCATGAACATCAATTCTTGCTGCCAAGAAATCCATGAGTCCCTGATTCTTGACTTTTTCTGCCTCAACAAATGCTGCATTGAGTGACATGCTGACAATTGAGTTTGTCATCAAGATATCGTCTAGCATCTGTTTCATATTGGTACCAAACACATTTGTCTGAATAACTGTGGAGAGTTTATCAAAATCTGTCAGACCATATTCAACATATGCATCTAGCGTTCTGATTTCTTCTGCAAATGGGTCTACTGCTGAATGTAGCTCCAGATAAAGAGTCCCAAAGAAGTCATGGAATTGTTGGAAGTCTTTACCTTCAACGTTCCAATGCATACCATGGGCCTTGAGATACATAGCAAACGTATTTGCCAATGCTACTTTGAGTGAATGTACCAATTCCATATCATTCCTTATCTGGCAACGTAATTTGCCTGTTCGACACCACCATCAGAAAAAACCGCCTGTGCTGGGTGTGAAACGACTACTTCCTTGCCATCTACATCAACGATTTCAACATCTCTATCAGCCGTGTCTACCCGTTCACCCTTATCGTCAACGCCTTCACGAAGTTTCTTGGCGTTGTACACACGGCTTTGTTCGATTTTTCTGATCTTGGGGATCAGCTTGTTTGCCAGACGGGCAATGATTTCCTTGCGCTTGGCAATAATGTCTTCGAGGCGGTCTTTTTCAGCCACACTCAGTTCAGATAGAGGCTTCTTGGACAGACGTTCCTTTAGAAGCTCTACAGCGGCCTTTCTAGCCTTCTGTTTGACCTTGGCAGGGGTAGATAGCCTCTTGAGTGCGATATCTCTCCTACGCTCTCTATTGGACTTGGATTTGGCAAATGCGATCTTACGTTTGACACGTTCCTCTCTGGATAGGTGTTCTTCCAGCTTCAGAACAATTTCATCATCTTCGTAGTGATGAACAATATCTTCCAGATCATCGATCTTGTCAGCCAACTTGTCGATTTCTTCTGGGTTGTCTTCTAGGTGCTTGACAATACCCTCATAGTTGTCAGCTTCTTCAACCTTTTCGACTACGACAACAGGGGCAGATTCCACCAGACTGAAGGACTTTGCTCTCTTGATAAACGAGTCTACCCGGCTCATGGCATGTTCAGCGGCCATGACTTCCGCACCAGCAACGGCACTCAGACCACGCTTGAATACCTTGGCAAGTGTCTTAAATGCAATGCCAGACTGTTTAGACTTCTTCTTGAGTGGCTTGACATGACTGACAGACTCTTGTAGCTCAAACATCTCCAGATATTCATGTTGTTCTAGAACACCCATTCTGGAAAGATATTTCTTGGCTCTGTCCAGAGCAGACCCAGAATCAGGAACATCTTCAAAGAGTTGATCCAGTGCCTTGACAGCATGCAGGGCATTGTAGTAGTTTGTTGAATCAACATCTTCAAACATCTGAGCGATATCATCGGGGATGTTTTTTGATTCAAACTTTGGTGTATTGGTGTTTGTATTTTCCTGAAGCTCATATGCTTCAACAACAAACATTCTAGATTCTTTACCTTGCGAATCTTCACAAATCACATAGTTTGAGCGTCTGTCAATGATCTTCAGACCATTGGTCAGAGATTGCCCAATGCATAGCGTTTTGTTATTCAGGTATTCAATTCTAATTTCGTCTACGGTTTTTGACATATGTGACTTCGTGGATAAACGTTTATACTGAGGTATTTAGTCTAAATAGTTGAATCAAGTTAATATTGGGACAACATGCTAGACAAAATCGCCAAGGCGTACAAATCGATGGTCGAACCCATCAAAAAGCCAGTAAAAAATGATTACCCTATTTTGATGGACGGGAAAACATTCCCCGAAGAAAAATCTGCCCGTCAGGATGACCCACCGGAACAGAGTCTCGAAGACGTTATCAAAAGTCTGAAAGAATCCTTCAATGTTCCGCCCAAAGAAGGTCTAGATCAGACTCTTGAAGATTTGACCAAAGGTTCATATGGATTATCTGATGCTGGATATCACATCCCAGACCATATCAAACATCTGAACTCAGTATTCAAGGATATTGTCAAGAATGGTGTGAACTATGAAAAGCTAGATGCTCTATCCGATGTTATACATACCGCAAAACTTCCATGGGATCACAAGAATTCGCTGGGTGATGTGTGGAGCAAAACAATCCAGAAGCATTTTGGCAAAGATGAAGATGACATTGGGTTAGCCAAACAAGAACCCAAGACCAAGGAAGAAATGCTTGCTCATGTAGCCAAGCATCCAACGGTTAGAATGTCATCATTGAATAAGGGTTATTGCATGGGTCGAACTGGCCCCGATAGAGATACCTCTATTCGAGTTCCAGTAGGGATAGATAAACATGGCGAAGCTCATGTACTCTCAGAAATGCTTACATCTGGGCAACTGGCAGCATATGCAAATAACCATGAAACTGAAGAAGCAAACCATCTGGAAGAAATGCATAAAAATTATTTCAAGGAAATATCAAATGAAGCGCCCAAACATGATGGTGAAAATGTTAATCAAAGAATCGACAAGGTAAGAACTCTCGTTAGATATACTGCCGATCATTCTGTAGCACTAAACCAATATCTGATTTTCAAACACAATCAGAATCACGATGCCGTCAATGGCGTCATGAAAAAATATGACCATAAAATTATGCCGACGCATGAAGAATATGGCGACAAGGTAAATAACATCTCCGATGTTGTGAACAATGCCCCTGCTATTGAAAAACCAATTTCTGTGTTCTCTGGTCTATCTGGCAAATCAGGTATCCATGCACATGCAGAAAAGCATAAGCAAACCAGCGGTGACAACATGGTGTTTCATCTGCCAGCATTCACATCAACATCTACCAAGTTTTCAATTAGCGCAGCATTTAGTAAAGATGCGCCAATTCATCCAGACGAAGAAAAGATGTATACCGATCATACTAGCAGAAAAGATGTTCAGGACATACTTCATGTCAAACTACCAAAGGGATTCAAACGTGGGGCTTATGTCGAACACGTTTCGGAAAATGGTGGGGAACACGAATATCTGCTTGATAGGGGACTGAATGTTTCTGTCCACCCAGAACCTAAGTATATTTTTAAATCAAACTCCCTATACAGGATATGGGATGCACATCCACACAAGGAAGAAGAATGATCGATCCAATTGCCAGAGCATACCGCCATATCATCAAACCAGTTATTGCCAAGGTTATTCCAGTAACCAAGGAAAAGCTGCCAGCACTGTATGATGGCAAATATGAAGAACCAGATGGGAATGATCTACCTTCATACTACAGAAAGCCAGAAAAGCCAACTGATCAGATTCAGGAAGAATTCGAGGATATCAAGACACCACCCTTGGATGATTACAATAAGGCCGAATACCATAAGAAGTTGGAGCGTAATCATGAAATGACCCCATTAGCGGGTACTCAAGCTGAAGACGCCGATAAAGCCGTGTATGACCTGCTGAAGACGCCACCAACCGTTGACAAGTATATGGCGGCGATGCACATCATCAACAAGCATCCATACA
>JACCDR011233946.1_pt1 | contig 17771 bp, 28 predicted proteins | sample 7446431 | NCBI WGS metagenome assembly JACCDR01 (sample SAMN15323443, study PRJNA562643) | freshwater metagenome | isolation source: river surface water | place: USA:Blue River Watershed | collected 2017-08-17
GACCAAAGAGGCGGGGCGCCCCGAAGGGCGCCCCGTCCCACCTCACTCGATCAGATCGGCGACGGAGTCCAGCTCCGTCGTGATCCGTCGGCCGAGCGTCGTGAGGCTCCAGAGGCCGCTAGGGCCGTCCTGGAGCCACACCACTAGGCCGAGCTGGACGAGCCGCCGCGAGCAGTAGCGCGCGACCGCCCCCTTCATCAGGAGGCGGATCGTAGCCTGCTCGTTGAGGTCGAGCGCGTGCCAGATCTCCAGCGCGCGAGTCGTCAGGGCCGGGTCATTCCGGTCCAGCTTCGCGAGCTTTTCTTGGAGGGTTTCCTTGGTCATTTCACTTCCTTTCCGGGTCGTGGTTGCGACCCGAGGAGAAGCATAACCGGTACGCTTCCAGGAGTCGAGAAAAAAGAAACGACCGTTGGAAGAAAGTTTCAAGGGTCGAAGGGCGCGCCCTTCGGAACATCGCGCGCGACAGACAGGAGCGGCGCGACGACGGCCGGAGCCCGCACGACGAGGATGGCCATGGCCGTCAAAACCAGCGCCTTCGTAGTCGGGTGCGCCGACGCCGTCAGGATGTTGACTTGGACGTCGACCCTGTACCGGCGCGCCTCCAGCAGCTCGGTGGTGAGGCCGACCGTAGCGTTGGCGGACTCGGTGATCTGGTAGGGGCCGATCTGGAAGACGCCGACCTTCATGTTGTTGTTGTCCAACCAGTCGGCGAACTGCTTGGCGTTGGCCTGGGCGTCCATGGCCACGGTTTCGAGGATCGAAGGCATGAGGCGCTCTAGGGCGCCTCGGCCTCGGGAGCTGAGCTCACTGCCCGTCGAGCAGCCGGAGCATCGTCCGGCACATCACGTACACCTCGCGCTTCGCGTTGGCGTGCGCGAGCGCGGCGAAGTTAGCGATGGGGTTGGTGGAGTTGTGCATCCAAGGGCCGTCGCCGGCGTAGCCGAGATTGGCGTTGCCCATCAGCTCGTCTTGTATGCGCTCCTCCACCCGTTCGAGCGTCTCCTGCACCTTGGCGAGCGTCTGGATGTCGTCGGGAAGCTCCTTCACGGCGCCGAGCGGCTCCAGGATCTTGAGCGCCCAGCGCGTCTCCAGCAGAAAGGCCTCGGCGTGCATCAGCTTCGCGCCGTCCCACTCGATCATGTAGGAGATGCTCGGCAGCTCGGCGTTGCCGCTCTCCAGGTCGCCGACGGGCGTGTTCACCTTCGCCCGGAAGGCGTCGATGATGGCCTGGTGTTTCATCTTGGCGGCTTGCCAAACGTAGTGAATCGCGGCCGTCTTGTTCGGCGGCGGCTCCGGGAGCTTGGGTTGAGTCGTTTCGCGAGCTTGTCCAACTTTGCGCATGTTGTTTCCTTCAGCCGATGACGGCGCCAGCTTCGTTGACCTGGAAGATTCCCGCGACGACTTGCGAGCCGAAGGTGCGGAGCACGGCCGCCTTCGACCGGCCCTCCACGACCTGCTTCTGGATGCCGCGCGACGTGACCGTGTAGACTTTGTAGCTGTTCATTTGGTCCCCTTCAGATGATGTGGAGGCGCGTGCCGGACGACCAGCCGCGCTCGTTTCCGGTGATCTTGGCGAGGCCGAGGCGTTGGAGCTGCTCCATGGCGCAACGGGCGGCTTCGCGCTCGTCACGGCTGACGTCCTCGTAATCGGGACGATTGTTCATGTAGTTCGCCACCACGGTGGCGGAGATGCCCTGGCGGCCCTTGTAGCCTTCGAGCCGCGCCGCCAACTCCAGAGCTTCGTTCGTCGTCATGCCTAAGTAGTACGGCCTTTGCTTCCAGCGGTAAAGAACTTTTTTTGCGACGTTGGAAGAAAGTTGCGATTGGTGGAAGTTGACGCCACGTCGCGTCAGCGGCCCTTGGCGCGGAGCCTTACCTACCCTCGCCCCGCTCAGGATACCATCGGGGCTTTCGAGGAGACTAACATGTTGAAAGAGTTGCTTCTTGCTGTGCTCATCCAGCAGGTTCCGCCCGGCCAGACCAAGTATTCCATCGAGCCCGACGGCGCCGGCGGATGGCGGCAGGAGTCGGCCGAGACGGCCCGAGCGCGCTACGCCGAGATCAGCGAGGCGATGGTGGACGCTGCGTCAGAACTGCTGTGCCTTGCGCCCGACGGCTCGAAGCTGGACGGCTGCACACCGGCGCCTGGCGCCGTGCTCCCGGGCAAACGTCGGTGGCGCCGTGACGAGCTGGTCCTGACGGCGGCCGCCGCCGCCATCTACGAGTCGGGCCTGCGCGAGGACGTAATGAACGGCCGTGGCCAAGCAAAGAAGCCTGATGCGCTCGGCGGCGAGGGGCGCGGACCCGGCATGGAGGCCTGCCAGATGCAGCTACATCCGACGATCGCTTGGCGCTTCGCCGACATCGACGACGGCTTGCGAGCGCGCGCGGAGCGCGGTGAGCCCGGCGCGCGCGAAGCCGTGATGCAGACGCTCCTCGGCCGCGATCACCTCCGGAACTGTTTCCGGGCGGGCATGCGGATGCTCCTCCGGGCGCGCGCCCACTGCGAGTGGTACGATCAACACGGCCTTCTGGGCCGCGGCAAGCCTGGCAAACCGAGCATGTTCCACTGGACGTTCTTGACGTTTTCCATGTACGGAACGGGCACAGGCTGCTACGAACCCAACCGCTCGAAGACATCGGCACGCTCGTCGCTAGCCGAGCAGCTGATCGCCCGGACGCGCGCCCGGCAGCGGTAGAATCCGAGGGTGGAAAAAGCAGCGATCGTCTTGCTAGTTGACGATGAGGCCGTGCTGCTGCGCTCGATGAGTCGATTGCTCCAATCAGAGCACTACGACATCTTGACCAGCTTCACGGCCCGGGGAGCGCTGAAGGCTATCGTGGAGCTGGGCGAGCGCGTCCGGCTCCTCGTCACCGACATCGGGTTGCCCGACATGAACGGGCTGGATCTGGCTCGTCAGGCCGAGCTTCTCAACCCGCGGATCCGCTCCCTGTTCATCACGGGGTGGCCAGCGCCACCGGGCGAGGAGCATCGAACCTTCATGAAGCCGTTCGATACCCTCGCCCTGCGCAACCGGATCTTGTTCGAGCTGAAGCTCAGCTTGCCGGCATCTTCGCGTCCGGGCGCGGGCTAACTTCCTGAAGCGCTTGTGCCTCGGCCAGCGTCGCGAGGCGGTAGTACAGCGTGCCGTAGTAGCCGCTCTTGACGTCGTAATGGCCCATGTCCTCGGCCACGTCGCCGGACAGCCAAGTCGCGGCGTGCCAGCCGACGACGACCACGGCAACACGGTCCGCGCCATCCTTGATCCACTTGACTTGGCCCAACTCGAATCCGGGCGAGCGGTTTTGCTTCGAGCCTTCGAATTGCGAGCAGAGCGAACCGGAGCAGTCTCCCACTTGCTTGGGGCCCGTCGGGACGCGCTCGGCCGTCTTGCGCGGCGGGACGGCGAAGATCCGCGAGCCGTCCGGCTTGGTCTCGATCAACGCGGCCAGCTCCACATCGCGCTCGCCGCCGTCCTTGCTCTGGACTCGGACCGTTGAGCCCGTGGTCGCCGACGAGCCGGGCGCTACGAGCACGCCGAAACCAGTTGCGGTCTTCACCCAGCGCGAGACGGCAACCACGGCACCGCTCGCGACGCCGGCAACGAGGCGCTCTGCCACATCACGCTTGCCAGTCCACCAGGCGCCACGGTCCTTATCCCAGTTGCAACCAGCGGCCTTGATTGCGTTCTTGATGGGGTAGGTGTCGCCAATCAGGTAGTGCCGCCGACCTTCACTCTTGATCTCGATGTTGTTCGCCATGTAGAGAAGCATAGCTTATTGCCTTCCACACGTCGAGAACTTTTTTGGAAGTTGATGAAAAAAAAGTTACTTTGTGGACTTTCTTCGAAGTCGATTGGCGGCCGCGACCGCGGCGCCGACGTGCGGCGGGCGCTTCCTGCCCGTCATAGCGGCCGCGGTCTTCATCTTGCTGGACTCCCTGTGGACAAGTCCGCTCAGACCCTTCTTGCCTGCGAGCGGCACCGCGTTCAGCGTTGGCTTGAGCTTGTCGAGCCAGTGCTGCTCGCGTTCCGTCAGTTCGTCGGGCGAGCACTCTTCCAACATCGAGAATTCAAAGGCCGTGACGCCGAGCCGCGCAACGATCTCCATCACGCGAAACGAATGCTTGCCGGAGCGCATGAGCACCTTGTGATTGCGCCAACGCCCCTTGCAGTCGACGGACGAACCCACGTAAAGCTCGCCCGTCGACGCGCGCATCAGGTAGACGCCGCACAGAACGCGGCGCGAACCGTCAATCATCGAGCGCATCCTTGATCATTTCTGCTTGCTCTAGAGCTTCACGGACCAAACTCAGCTCGATTCGCTTCAAGCCTCTGAAGCGTTTCTCGGCCACGGGCACGGGCTTGGTGAAGCGAACGAAGTTGCCGTGAAGCTCGGCGCCGGCCGGCTTGGCCAGACCGGACTTAATCGCTTCGTCCAGCAGCGTCGCATCCGTGGTCGTCGCCGACGTCACGACGTACACGCCGCCCGGCTTCCGGACGCCGCACTTTCGCTTGGTCTCCTCGGCCAGCGCGGCCGGTTTGACCATAGTAAAGCCCTTGTAGGCCTTCAGCTCGTCTTTGGTCTCGTCACCGCGCATTATGTACTCCACACGCTCCGGCGAGAAAAGACCGAAGATCTTGGCTTCGGGAAGCTCGCCCTTCCCACCGCAAGTCTCGCACATGTCCTTGGACTCGACAGAAGTTTCCACGTGGAACTTCTTGGGTTGGTGTAGCCAGTAATCATAAGTGCGATAGTCCCAGACCGTCCCGTCCACGAGCGTGACCTTGCCGCCGGTCGACGCTTCGAGCTTGCCGGAGCCGCCGCACGTCGCGCACTCGTCGCACTCCTTCACCAGCGCGTCGGCGTCGCGCTCGCGGATCTCCTTGGAGCGCACGAGCGAGCGCGGCGCCTCGGTCGCGAAGTCGCCCTTGAATCCGTCGACGATGGTCTTCACGCTCTTGCGCAGAGCCGCGATCTCGTTGACGCGCTTGCGGCAGTCGGGGCAAGCGATCTCGCCGGGGCAAGCCGGGCAGTGGGTGGTCTCGCCCTCGTCGTGGGCAATGAAGACGACGGTGCCGGGAGCGCTCAGGCTCCGTGCCATCGCGGCGTTGGGCAGGCGCTTGGAGATGCCGAGCGCAATCGCTTCGTCGCTCCAGTCCGTGATGGAGTGGTACGACTCCGATCCCACCCAAATCAACCAAGCGTTCTTGATAGACGATTCAGCCGGCTTTTTGCTTTTCTTTTTGGACATTTCTTGCTTTCTGAAGAGCTACGGCCAGCTTCGCTCTGTGCTCTGCTGACTTTGGTTTGCCTTTGTGCATCGCGCTGATTCGAGCGCGCTCTTGGATCGTGTTCGGCACGCCTTTTCGATACTGGTTGCCGATCAACGCCGCGCTGATGGCCGCGTTATGCTCCGGGCGATTCGTGAGGCCCGTCCGCGACTTGTTTCCTTTGTGCGCTGCGCTGAGCCGAGCGCGCGTCTCTGGGCCCGGCCGAAGGCCTGTTCTTGACGCAGACATCTTGGCGCGCGACTCTGGCGTGTGCCTTCTTCCGCGCATCGTGGCGCCGACCGTTGGCGCTATGTTGAAAGCGTTGGACGCCCTATCGAGCCAGTTTTGCTCTGCAAGAACCAAGTCGCCTTCGATCAACTCTAAGACTTCAAATTTGAACGCGGCTTCGCCGTGCTTCGCCCAAGCGTTCCTAAGCTTGGTGTTGAAGTGCTTTCCCGAGCGCAAGTCTGCTCTGTGCTCAATGAAGCGGCGTGCGATGTCTTCGGAGGCGCCCAGGTAGCGCCTCCGACCGCAAACGATGGCGTAGATTCCGCGCATGATCAGGCAGTTACGGGCTCGTTCGACAATGCGTCTTCGTCGACCCAATAAATGCGCTGGACGTCGCTACAATCTTCAACGCCAGGTCGGTCAGCGATCACGCGGTAGCGGACGCCAGTCCGCTTCGTGCCGCTCTTCTGTTGCACCCAAACGCGCGAACCAGTCGGCAGGTTCGGCTCGCCATGAACGAGGCGCGTGGTGAACACGTAGCTGCAAGTGCGGATGTTCGTCGTCGTCATGGAGCTAAAGCTAGTGCCTATGCTTCCACACGTCGAGAAGTTTTTTGGCCATGCTGGAAGAAAGTTTCAACCAGTGGAAGTTTTGTGGGTCGTGACAAACCCGCCGACGCGGTGCGGAGCGGGGCAGCCGCACTGGAAGCGCGGCTTGTCGTGCGTCGGGCACACCCCGCACATCATGTGGCCGACCTCGCCGGCCTTCCAGCAATTCACACGCACCAGGTCATCCTGGCGCGGGTCTTCGCCGAAGCGCTCGCGGTAGCCGTCAGCCGTTAAGCGCGCTGAACTTCTGTAGGCCAAAGGTCGTGTCCAGCTTGTATTCGTCGATCAGAGCCTCGGCAGCCTTGTGGTTGCCCGTCTCCTGCGACAGGATGGCGAGCACGAGCCCGGCCGAGGCCTTTGACGCGCCGCCCGGGATCACCTGTCCGAGTAGCTCCTTGAGCCGGCGGCGCGCCTTCGCGATCGGCTCGGGCTCGGCGGGGCGCTTCGGCGCCTCGGAAGCGGGCACGGCTGCGCGTTTGCGTCCGCGCTTGGACGTCGGCTTGGTCTCGGGCGTCGGCTGCGCCCTCGCAGCAATCCGAGCCTCTTTGGCAGCTTTGCTCGCGGCCTTCGCGGCGGGAGTCGGATGGCCGCCGGGGTGCTCGTTAACCTTGCGCTCCAAAAAGGCCGCGTCCTTGGCGGCGAGCGCTTCGGCTCGCGCCGTGTTGATGTGTTGCGCCGGGCGGACCTTCGCGCCGACCTTCAGCGCGCGCGCGGCGTCGCCCTTCACGGCCTTCTTCGGATCGAAGTCCACCCCCAACGCTCTGAACGTGTACTGCTCACACGCCTTGTTCCGGCAGTAGGCGTACGGGTCCGCCGGCTTCACCTTCGCGGCGAGCGGCGACTTGAACAACGCCTTGTTGCAACCAGGGCACTTCGCGTGTTGGGGGTGGGACATCTCAGGCGAGCTTTCCGTGCTTCTCGGGACGGGTGTTGTTGTACTGCATCTTCAGCTCGAAGTCCTTCGCGGCATCGAGCCCGAGCATGCCCCGGAGGTGGAGCGTGCGGATGTCGATGTCAGCCAGCTCCGAGCCGAGGCCCTCCGGCTTGCCGTCGACGATGGTGGTCTTGATGCGCCCTTCCAGGACGGCTTCGACCGCCTCCGAAACCTCCGAGCCGACGAGCGCGAGCTTGGCCAGGACCTTCACGACGTTGATGCCTTCGACGGCGTCCAGAGTCGGCAAGCCGACCTCCAGGCTGTCGAGGAAGCCGCTGGTGGGCTGGCCCGCGCGGATCAGCTCCAGCTCGCGGCTGAGCTTCATCTGGATGATGGCGATGTTGGCCAGCCTCAATTCGACGCTGGTTGGATCCGCCTTCGGGTCCAAGATGCTCGGGTCGTTCCACTTCTTGGACTCGGCCCAGTCGTACACTACCTGCTGCGCTTCGTTGATCTCCATGCTCCTACCTTCCGTTGGTTCCGTTTCGGCGCCCCGCGTTCGTTTGCCTGGCTGCGTGTACCGTCTAGATCGGTTTTCCAGCCCGCTTGAACCCGGCCCCTTCGTGACCCCAAGCGCCTAGCTTCGCTCGGGCACTATGCGTGACGCCGTACTGCGCGCCGACCCAGAGGCCGGCGTGTGCGGTGCGTCGAAACGGAACTAACATGACTCGTTGTGTTATAGCGTGAACTGCTCGTCGCGTCGAAGACTTTCTTCAACCGTCGATGGAAAGTTTCGAGATCAGGTGGAGAGGCACCGTGTCGGTCGGGTCGCCGTTCAGCTCCAGCTCGATGGGGATGTCCACCGTTTCGCCGTTGAACTTGATGGGCCGAGTCCGGAGGCCGCTGAGCTTCCCGGAGCGGTCGACGCCTTGCGCCGTCTCCAGCCGCACGTACTTCTTTCCCACGGCCTCCATGAGCGCCTCGATCCATTGCCCCGCCGGTTTACGCTTCGCTGCTGCCATTTTCGCTCTTTTCGTAGCAGCTCTGGCTACAGAACTGCTTGCTGTTGTGGATCTCTCTGCCGCAGGTCGCGCACCTCGCCGACCTGAAAACTGTCACCACGCCGTCTCGGCGCATCTTGTCGAAGTCGGACAGCTCCGTGCGCGTCATCCACGGGTTGGACGTCGGCTTCACGCGGGAGCGGTCCATCAGCGTCACTCGCTCGCCGCCCCTCGCCAGCGGGTCGGCGTCGCGCCCTCTTGGCCGGCGTACTTGGAGCCGCGCTCGGGGCCGTACGGACGCGCGCTCGGCGCGCTCATCTGTTGGACGGCGAGCTGGCAGATGCTCATCCCCGGAACGAGCAGCAGCGAGTGGGCGCTCATGTTGAACAGCTCCAGCGTGATCGTCCCCTTGAATCCCGGATCGATGAAGCCGGCCGTCGCGTGGATGCAGAGGCCGAGCCGCCCGAGCGACGAGCGCCCCTCAACGCGCGCGCAGAGGTCGGGAGCTAGCCCGACCACTTCCACGGTCGACGCGAGCGCGAAGGCTCCGGGGCGGAGCGGGAAGCCGTGTTGGAAACGACCGCGCGACATCTCCGGGACCGTCGACGGGTCATCCAGATCGATGAGCTTCCCTGCCGTCGGCCAAAAGGCGAATTCCTCGCCCAACGTCAGGTCGATGGACGCCGGCTGGACGCGCCGCACATCCAGCGGCGGCTCGATCACCAGCCGGCGCGCCTCGATGGCAGCGACCAATCCGTCATCGTTCAGGATCATGTTGGAAGCATAACTAACGGATTGGCCCGCGGTCAACTGAATTGGGCGATCTTCCAGGCGCACTGGACATCGCTCAATGCCTCTTGAAAGCGCTCGCTACCCAAGCCCGAGCGCATCAGGAACGGCGGAGACCACGTCACGACGGCGGGCCAACTCCTGACCTCGCCATCGTAGCAAAGCACGTCGGCGACGAGCGGACGGCCGCGCGACGCGCTGACCGAGGTCGCTCCGGCGAGGCGCGCCGGCGTCGACCCGAGCAGCAGCAGCGCGCGCGGCTTCACGATGCGCATCATCAACTGAAGACGCGGAGCGCAGGCCTTCAGCTCGTCTTGCTCGGGCATCCGAAGCCCCGGCAGTCGGCAGCCGACCATGTAGGTGATGAAAACATCGCTAGGCTGCAGCCCGGCACGTTTCAGAAGCTCGTCCAGGACTCGGCCTGCCGGGCCGACGAAAGGGCGGCCTTGCTCATCCTCGTCTGTTCCCGGGCCGTCTCCGATGACGAACAGCTTCGCGCTCGGGTCACCGCGCCACGCCACCACGCGGCGCCGGTTCGCCGCCAGGTCGCAACGCTCGCACTTCGACCACGAGGCCTCGGCCTGGTCAAGCAGCTTCAACTTCATCGGGCAGGGCCGCCGAGCTTGAGCAAGCCCTGCAGCTCGGCGGGCATGCTCAGCGAGACGAACTTCAGGCGCCGGAAGCGCTCCAAGACCTTGCGCTGGTCGCGCGCCCCTGCCTTGGTCGCCCAAGGCATGTCGTCGCGGATCCTCGTCAACTTGTAGAACAGCACCACGTCCTTCGCCGCGTCGGCGATGAGCGCGCGGCGGCGCGGCGTCTCTGGCCAGTCCGAAGCGCGCAAGCGAGCCGCCTTCAACACCTTCAGCAGCGAGCCGTAGTGGTTGAGCAGCTTCGCCGCCGTCACGGCGCCGATGCCCTTCGCTCCCGGAATCTTGTCGCTGTTGTCGCCGGCGAGCGCCTTCAACTGCGCCAGGAGCTTCGGCGGTACGCCGTGGCGCTTCAGCACGGCCGCCTCGTCATACACGCTGTCCGGACCGCCGCCCCAACCCGGCGAGACGCACGTCACCCGCTCGTTCACGAGCTGGCGCAAGTCCGAGTCGCCGCTGTAGATGATGACTGAGCCCGTGGACTCGCGCGCGAGCCGCGCGATCACGTCGTCGGCCTCGCAGCCCTTCCCTTGGTACTGGTCGACGCCGAGTGCCGTGAGACACTTGCGCAGCTCGCGCTCCTGGATCGACATCTCGCTGATGACTTCGACGCGCTCCGGGTCCGGCGGCAGGTGCTTGTCCTTGTACGTCGGAAACAGGTCTAGCCTGAAGTTCCCGACGCCCTCCCACGCCACCACAGTCCTACCCCCATAGCGGCCGTGAACGCGCAGGGCGGTGGCCAGGAAGCCATAGATGCCGCCGGTGCCCGTCTGCTTCCCTTCGACCTCGGCCGACAGCTCGCGGAAGGCGTCCGACGTTCGCCAGAGCAGATGGCGCCCGTCCAGGATCAACGTGTCGCACTTCATCGGCGAGATCTAGCGCCGCTTCAGAAGGGAAGCTGAGCGCCTCGGCCGCCGCCCGGTCCGGGACCGTACACGAGCGCGTTCATGCGCGAGGCTCCGCGCTCGGTGTTGGCGCAGAGCCCGGATCCGGTCCGATGCGGAAAGTGGTAGTTTCCACAGTTGCACGTCTTGTTGCGCGGGTTGTCCCGTCGTCGGCAGAGCGGGCGCGCCTTCCGGCAGCCCTTGCGACCGCAGCTGCAACTGGTCTTCCCCTTCGGGTAGTGCCGGAAGTGCCCGCGCGCCATCAGAGCCTCAGAACCTGCCCGCCGACCGACGCCAGAACAAAGAAAAGGCCGACCTGGAACATGATCCTGCCGACCTCATTCACCTTGGTGTTTGCTGGAATTCCGTACAGTAGCAGCCCGAAAAGCATCACCAGAACGGCTATCGTCAGCATGCGTTACCCTTTCAACAACTTGCCCAGGTAGTCCGCTAGCTTCGGACTTTTCGCGCGAGCCCGGGTAACGGCGCGCTCCAGGCGGATCTTCACGGCGTCCGGCGAGCCAAAGCCGCCGTTGGGGTTGTGTATCCACTCCCTGCCGATGAGGCTCGTTGGGTAAGTCTTGGTAACGCGGTTGAAAACCTGCCGCTCCTTGTCGTGCTCCAGGTCATCGAGGCCGAGCTTGCCGGCGCGGATCAGGCGCTCGACTTCCACGAGCTTGGCGATGGCGAAGGCGTCGGCCAAGTCCTCGCTCGTCTGGCGGCTCTGCTTCTGCGGCTTGCCGGCCTTCGGCGGCGGCGGCGGGGCGTTGTACCGGCTGAAGTCGAGCCCCCAACGCTCCTTCACGGCCAACTCCACCAGGTCCTTCTGTGCCGTCCCGTCGTGCGTCGCGAACATCTTGACGCTGATGGGATCGTGCTTCCTGAACTTCACGCCCCGGAACCAGAACAGGATCCGGGCGAGCCCGCCGACCTCGCCCAGTTGGTGGGCGCCCTGCTCGGCGCGCAGCGCGTAGTCCTCAATTCCGCAGAAGTCGGGCTTGCGCGGCACGAGCACTTCCTTGTCCAGCCAATGCTCGATCCAGACCAGCCGCTCCATCTGGTACTGCTGCTTGTCCGACTTCGACGACGGCGGCGGGAGGCGGAAGCCTTGGCCCTTGCCCAAGGTCGCGCTCCCGGCCGCCGTCGTGTAGTAGGCGAACCACGTTGGCTCGCCGTCGGTTAGCTCGTACACGGCGCCGTGGTTGAGGCTGATGTCGTAGCCGTGGACGCGCGTCATCAGGCCCGGATCATCTCGTGGCGCAGGGCGCGTTGCTCGGCTCGGATCACCTTCAAGTTGGCGCGGTGGTATTGCGCCTGAGACTCCAGCTCTGCGTGTCGTTCCTTCTTCCAGGCGTCCGAGCGCGTCCGCTTCTTCGGCGTGGCCTTCGAAGCGAGCACGATGGCCCGGGACTCGTGGCCCGAATTGAGCGTCACGTGGAAGCCGGCCTTGGCGAGCTTCCGGGCCAACTCGCGCGCTCGTTCGAGCGACAGCAGCGGGACTAGCCAGAGGCCGGAGCCGTGCTTGTGCTTTACGTCGCCGAAGGCGCGCAGGACCTTTTCGATCTTCCCGGCATACAGCGCCGTTTCCGACTTCGCCAAGCGCTCGACCTCGATGGCCGTGTTCGGCGCGACCGGGGACACGCTAACTTCCTTCTTCCTCGCCATCCTCGTCTCCTCTGTACTCGGCGTCTTCCCTGTAGCCGCAGTCGACGCAGATCCAGCTGAGCAGATCCGCGTCGCCGTCGTCCATGTGTTCTTCCTCGTCGTCGCCGCCTTCGGTGCCCGTGTAGACGAGCGTGATGGTGCGGGCGCGCCGCTCCTCCATCACGCCACCGCAACTCGGGCACTCGTCCATCAGCGTCGGCGCCCGGAGCGCAGCATTGCTTTCAGGCCGCGCATCTTCTTGACGGTCGCCTGGTAGTCGCGCTTTTCGCGCTCCAGGTCGTTGGCCACTTCCTTGATGGCGTGCCGGGCGGCCTCGCGCTTGTCCAGGAACACCTTCTGGCAGTGGACCCAGCTGCCGTTTTCGTCCAGCGCGGTCAGGCCGCCCTGGCTGTCCGTCGTCACCTTGACGGGGATGAGCGTGTCGCCGTACGTGTACGCCCAGCCCGGCTTCGTCTTCATCGCGTCGGCGGCGGCCTTCGCCGTCGTGAACAGGCCCGAGGCCTTGACGATCGTGGCCGTTCGCGGCGTCCCGCCGTAGCGCGTGCGCGCCTTGAAGATGAAGCCGAAGTCGCCGACGATGGCACCGTGGACCTCCACGACCTTGTCGCCGTCCTGCTTGTAGAGGCGACCAGTCACGCCCTTGTGGCGCTCGATCTCGGGCCTGCGTTTGATTCCTCGTCGTCGCGGTCTTGATGCCATGGTTGGTCCTTTCGGCCAATTAGGTAGGCGCGCGGCGCATCGAGCGCTGACTAAGCGGCGGCAACGAAGCTCTGGCCGTCCTTCTTGTCCACGATCAACGCCCGCTCGAACCACTCCTGCATCGAAGTCGAATGGCTGATCACCATGATGGTCTCGCGCTTGGAGCGCATCTTCTGGAGCAGGATTCCCACGCGGTCGACGCCCTCCGAGTCCAGCCCATCGAACACCTCATCCAAGAGCAGGATGTTGGAGTGCGCGCCCTCTTGCGACGCGACCAGATCCATCAGCGCGAAGTTGGTTGCGATCTCCATCTTCTTCCATTGCCCGCCGCTCGGCGGAAGGCCGGGCACGCCTTCAATCTCCCACGACAGACTGATCTCGTCGCGGTACTCACCCTTGGCGCTCTTCAGCTCGCGCTGCGTGCTGAACTCCAGAGTGATGTCGCCGTCGCTGAGCGTCTTCAGGTAGCCGTTGGCGTACTCCGTGATCATGGGCATCACGGCATCGAGCGCGAACGACGGCATGCCCGACGGGCCGAAGCCCTTGTTCCAGAAGTCGACGTGAGCTAGGTCGCTCCGGACCGTCTCCAGCTCGGCATCGGCCTTGGCGATGTCGTCCTTGGCCTTCTTGACGCGCTCCCGAGCGCGCTCGATCTGTGCGACGAGCGGGTTGGCCTCGCCCTTGATCGCCTGGCCGGCTTCGAGCGCGAGCTTGGCCTGCTCCCGGAGCGAAGCGGCGCGCGCTGCCACGGCCTTGGCGTCGGCGATCTCCTGCTGGACGTCGGGGATGGAGTCGGCGGCCTCGCGCGAAACCTTCAGCGCGGCGCGCGCGCGTCGCAGCTCCGCGTGCTTCGCGTCGGCAGCCTCGGTCGCCGCTGCCGCCTTCGACTCGGCAGCCTTCAACGCCTTCGCCTTGGCCTCAAGATCAGCTTCCAGCTCGGCCACGTGAGCCGCCGCCGAGCCGGCCTTCAGCGAACCGGTGCAGAGCGGGCACACGCCGTCGCCGTCGGTCACGACCTTGTCCCGAGCCTTCTCGGCCGCCTCGTGCGCGCGGCGCGCGACGGTCGCCGCCGTCTGCAGCTCGAACTGCGTTTGGCGGAGCTTGGTCGCCGGCGCCTCCAACGCCTCGATGTCAGCTTCAAGCGCTTTGGCGGCTCGCTGCTGTTCCTTCAGCTCTGACAGGCGGGACTCCAGCGCCGCCATGTCAGGTGGATCCTTGAGCAATTCCTTTGCTTCCTCGACCAGCGAGCGGGCCTGCTCGGCCTTCGCAGCGACGCGCTCCTTGCGAGACGCCTCCCACTCGTCGCGCTCGCGCTTCAACCCGGCGATGTCATACTCATCGACGCGCGCCTGGGCCTTCTCGCGCTCGCCTTCGAGGCGCTCCAAGTCCTTCTTGTGCTTGAGCGCCTGCTCCTTGATCCAGGTGTGTGCGATGCTGTAGATGCCCGTGTTCAGGATCCGGCCGAGCACCTCCTTGCGCTCCTTGTCGCTCGTGTCCGGGTGCACGAAGCGCTTCGTGTCGCGCTGGCCGTACATGGCGACGTTGCGGAACGTCTGCCAGTCCATGCCCATCAGCCGATCGATCTGTGCCTGGATCTCATCCTTCGCCCCTGGCACCTCCTCGCCGTCCTTGAACAGCCTGAGCTTGCCGGTGCCCTTGCGACGCTCGCGCACGGCCTCGTAGCCGTCGGCGAACTTGAGCTTGGTCTGCGCGAGCTTCTGGCCGTGGCGGATCACTTCGTCGCCGTTGGCTCCGTCGACGCTCTGCCCGTACGCCGCCCAACCAACAGCTTTGAAGACCGTCGACTTGCCCGCGCCGTTGCTCTGCGCACTCTCGGTGTCGTTGTTCACGCCGCCGAGCCAGACGAGCCCGCGCTTGCGGAGCTTGAGCTTGAGCGCCGGGAAGCAGCAGAAGTCCGTCGCCTCAATCCCGATCATCGCGCGCCCTCCGGCACTTCTTCGGCCTTCGCCGGACGGAAGTTGATCCGGAAGCCGCCGGGCGACGCCTTGAACGTCTCCATGCTCGGCCACGTGTGGTAGGTGACGTTGAGCCCATCGATCGAGTCGATGATGCAGAGCACCCGGCCCCGTCGGCGGATGTACTTCGCGCCGACATCGATCTTCATGATCACTCCGACCACTTTTCACCCTTCATCTTCGCGCGCGCGGCTTCGAGCGCCTGGCGAGCGATCCTGGACAGACGTGCCTTGTCGAGGCTTCCCTTGTCGACGGTCGGCGCGTTCACGTACGCCTCGGCCATCGCCTCGGGCTTCATCGTCGGGTCAGCGACGCCGACGCCGGAGACGCGCCGGAGATGGTGGTACAGCGGCTTGTACTTGAAGTTGGCGTGGATGCCGCCTTCGCGCATTCGCTCGACTTCCGCCTTCACCTCGGGCTTCATCGTCTCCCAATCGGACGCTGTCGCCTCCACGTTGTAACGGAGGTAGTCGCCCACCTTCACGCTCTTGGGGCCGTCGCTCGGCCAGTCGTACTCATGGAAGCGCGGGCACCCGCCCGGGATGAACTTCCGCTCGCACTGACCGTCGCTCGTGTACGTCACGACCCAGAAGCCCGCCTTGCGCCCCGCGTCGTCGAAGTACAGGTGAAGCGGCGAGCCGAGGTACATGCCTTGGTCGAGCGGCCCGAAGGTCTGGTGCTTGTGGAAGTGGCCGCTGATCACGAAGTTGAAGTCACGACAGACGAAGTCGGGGTCCAACCCGTCGTCGCACTTCCAGTCGCCGGCAAACTCGCACCCCATCACGCTCTGGTGCATGATGAGCACCTCGGTCCGCTTCTTCCGGTTCGGGAGCGCGCGGACCTTCTCCTGCATCTCTGCGATCAGCTCGGTCGCGCGCTCCTGCGAGCAGTACTCCATTGGCCAGAAGCCAAGCCACTCGCCGCCGATGGAGACGCGCTCGCCCGTCTTCAAGTACACGATGTTGTCGTTGCCCATCGCGCCAAACGCTTCGACCGTGAAGCGGCCGCCGCTCGTGTTGATGGCGTCGTGGTTGCCCGGGAGGATGTACACGCGGCGCTTCTGCGAGATGGCGTTGAGCGCGCGCGTCGTCTCCGTCAACGTGATGGCGTCGACCAGCGACTTGTCGAACAGGTCGCCGGCGATGATGATGGCCTTCACGTCTTGCGCTTCGGCGGCCTCGCCGACTCGCCGGAGCAACCCCAGCTGGTCCTGCAACCGGTCGGTCACGCCGCGCTCGACAGGGCGGGCGTGACTCAGCCGGTTGGACATGTGGATGTCGCTGATGAACAGGTAAGACTCGGACTTCAGGCCCATCCTCGTTGCTCTCTGAACTTGGCGTTGATCTCGTCGCGCACCTTGGGATTCTTCTTCAGGAACTTCGCAGCGGCACCTTCGCCAATGCCCAGTTTCTCCTCGCCGTAGTAGTAGGTGGATCCGCTCTTCACGATGAGACCGTGCTGCGCCCCGGCCACGATGAGCGAGCGTGAGAAGTCGGCGCCCTTCCCATAGCGGATCAGGAACTGCGCCTTGCGAAATGGCGGCGCGATCTGGTTCTTCACGCAGGTGACTTGCGTCTTGTTCGCCACCTTCACGCCGTCTTCGTTCTCACCGCCGACGCGCACGACCTTCATGATCAACGAGGCGTAGAAGCGCGGCGCTTGGCCGCCTCCAATCTCGTCGCCGTCGCCGAACATCACGCCGATCTTCTTGCGCACCTGGCTGATGAGCACCAGCGCGATGTCCTCGCGCGAGATGCGCTTGTTCAGCTTCGGGAGCTGCTTGCTCCAGATGCGCGCCTCGGGCGCCACCTGGTGGTCGCCGGCCTCGCCTTCCAAGACCGCCTTCGCGATGGCCGCGTTGATCGAGTCTTGTACGATGATGGCCTTTTTCCGCTTCCCCGTCTTCAGGCGCTGCGCCACCACAGCGTCGATGAACTTGTTGGCGGAGTCGAAGAACTGCTCCACGGTGTCCGGCTGGCTGATGATCAACCGGCCCTTCTGAACGCCGAGCGCTTCCGCGTAGTCCGGGTCAAGCTTGTGCTCGTGGTCGTAGTACGCGGCCCAACCGCCGTCCGCCTGAAGCTCGGCAACGAGCTGGAGACAGATGGTGGTCTTGCCGGAGCCCTCGCCTCCGTGGAGGATGGTGATGCGACCGAGCGGCACGCCGCCTCGGCCAATCGCGTCGTCCACCTGCGGGATCCGCGTGGAGATCACGCCGCGGATCTTCAGAGCCACGGACTCGGCGCCGAGCAGCATGGCGTTTTCCTCGCCCACCGCTTCTTGCATCGACTCCAGGAGGCTCCGGATGTCATCGTCATCTGACGCCGTTGACGAAACCGCCGGCGCCACCTTCTTGGCAGCGCCGGCTGGCTTCGCGGCGGCAGGCTTCTTGGCCGCCGCCATCTGGGCTACTTCTTCTTGCCCTTCTTCGGCGGCGGAGCTTCTTCCTCCTCGTCACCTTCTTCCAGGTCCTCCAGAGCCGCCTCCAGGTCCTCCATGTCGTCATCGTCCGACTTGGCAGGTTTCTTGTCGGCGCCCTTGGCGGGCTTCTCGGGCTTGGCAGGCGCCTTGCCCTTCTTCGGCGGCGGAGCTTCCTCCTCCTCGTCGTCCTCGTCCAGCTCCTCGTCTTCGTCTTCCTCGTCGTCTTCTTCCTCGTCTTCGTCGTCGTCCTCGGGCGGCGGCGGCGGAGCCTTCTTGCCTTTCTTGGGCGGCGGCGGAGCTTCTTCCTCCTCGTCGTCGTCCTCGTCCAGCTCCTCGTCGTCTTCTTCGGCAGGCGCCGGAGCGGGCTTGCCTTTGCCCTTCTTCGGCGGCGGAGCTTCTTCCTCCTCCTCGTCGTCGTCCTCGTCTTCTTCCTCGTCGTCGTCCTCGGGCGGCGGAGCTTTCTTGCCCTTCGCCGGCTTCTTGCCCTTGGGCGCTTCATCTTCGTCGTCGGCGTCGAAGGACTCGGCGTCAGTGTCGACCTTGCCGCCGGCGAGCATCGCCTGGACTTCGGCGGTGCCCTTCACCAGGTTGGCCGCAATGCGGAACAGGTCGCAGTCGCCGCCCTCCTCCATGGCCTTCTGAAGCTGGCCCCGGAGCGCCTTCGGGAGCTTGAAGGGCACCTTGACGGTCGCCGGATCCGCCACCA
>JACCDR010820922.1_pt1 | contig 17763 bp, 14 predicted proteins | sample 7446431 | NCBI WGS metagenome assembly JACCDR01 (sample SAMN15323443, study PRJNA562643) | freshwater metagenome | isolation source: river surface water | place: USA:Blue River Watershed | collected 2017-08-17
CACCTTATGATGATGTAATGAAAACACCTTTAGGCAGCATAATCACTGATCGTGAAGAGTATGTGCGTGAATCTTTAGCGGGTGACTTGTCTGAGCAAGCATTGGCAGATATCAATAAAAACGGAGTACCTTTTGGCCTGTGGGCAAGTTACCGAAAACCATATAACTGGCAGGTTAAATTTACCCAAGAAAATATCATGAATTATGTTTCATTCAGTTTTTTTAATGGTGAATCCTATAGCCTTGATTATCCCTTCAGTAAAAGCGACCTTGCTCAAATCCGTCCCCTGCCATGGATAATAAGTTTTGGCGCGCTATTACCTGGTGAAACGACTCAAGACTTTATTGATGTTCGTTTTAATGATAAAGAACTCTATGCGGCTTTTGAAAAATTAGGTGCTAATGGTGAATTGGTAACCTTTGAAATAGAACCACACTTACCTAAAAGAAGCACTAAGCTACGCTTATACAACAGTAAAGAAATCATTGAGTTCACGGGCTACAGCATAGATGACTAATTCTCGGTCTGACTAAGCTTAACTTTAGAGTCAGATAAAAAAAGTGATTTTAAAACACTTGAAGGAATTCTTCGTGCCTATTGTCTTACTGTGGTCCAACAGGCTCTAAACCAAGTCATTGGACTGATATAAATCAGGCAATAAAGATTTATCCCGGTATTAAACAACTGCGTAATCGACATTTGCACATGTCCAGCGCTTTTACCATCCCAGTAATGGATCCTGGTTTTACGCCAAGGTTTGGAGGCAACTTTCGCAGGCGGTTTTATTATGAAGGCTAAAGGCTTGTATTTAATGGGTTTATTCAGTTTGATTAACTTTCTTAGCGGATGTGGTGCAGGTATGAGCAAAGAAGTCACTAATTTTAAATGGTACGCCGTAGCCACGGCTCCCAAAGGCTACCCTATGGAAGTTATTAGTGGCACCTTCTATTGCAAAGGTATGGATATGGGAATTGGCATTCCCTCGGGAGGCACTTTGACTACTGGTTGGGGCAAGTCAGCGAGCGCCTACGTAGGTAGTGATGAAATTCCGCCGCTGCCAGATCGTGTCGAGGTGAAATTTTATTCCTATGTTGAAAAACAGGTATATGAAGCTGAATTTGATCTGCCGTATGAACTTATATTGGCTAAGTTTCAACAGCAGCTGCGAGACGCGCCAGATAAAATAAATTATTCTCATTTTATACTTGGCATAGCTCCCGGTGGTGCCATGTCTGTTTGGCTTGGTGGGCCAAGCGTAATCGAAGTATTCTTCGGGCAAGCAAAAAAAATTGAAATGGCGCCTAGTAAAGCTTTTGACCTTCCATTTGACTCCAAAGAACAAAGTGATGATTATGCTTCCAGTGCGTTAGCCGATGCAGTAACACCCGAGCAGCTAGCCCACATTAAAACCCATGGTGCGCCTATAGGCATTTGGGCTCGCTATCGTAATTTATATAAGTGGTCGCCTGTGTTCAAAGAAGGGAAAAATGCGACTGACTCAATAATGTCAGCAGATTTCATAAACGGAGAAAGCTATGATATTCCAACGAAATTTAACGAAGAATTAGCAAATACCCCCAAGCCACTGCCATCTCGTTTGATATTTAGAGCACAAGTTACAGAAGATGAAAAACCTGTTTACGTTATCAACTTTGAACCTGTTGAACTAATGGAAGCCTTTGAAAAGCTCGGTGCCAAGGGTGAAAAGGTATTTATAGAGTTCGATCCTCGAATTCCCGAAACCGATACGAAAATTCGCATTTACAACGATTCTGAACCAAAGGATGAAAAAACGCCTAAAGAGTTCATTGAATTGAAAAAGTTTAAAGTTGATCCTTAACATTAACTGATTAGTAAAAAACGGCGAGCAATTTGGCTCGCCGTTTTTTATGGATATCGCATTCACAAAAAAATGAAAAATTAAACCTGGTAAATGGTTTTACTATGAAGGCTCAAAGTTGGTATCTAATGGGACTATTAAGTTTTTTCAGTTTTTTAAATGGGTGTGGCGCAATGAATAAAACTGCAACGGAATTTGAATGGTATGCAACTGAGAGTGCGCCAGAGCATTATCCTATGGAGATAATAAGAGGAACCTTTTACTACAAAGAGCAAGATAATGGATTATATATACCGAGTGGTGGAACTTTGTATGCAGGCTGGGGAAATATGAATTCTCATCATGCGGTAGGCCCAGATAAAAAGCCTTTGCCCGATCGTGTAGAAGTTACGTTTTATTCATATGCGGAAAAACAGTTTTATCGCGGTAATTTTGAACTACCCTACGATCGTATATTAGCTCTATTTCAAGAAGCATATAGGGAGCGCCCTGATAGGCCATATTATAAAGCAATTATGCTAGGTGTGGCGCCAGGCGGAGTTGTTTCCGTTTGGCTTGAGGGGGGGAGAATCAAAGAAGTTTTTTTTGGGCAAGCAGAAAAAGTGGATATTGATCCTAGTAGTGGATTTAGGTTGCCTTTTGATTCTAAAGACGAGGCTGATGAGTATGTTGAAGGTATTTTAACGGATTCCTTGAAACCTAATGAGCTAGAGTCGTTAAAAAACCATGGCATTCCCTTTGGTACGTGGGCGCGATATAGAAATCTATACAAGTGGATACCTAGTTACACTGAAATTAAATTAGCTACAGATAAAAGAATGTCAGTAGATTATTTAAATGGTGAGAGTGATTGGGCGCCAACCTATTTTTCTAGTGATGTTGATGTAGTGGCGCGTCCCTTGCCACGGAATATCAGTTTTTCTGTCAATATGGGTGATGAATCTGTTTTGTATATTATTCATTTTGAAGAATTCGAATTGATGGAAGCCTTTGAAAAACTCGGTGCAAATGGCGAAAAGGTATATTTGGAGTTCGATCCACAATTGCCAAGGCCAAACACAAAAGTGCGCGTGCGTAACGATAATGAGATAATTGAGCTGAAAAAAACGGTTACAGAAGATTGGTAGATGTGAATAATAAAATAGCAAGCGGCGAGCATCTTCTGCTCGCCGCTTTTTATTAGCGTCGTCGTGATAAGGCTTACTGAATTCCATCCACCAACAACGATATTGCCGCTAACGCTTCGGGATCTTCCGCCTTAATTTTGTTGGCGATTTGATGCTGAAAGAAGTAGCGGAAATGTTCACTGGCTTGGGCTTCGTATAAACATTCATCGCCAGGCAACACGGGTGTGCTGACGACTTTTTCTTGATTGGTTAGCATGGCGTAAATGCTGCCATCAAAGTGCAGGCACCAACTAACAACTTCCACGAGAGATAGGCGCTTTGTTCCAGGAATTGCTAGAACGGCGTGGGTGCCTATGGTGTCGGGCAGTTCTTGGATAACGTCATCTTCGTTTTCACATTGCACTTCATAATATTCAGCTGCGGTTTCCAGCTCGATTATTTTGTGCATAGGCGCTTCAAAGAATACTTCATCAATACCCGGATCGTAATAGCCTTCCCAATGACCATTGAGTGGATCGCATAGCTCGGGGCAGGGGACTATATCATTTAGCCAAGGCACCAAGCCCACCACTTCACCGTTGGCGCGTAGGCCCCAGCAGAGAATTTTCAGGCTGTAGAGTTTTTCAGAGCTGCTGTCGTTGGAGTAGAGCATTTCCAATCCATCCAACTCGGGTGAGAGACGAATGAAGCGCTCTTCGTGCAAGGCTGAGTAGGTCTTCTTCGTGAAGAGATCAACCACATTATCCATGTTGTGGCCAGTGTTCGAGGTCTTCATAATACCACCCCCTAATGTGAGGCGAGAACCAAGTCCCGGAAGATGGTTTTAACGTCACCATCACTATATAAGGTATATGCTAAACCCTTAAAGCACAACCGCTGCGGGTAAAAAAATTTCTGACTCCCTAAAACGGCATTTTTTGATGCTGTTTCTTAGGTGAGATAAAACGCTTAATTATCAATTGATTGACTCGGATGAAGTGAGTATTTATGAAGATTGTGGCGGATGAAAACATCCCGTTAATTAATGAATTTTTTGGACGTTTAGGTGAGGTGGTCCGGTTATCCGGTCGTCAAATGAACGCAAAAGATGTGCGTGATGCGGACGCGTTGATTGTTCGTTCAGTCACCAAGGTGAATAGCCAGTTGTTGGAGGGTAGTAAAGTTAAGTTTGTGGGCACTTGTACTATAGGCGTTGATCATTTGGATCAGGCTTATTTGGATGGGCATGGCATCACATGGGCTAGTGCGCCTGGCTGTAACGCCAACTCTGTCGTGGAGTATGTTTACTCTGCGTTGAGTCACCTTAACATCAATTGGTTGGGGTTGAGGGTTGGCATTATTGGTCGAGGGAATGTGGGTGGGCTTTTGTATAAGCGTTTGAAGGCACAGGGTGTTGATGTTGTCTGTTATGACCCACATCTTGATGATACCCAAAATACCGATCTGGTCAGCCTAGAAACCCTGTTGGCATGCGATGTGATTAGCATGCATACACCTTTGGTGAAATCGGGCGCGCATCCTAGTTTTCACCTTCTGGGTGCCGATGAATTGCGTAAGTTGAAGAAAGGGGCTGTATTGTTGAATGCGGGGCGTGGTGCAGTCATCAATAATCAGGCATTGCTGCAAGTTTTGAATGAGCGGCCTGATTTGCGAGTGGTGTTGGATGTGTGGGAGCCAGAGCCGAATATTTCTCTCGCACTCTTGGACAAGGTTGAATTAGGAACACCGCACATTGCTGGCTATAGCTATGACGGCAAATTGAATGGTACTGAAATGATTTATCAAGCGTGTTGTCGCGCTTTTGGTCTTGGTACACAGGCTTCACTGCAGTCTTTGGTTCCTCCTCTGGAGAATAATCAATTAACCATTCAACCTGAAGATGATATCTGGTCAAATACTAAGAGACTCATCAAACAGGTTTATGACATTGCCGCAGACGATGCGCGTTTACGTGAATTGGCGGTACAAACGCGTGCCGGAAAAGCAGATTTTGGATTAGGTTTTGATAACCTGCGGAAACACTATCCAACACGGCGTGAATTTCATAATTATCGTATTAACAAAGTTGATGAAGAACATCTAAACGCGTGGTTGCAGGTGCTTGGGTTCGATGCAATTTAAATTAGGCTTAATAATTAACCCCTATGCTGGGCTGGGTGGCAGTGTCGGCTTAAAAGGCTCTGACGGTGCAGCCATTCGCGATGAGGCGCTAGCGCGAGGTGCAGAGCCGCGTGCACTGGTGCGTATGGCGCGGGCTCTTAGTGTGATTGAGCCTTATCGCGAACACATAACCATTTTTTGTTTTGCGGGTGATATGGGGGAAATCACTGCGCATGGCTTAGGATTTAATACGGTCGTTATTGGTAGCGCAAAGTATGAGCCAACACAAGCCGAGGATACTTGCGCGGCGGTGGATGCTTTGTTACGAGAAAATGTCGATTTAATTTTATTTGCCGGTGGTGATGGTACTGCACGTTTAATTGCGGACAAGGTAACCACCCGGCAACCGGTGTTGGGTGTTCCTTGCGGTGTGAAAATGCATTCGGGGGTCTATGCAATTGCACCTGAAGCAGCGGGTGAAATTGTTAAGCAATTATTAACTGGCACCTTAGTCAATATTGCCGAGCGCGACGTAAAAGATATTGATGAAGAAGCATTTCGTCATGGGCAAGTGCGTGCGCGTTTTTACGGTACCTTGTGGGTGCCAGAAGACTCACAGTATTTGCAGCAAGTTAAAAATGCCGGCACTGAGCGCGATGAATTGGCGCAACTAGATGTTGCGCAAGAAATGATTGATCAGCTCGATTCTGAAACGCTCTACATAGTTGGCCCTGGTTCCACGACGCATTTATTTCTGCAGCAGCTTGGTCTAGAAGGTAGTTTACTCGGTGTAGATTTGTTGTTGGATAATCAATTACTCGCTTGCGATTTAAGTGCGCAAGCGTTGTTGGACCACCTGGATAATCATCAGGGCGACGTAAAAATTATCGTGACCGCAATCGGTGGGCAGGGGCATATTTTTGGCCGAGGCAATCAGCAAATAACTCCAAGTATTTTGCGTCGCGTCGGTAAAGAAAATATTCACATTATTGCCGCTCGTGGAAAAATATTAGCACTGCATGGGCGCCCTTTATTAGTTGACTCACATGATCCTGAATTGGATCGCGCTTTTAGCGGATTCCATCCAGTCATTACTGGCTATCGCGAAACGATTATGTATCCCATTGGTTATTCCTCTAATTGGGTTCCGTCGTAATGCAAGCGATCCTTGATAATCTTTCTCGTTTTTCACAAAAAATAAGCGGCAATAATCTCGCAGAAATTGATAGTGGTAGAATTTTTCATGGCCGAGGTCATGCCTTTGCGGGATTAGAGTTCGTCACTGTGGATTTTTTTCACCCCGTTATTCTCATTACTTTTTACGCGGAACCAGCAGAGGTGTGGTTCGCTCAATTTCAGTCACAGGTTGTGCCTGCCTGTGCAGAAATTGCAGAGACAGTCATATTGCAAAGGCGTTATCTACCGAAAGCGCCGAGTGAGATTTTGACTGGGCAGCTGCCAGAAGAAGTTTTTGCACGGCGTGGGGCTATGCGTTTCAATTTGCATGTGGCGCAGCAACAAAATTCCGGCTTTTTTCTGGATATGGAGCCTGGGCGGCAATGGCTTGAACAACATGCAGCCGGTAAGCGGGTATTAAATTTGTTTGCTTATACCTGTGCATTTTCTGTCGTTGCTATAGCAGCAGGTGCAGAAAAAGTGGTGAATGTGGATATGAGTAGTGCTGCGCTTAATCTTGGACGAGCGAATCATTACCTGAATAATTTGGAAAAGGCAAAAAGCCAATATCTTGCAGAAAATATCCTTAAATCATGGAGTCGCGTAAAAAAACCGGGGCCTTATGATCTGGTGATTATTGATCCGCCTTCTTATCAAAAAGGCAGCTTTATCGCTGAAAAAGATTACGCTAAAGTGATTCGGCGTTTGCCGGAGTTAATGCCTGAAGGTGGATTAGTATTAGCCTGCTTAAATTCACCTGAGTTGACGGAGATGTTTTTGCAGCAGCAATTTAATGAACAGTGCCCGCAGGCCGAGTGTGTGGAGCGATTATCGCCGTCGCCGGATTTCCCGGATGTTGACCCAGACAAACAATTAAAATTAGTGGTTTATCGCTTGCCGCCGAGTGAGCTGAGTGTGATGAGTGAGAGTGACGATTAAAAAAGCCAGCGAGAAGCTGGCTTTTTTACAATACGAATTAATCATGCTTACTGCGAGTAACGCGATAAGAAATCACCAAAGCGATGAATAGCTTTCGTAAGGTCATCTTCACGGGGTAAAAACACAATGCGGAAGTGATCGCGATTGGGCCAGTTAAAGGCCGTGCCTTGCACGAGCAGAATTTTTTCTTGAATCAAAAAATCCAGCACCATTTGCTGGTCATCTTTAATTTTGTACATGTCCAAATCTAATTTTGGAAATAGATACAAAGCACCGCGTGGTTTTACACAAGAAACACCGGGAATATCTGCTAAGGCTGACATGGCTGCGTCGCGTTGATCGCGTAAACGGCCACCGGGAACAATTAATTCATTAATGCTTTGGTAGCCGCCCAATGCGGTTTGTACGGCAAACATCGCGGGAACGTTTGCGCATAATCGCATAGATGCCAGCATTTCCAAACCTTCGATGTAACTCTTGGCGCGATGTTTTGCACCGCTGATTACCATCCAACCTGAGCGGAAGCCTGCAAGGCGATAAGATTTTGAAAGGCCATTAAAGCTAACGCAGAGCACATCTTGGGCTAAACGTCCCATGGGGATAAATTCAGCATCGTCATAAAGAATTTTGCTGTAAATTTCATCGGCAAAAATAATTAAGTTGTGACGGCGTGCTAATTCAACCAATGCTTCCAATACATCTTGGCTGTACACAGAGCCGGTGGGGTTATTGGGGTTAATGACCACAATGCCGCGCGTCTTATCGGTAATTTTACTTTCAATATCCGCAAGGTCGGGGAACCAATCGGACTGTTCATCACACAAATAGTGACGGGCTTTACCCCCGGCCAAATTAACAGCGGCAGTCCAGAGTGGGTAATCGGGCGCAGGCACGAGCACCTCATCGCCATTATTCAATAGCGCTTGCATCGCCATCACAATTAATTCGCTGGCACCATTGCCGAGGAAAATATCATCAATGTCCACGCCAGGAATTTGCAGGCGTTGGCACTCTTGCATAATCGCTTTGCGTGCCGCAAATAAACCTTTGGAGGCGGTGTAGCCTTCGGCGTTGGGTAGGTTGTAAATCACATCCTGAATAATTTCATCGGGTGCCGCAAAGCCGAATGGAGCGGGGTTGCCGATGTTCAGTTTTAAAATGCGATGGCCTTCTTCTTCAAGGCGATAAGCGTGTTCGAGCACCGGACCACGGATGTCGTAGCAAACGCCATTGAGTTTGTCGGATTTCTTAATCGGGTTCATATACAGTAAGATGCCTTCTAGCGTCGAAAACCCTGAATATTCAAGCTTCTACGTCTGTTATGTCAAGGAAATCATTATGAATGATCACGAAAAGTATAACGATGCCTATTGGCGCGAGAAATTAACCCCCGAGCAGTATCGAATTTGTCGCGAAAAAGGCACTGAACGCCCCTTTACCGGTGAGTATTGGAACGAGTTTGGTGAAGGGACTTATGCATGCCGTTGTTGTGGTGAACCCTTGTTTGCATCGGGCACTAAGTTTGATGCGGGGTGTGGCTGGCCGAGCTTTTATGCACCGCTTACTAAAACAGCAATCCAAGAGGAGTTTGATACGAGTCATGGTATGCGCCGCACAGAAGTCCTGTGTCGTCAATGTGGTTGTCATCTGGGACATGTGTTTACCGATGGCCCCGCACCGACGGGTTTGCGTTACTGCATCAATTCCGCTTCAATTTTGATGAAAAAATAATGACGAGGGCAGTGCCGCTGCCCATTATTTCATCGCTTTTTATTCAGCCGCTGAACTGTTAGCCAAGGTTTTGCGTAGCATGCAGGCAAGGTCATTTGTCATTTCTTTGTGTTGTGTTTATCGGTACTGGCGTTCAAGCATTTTGTAAACTTGTGTTAATTTTTTTAATGCGAACGCAATGAATCATCATCTCGCAGGTCTTGCAGGTTACTACACTCAGCACAGCAGCCTCTAGGTTGCATCGCGACATTTTTTATCAAAGGATCATCTTCATGAAAATAACGACGGTATTTACTCATTCACTCCTGATGACAAGTGCTTTGTTAATAGCGTTGAGTATTCATGCCCAGCCACCAAAAGCGGGCGCTGAAAAACCCGTGGAGATAATTGCTCAACCCGCAACCATTCAAACGCTGCAAACTACTATTGAGGCACTGGGTAATTTGCGTGCGAATGAATCCATTGAATTGACATCCAATGTCACAAAAACCGTCACACGAATTCACTTTGAAGATGGTGAGCGTGTTGCTAAGGGACATGTATTGGTAGAAATGACCAGCGCAGAGGAATCGGCATTATTGGATGAGGCTCGTATCAACGCCGATGAAGCAAAAAAACAATTGGATCGTGTGGTTGCATTGGAGAAGAGTGGTGCCGCTTCACAATCATTACTTGATCAACGGGTGCGTGAATATGAAGCCGCTCGTTCACGCTACTACGCGACTGAGTCGCGCTTGAAAGATTTAATATTAATTGCCCCTTTTAGCGGTGTCGTGGGTTTGCGGAATATTAGTGTTGGCGCCTTGGTATCACCTGGCGAGGTGATTACTACGTTAAATGATGATCATAAAATGAAATTGGATTTCACTGTGCCCGCTGTTTATTTGCGTAGTTTGGAGGTGGGTTTACCCATAGTGGCACAAAGCCGCGATTTAGGAGATAAGATTTTTCAAGGTGAAGTATTTAGTATCGATAATCAAATAGACGAAGTCACTCGCTCCATAAAAGTACGTGCACTCTTGGACAATAAAGATCATGAGCTAAAGCAAGGTATGCTAATGCGTGTTGATATGAAAACTGCTCCGCGCTCTGCCTTGGTTATATCGGAGTCTGCGTTGGTGCCATTGGGCAGCAATAATTTTGTTTTTGTTACCAAAGCAGACGGTGAGAATACGACGCTTGAGCGTCGAAAAATTATTATAGGTGAGCGGTTAGCAGGGGCTGTAGAAGTATTAGATGGTTTGGCTCAGGGGGAAAGGGTGGTAACTCATGGGTTGCAAAAAATTCGTGCAGGACAAAAAGTCACGGTAATGTCGGAAGAAAAACCGGTTGTAACACAAGGAGAGAACCATCAAGAACATTTATCTGATTTGTTAACGAAAGAAAAACGCTGAGGATTAAATGATGATGCTATCTGATTTGTCCATTAAGCGCCCCGTGTTTGCCTCGGTTATTTCGATTTTATTGATTGCGTTTGGTTTGGTTGCGTTTGAACGATTAACACTTCGTGAATACCCCAATATCGATCCGCCGGTGGTCTCGATTCGCACTAATTATCCCGGTGCAGCGGCAACGATTGTTGAAACACGTATCACCAAGGTGATTGAAGATCGAATTTCCGGTGTAGAGGGTATTCGCTATATCGAATCATCCAGTGAAAATGGTGTGTCCAATATCGTGGTGCAATTTGATACTGGCCACAATATGGATGCGGCAGCAAACGATATTCGTGACCGCGTAGCACGTGCTTCAGGTAATTTGCCAGATGAAGCCGACCCTCCAGAGGTGCAAAAAGTCAGCTCCGACGAGGATGTCATTCTTTGGTTTAATTTCGCGGGTGAAGACATGACCATGCCGGAATTGTCGGATTATGCACAGCGCTATTTGGTGGATCGTTTTTCCGTCATTGATGGTGTGGCACGTGTACGCATTGGTGGAGAACAGCGTTATGCCATGCGCGTGTGGTTGGATAGGCGTGAACTTGCGGCGCGGAATTTAACGGTGGATGATGTTGAGTCGGCACTACGTGCCGAAAATATTGAATTACCTGCAGGCAGTATTGAATCACTTGAGCGGCAATTCACGGTGCGTATGGCGCGTGCTTATCGTACGGTCGATGAGTTTGCGCAATTAGTCATAGAGCGTGGTGATGACGGCCATTTAATTCGCTTGGGGGATATTGCAAAAGTAGAAAAAGGTACCGAAGAGGATCGCAACTTATTTCGTGGCAACGGCGTTACGCAAGTAGGCATTGGTATTGTTAAACAGTCTACCGCCAATACAATTGATGTCGCGCGCGGTGTAAAAGCAGAACGCGATCGTATTAATGCGTCCTTACCAAAAGGTATGAGTATTGAAGACAGTTATGACAGTTCTATTTTTGTGGAGCGCGCCATTCATGAGGTTTATATCACCCTTGGTATTGCGCTGGTCTTGGTAGTGCTGGTGATTTATTTATTCCTCGGTAGTTTGCGTGCCATGTTGGTGCCTGCCGTCGCAGTTCCTGTTTCTATTATTGCCACCTTCATTGTGCTAGCGGTCATGGGATTTTCGGTCAATATGCTTACTTTACTCGCATTAGTGTTGGCGATTGGTTTGGTAGTAGATGATGCGATTGTGGTGCTGGAAAATATTGTCCGCCACATAGAAGAAAAAGGTAAGCCGCCCTTATTGGCCGCAATAGATGGCACACGTGAAGTGGGTTTTGCAGTGATCGCGACAACACTGGTGTTAATCGCTATTTTTATTCCCATTGTTTTTTTGAAAGGGGATATTGGGCGTTTATTTTCTGAATTCGCTATTACCATGGCGGCGGCAGTAGGTTTTTCGGCACTTATTGCGTTAACCCTATCACCCATGTTGGCCTCCAAAATTTTGGTAAAAAACAATAACAAAAATCGTTTCATTTCTCATATTGATGAAAAAATGATGCGCTTACGTCTCAGCTATCAGTCGGCTATTCGTGTGTGCTTGCGTAAATCCAAGATTATCATTGTTATTTTTGCCATGCTTTTATTGGGCGCATTGTTTATTGCACAAAAAATTTCTTCCGAATACGCACCCCGCGAAGACCGGGGTACTTTTTTTATTATGGTCAATGGCCCTGAGGGAGCGAGTTACGCCTACATGGAGGAGTACATGACGGAAATTGAACGTCGTATGATGAAATATGTCGATTCCGGTGAAATTACGCGCTTGATGGTGCGTGCACCGCGAGCCTTCGGTGCGATTGAAAGTTTTAACAGCGGGATGATTATCGCCGTCATGAATGATTGGAGTCAGCGTCGCAGCGCATTTGTGGTAATGGATGAAATTCGTCAAACATTAGCGGACTTGCCCGGGGTTACTGCAGCGCCTGTTATGCGCCAAGGTTTTGGTTCACAGGCGCAAAAACCTGTGCAGTTTGTGTTGGGTGGCGGAACTTATGAAGAGTTGGCGCAGTGGCGCGACATCTTGTTAGAAAAATTGGAAAAAAATAATCCGGGATTAATTGCCATAGATTGGGATTACAAAGAAACTAAACCACAAGTGGAAGTCAGTATAGATACTAATCGCGCCGCGGATTTGGGTGTGAGTGTTAATAACATTGGTCGTACCCTAGAGGCCATGTTGGGATCGCGCCGCGCCACAACCTATATTGATGATGGCGAAGAATACGATGTGATTTTGCAAGGCGTACGCGATGAACAGCGCACCACCACCAGCTTGCAAAATATGTATGTCCGTTCCGAACGCAGTGGCAAATTAATTCCTTTATCGAATCTAGTCACGCTCAAAGAAGTGGCCGATGCAAGCCGGCTGAATCGTTACAATCGCATGCGCTCCCTCACGATTGAAGCTAACCTTGCGGAAAATCTTTCGTTGGGCGACGCATTAACGCATTTAAATGGCTTGGTGCGTGAACATCTTCCTAAAACCGCTGTGGTAGATTACAAGGGGCTGTCGCGTGATTTTCAAACGGCAGGTGGCTCAGTGATGTTTATTTTTTTGCTGGGCATTTTAATTACCTTTTTGGTGTTAGCGGCACAGTTCGAAAGTTATGTGCATCCGTTTGTAATTATGCTCACCGTACCTTTAGCCATTTTGGGCGGCATGTTAGGGTTGTATGTAACCGGCAGCACTTTCAATTTATATTCACAAATCGGTTTGATTATGCTCATGGGGCTTGCGGCTAAAAACGGCATTTTGATTGTAGAGTTCGCTAACCAATTGCGCGATCGCGGCGTGGAATTTACCGAAGCTTTATTAGAAGCATCATCTGCGCGCCTGCGCCCTATTTTAATGACTAACCTAACCGCCGTGGCGGGCGCTATTCCTTTAGTGGTTTCCTCCGGTGCAGGCGCTGAAACACGTTTTGTTATTGGCGTGGTCGTTATTTCGGGTGTACTGGTAGCCACATTCTTAACGCTGTTTTTTGTGCCAGTCGCTTACAGCTTGCTTGCCCGCAACACTGGCTCGCCCGGTGATGTGGAGCGGCAATTACTGCAAGAACAATCCCGTTATTCGGGTGTTGATGAGTAGATGCTCAAGCAAATCTGATCAGAATATTGTGTTGATCGATGTTGGCAGTCATGATCAAGTGTGGTAATTATGCTTTTCCGTGGTCGTCAATATGCTCTGTAAAATATGGCAGCTCGATTACTGCGTAGGTTGCGGGTGAGTTTACGAACCCCAACATATTGGTGGTCGGGCAGGGCGCTTTCGCACAGCAAGCCGCCTAAAATCAGGTGGCTTAATTTTTCTCGACCTCTGCTATGCCAAAAAGCTGGTTAAGCCTTATATAAAAATAATTTCCACTGCGGCCTCATATCACTTATTTTTAAGTATAAAAATGCAATTAAAAACAAGTGCTTATTGCCAGTGCAATGATATTGTTGAATGGATATTAAATAATATGCAGCTTTGGCCGACTAATAAGTTGTTAGGCTTACACATGAATTGCATTAAATTATTACTGCTAGCTTTTCTTTTTAGTTCTTTCAGCTGTTTTGCAGACGAAGAGAGATTTGGAATTCTTAGCGCACAAAATGGTATTTTGTGCGCGTCTTTTGGTGAAAAACCCCCACCAGTGGGTTCTGTCATAACAATTATAGAAACGCAAACGCCACAGTATTTTTTTGCAGGTAAGTTGGAAAGTGAAAATGAAAGTTGCGAAGCCCTAGAAAAGGCAAATGTTCTTGGGCCATACTTTATTGTAACAGCCGAAAGAAATATAGCTGGTCCTTTTATTGGAGTCGCAGTACTTAGTAGGAATTCGGTATCTGTTGTGAATAATGAGGTCGTCTTAAATTCCGCTATATCTAAAAGAAAAATTAATTTTAAAAGCTGTACTTCAAATGAAGGGTTATATTTTTCTTCTTGGCTAGGTCAGGCTCCAACAGGCAAGCAGCTTTGGCGGGGTTATTATTACTTGGGCTACGACGTTGAGCCTAGTTGTCAGGAAGGTGCCTTTTAAAAAGCAATTGCCTAACAAAGCAATCAAACGGATGGTTTTTAAGTTGCATTTTTTCCATTCCGCTTCGCGTCATTTTATGGAAAAAGTGCAACTTAAAAACCACGGTTTATCGCGGCGTTAGGTCGCCAACGAATATCGAGCAAGAAATGAATTGGATAGAAAAATCGAGAAACATTGGTAGTCTTAATCTTGAAGTGTGCTTTCAGCTTCAGGAGAGCTTTTATATTGGTGATCCAAACAGCCTTGAGCAATTGCAAGATGAGAAATATCGTGAGTTAGTAGAGCTTCCATCTTTTCAGCGTGTTGTACCAGCGATGGCAAGAACAAGCGAAGCTATTGAAAGTACAAATGAGCTCGCTTCTTACTATAAAAACATCATTGAAAAATCCGTTGTTCTAGGCAAGCCATTCAATGAGATAAGACAGTATTTTTGGCTGCGGCTATGGCTCTGGAATACAGAGGAAGATGTTCATATTTCTTTTCCGTGGTATGACAGCCTATCTGAAATGCAACAGTTTTTTTCATGGTTAAAAGGCAATCCTGAAGAACCGTATATAGATATTGACCAAGGTTGGAAAATAGACGCTGTTGTGATCGGTAAGAACATTCACATCAGACAAATCGATCCCGACTGTAATGAAGAATATTCAAACGTGTCAGTCCCGTTTGAAAAATTTCTGCAACAAGCAAGTGAAGTCGAAAATAGAGCACAACAAATTATTCGTAGCTTATCGAAAGAACTAGGGGTTGATGTTTGGTCAAAATATCTCAAGGATGCCATCTTTGGCACCGAAGAATGGCAACCTAACAAGAAAATCAACCGGACAAAAATTGAAGAATACTGGAAAGCATATATTAAATACGTCGAAAAAAAGCCAGGAATAGGTTCGTTTCCAAAAGTAAGCGGAATTCCTACTGTGTTAGCCGCATTGGTAGGAGCCGGCTATAAAACAAATCTACCGCCAGATCAACTTGATAGGTTTATCAAGACATTTAGAGAAGTTAATGGTGTTGTCAAATTGCTAGCTCTTCGCGAGATCGAAGCTGATCGAATATTTAGAATATCTGAAGAGTTCGAAAACGGGGGCATATACGCCAAAGAAGTTATTCCAAAAGTTTTTACAAAAGAAGAGGTCGCAGAGAAGTATCGTGAAGCAATATTTCCAGAATTGCATTCAAAATAGTAAAAAGATGCCTAACAAAGCAATCAAAGGATGGTTTTTAAGTTGTATTTTTACCATTCCGCTTCGCTCCATTTTATGGAAAAAGTACAACTTAAAAACCACCGTTTATCGCGGCGTTACGTAGTCTAGAAAACTAATTCCTTACTTTGATTCAGTGTAAAATGAAATATTCGTAATTCATTTAATTGCGATCTGCTATTAAGGCGTACATCATAATTCCTAAGGTTAATAATTATGTTTATCTTAAATACCAAATCCCTAGCATTAGTTGTTGCCATTCTTTTTCTTTGTGGCTGCGTAACACCCCAATTATCTCCTGAGGATCATTTTAATGCTGGAGTTGATGCTCTAAAAAAGAGGAATAGTGCCTTGCTCGATGAGGAGGCATACAGGCACTTCCTCCATGCAGCAGAGGCTGGAATTCCAGAGGCACAGTATTTTATTGCTTGGGCTTATAGAATGGGTACTGGAGTAAATAAGAACAAGGAGGTTGGCGTAATGTGGAACACCAGAGCTTATGCCGCTGGATATCTACCTGCTGTAGTCGCTTACGCAATGGAACTGGATGATCAAGATGAATGCACAAAAGAAGCAATAGAACTGTATGTTAGAGCCTCAAATCTTGGCCATGGAACAGCGTCCTACTGCCTTGGCTACTGCGCGAAAACAAAGCTAAATTCTGAGCTTAGAGAGTCTGACTATTACTACAATCTGGCTAAGAATCAGGAAAAAATTATGTATGTTGAAAAGTTTGAAATCCAAATGAGATTTTGGTATTTGAAGGAACTCCGAGAACGAAGTCAATTGTATTTCTCGAAGAATACTCCTGATAATTTTTAGTAACTTGAAATGTTTATATCTAAATACAAAAATAGCAGTAACCATTTACGTAACAAAGCAATGAAACGGATGGTTTTTAAGTTGCATTTTTGCCATTCCGCTTCGCTCCATTTTATGGCAAAAGTGCAACTTAAAAACCACCGTTGATCGCTGCGTTAGCATAAAGAAATTAATATGATCACGAATAAAAAGTCATTAAGAATCGCAATAGGTATCGCTGGACCTGTAACATTTTTTCCATTGGTATTATTTCTTAGTAGTTTAGCTGAAGGAAAAATAGATTCGGCATTCGTAATGTTATTTCTAATGTTGATAGCCAGTTTGGTTTTTATTGGATTTCAGTCTGCTATATACTCTTTACTAATGGAGAATATAGTAAATAAACACATTAATAACTCTTCAATTGCTGTACTAATTTCGGCAATTTTGGGATTTCTAAGTGGGCATCTAATCGACATGATAATAGGTGAGGGATTTTTTGGGAAGCTTGGAATTCTTGTAGGTTTTGTATACGGAATTGTATTGAGAGTCATGTATATCCGCGCCAATCCAGAAAAATCCTTTTATATTATTTTACCAAATATCATAATAAATAGAGCCAACATCTATAAGTATATGTTGGTATTTTCAGTATATATAATAGCTTATCTTCCAATAAGAGAGTTTCACATATTGGTGCATTATCGCACATACCAAGATTGTAATACCCCATTCTCATCAGAAATGGATTACTGTCATACAGTTACATTTCCAAGAATGGAAATTTTATTTATTAACTTTCCTATTGCCATTCCAATACGAATTATAGGCTTAGGTGTAGAAATTCTATATTTTCCGTTAACCTTAATGGAAGCAACTCACTGGCAGATTCTTGAACAAAATTAAGTTTTCGTTGAAATCGCTACAAGGCGTTGCAGCACATTTCGCTTCGCTTCATTGGGCAGTTTAGTGCGTCGCTTTTTGGCGTTTGCTGCGCAAATTGTTCGCCAAAAACCAACCCACTAAACTGCCGCTGAACTTGGCGTAGCACCAAAAAAATCACGTAATAGCTGGCTTTGTTTATGACGAAAAAGATAAAGAATAATGGAGACTGGTTTCTTGCTGATATAGTTGAACGAGCTGAAATGGTTGGTGATGACAAAACTAATCCAAATCGCAGATGCCTAACTTGGACAAATACGGTATTAATTCAAGCTTTGTCAATCTCCGAAGCATACGATAAAGCAATAATGATAGGCCGAAAAAACTATTCAATGCGTTACAAGGCCGCTTCCGGGAGAATATGTAATTGGAAGGTGCTCGGTTTGTCTTCTCTTGTTCCAATATATGAAGACATCGAAGACGGTGCCGAATTGGGTTTTGTTGATGAA
>JACCDR010713155.1_pt1 | contig 17759 bp, 22 predicted proteins | sample 7446431 | NCBI WGS metagenome assembly JACCDR01 (sample SAMN15323443, study PRJNA562643) | freshwater metagenome | isolation source: river surface water | place: USA:Blue River Watershed | collected 2017-08-17
AGGAAATCCTGGGCTGGCTGGATTCGGGGATGCTGGACCGCGCGGTGCTGGTGCGGCCGACGCGCGATCTGCTGATCGCCTCGATCGGGGCGAACTGGCGGACGAAGCTTTTCTCGTGGCCATGGGGCAGCCTGGGACACGACGGCTGGGATCTGGACGCGCTGCAATCGCCGGCGGCGGATGCGGGATTGTTGACGCTGGACCTGCCGGACATGGGGCACAGCGATCCGGTCTCGCACGCGCACCGGGCGTGGCTCTTCGAGTCGGTGATCTGCCCGGCGCTGGGTCTGTCGGCGTGGGGCCCTCTGCAACCGAAGGGAGGGATCGAGGAATGAACGGGCAGGAATGGTTCCGCATCCTGGTGGGGTGCCCGGATCCGCGGAAGCGGATCGGCGAACTGCCGGAGGGGGCGCTGTGCGCGGCGATCGATGAGATCGAGGCGGTGGAGTGCCCGAATGATTTTCACAAGGCGATCTACGCGATGCTGGTGGGCGAGGCGCTGCTGCGTTGGCGCTCGGGGCTGCTGTCGCTGGATAACACCGCGGAGGTCCGCGGAGGGCGGTGATCGGTAAACAGTGATCAGTGAACGGAAGACGTTATGAGCAAGTATCCCCCCATGAAGATGACGGATCCGCGATTCATCGAGCGGATCAAGGATGTCCAGCGCGCCGTGGGACTGACCGGTGCGGACGTCGACGGGAAGATCGGTCACGAGACGCTGAGCCGGATCGAGGACAAGGTTTTGGATATTACTACCCCTGATGCGGTCGGGACCGGAGGAAGCTCTGGCACAGGCAGTGCCGCAAGCCAAGGGGGCACCGTCTCGCCTGTGACTCCGGGCGGTGCCTCCGACACGCCGGGAACGAACAACGCCGGGGTGATCGATGAGCGGAGCGCGAAGAATATCGCGACGCTGGATCCGAAGGTGCAGGCGTTTTTCCAACGCATCGCGATCGAGGGCACGCGCATCGCCCGCGAGATGGGCGCGACGGGATACGTGATGATCTCGGGAAATCGTTCCTACGCGGAGCAGGATGCGCTCTATGCGAAGGGACGCACGGCACCGGGGCCGGTGGTGACGAATGCGAAGGGTGGATTCTCGAAACACAATTTCAAGATCGCGGGTGACTTCGGGGTGTTTTCGGGATCGAGCTATCTCGACAACACGAATCCCGCCCTGGCGAGCCGGATCCACAAGGCGGTGGCGGCCTGGGTGAAGGCGAACCTGCCGAAGATGGAGTGGGGCGGCGACTGGACCTCGTTCCGCGATGAGCCGCACTACCAATACCGCACGGGCCTGACGCTGGCCCAGATGCGCGAGCGCGTCGCGGCGGGGCGGTCGGTGATGGATTGAGCCCTCACACAATCGAAGCGAACCGGAAACGGCCCACGGAAAACACGGAAGACACGGAAAACCAAGAGACCGGAGATAGATGCCGAAGGGCATCAAAGCCACGAAGACACGAAGATTTTTTTACGATGCCGACCGGACCGCACATCATCCAGACCGTGGTGACCCTGATCGGGGTGGCGATGGTGATCGTGATCCTGTGGGCCCTGGCGAAAGACCAACCGAAGAAGAAATGATCTCCGCACTGCTCACGCTCTCGCAACTGAACACGATCTCGGACGGGTTCCTGAAGGACTCGGCGATCGTGGGGATGTTCCTGCTCGGGATCCTGGTGGCCGGGGTGACGGTCTACAACGGGGTGCGCCTGCGTCCGCCGCATGAGACACCGACGCGCCGCGAGTTCGACGAGCTGAAGGGCAAGGTCAGCCGGCTCGATGCGATGCTGCCGACGATGAAGGATGAGATCCTGCGATCGATCGAGGCGACGCGAGACGCCCTTTCTGAAGAGATCGCGGAACTGGGAGGGCACGAAGAGGAAGGGCGAAAGGAAATCTGGGAGGTGGTGAACACGCAACGCGAACGCGTTTCCGCCCTGGAAGCAAAATCTGGCAAAGCATGACTCTGGAACTCGACATCCTCCTGACCCTGCGCGACGCCTCGCCGAACCTGATGCCGAAGAGCACGCTGGTGAACGAGCTGCGGATGCGCGGCCGCAAGGAAAGCCTCTCGGAGATTTCCACCACGCTGGAGTCGCTGGAACGCCGCGACGAGGTGCTGGCGACGACGAACCCGGACACGGGCAGCAAATGGAAGCTGGCGGAGCACGGCAAAGTACGGCTGACGGAGGCCGGTCTCTGATTCCTGAACCCTCTCACCCTCCCTTGAATGTGGCTCACCGATCAACAGTCGAAGAAGTGGCGGAGCGATTCCCTCGAGGCGCGGATCTATGCGATCGCGGAAGCGGAGGCGCACGCGAACGATCGGAACGACGGGGAAGCCGCAGCGGAGGGGATCGAGGCGGTTTATCAGGTGATGGGCTGGCTGGCCTCGAACAAGCAGAAGGACGTGGTCGAAATGATCAAGGAACGGTTCGGGGTGGAAACCTCGCCCGCTGCGCTCTCTGGATTTCACTCGCGCTTCAAGGCGGCCTGGCATGGGGAGCGGCTGCGCCGATCGGCGCGCACGGCGACGGACCTGGCGAATATCGTGACGCCGGAGGAGGAAGATCGCATCAAGAGCCAATTCTGGCTGGACGTGCGCCAGGCGGCGTTCGAGCTGATGACGAACCCGAATCCGGATCCGAAGGACTACGTGGATCTGGCGCAGGTGCTCCTGAAGAAGGACGCACAGGAGTTCGACCGGGAGAAGTTCGCGGCGTCGATGAAGACGAAGATCGAGGCGGGTCTGGATGCGCTGGCCGCGACGATCAAGGGCAACAAGGAGGCGGAGCGCCTCTATCGGGAATTTCGCAAGGTGGTGCAGGACGCATGACAAACGCTCTCGACAGAATCGACGCGGTGATCGACGCGGAGCCGGTGCGCAAGACTCCGGAGGTGGGCTCGCTGAAGGAGTTCCTCCTCAACCACGCCCGGGTGAAGCTGCAAGGGGGCGAGTATGGCCCCTATTCATTCGACGGTCGCGAGGGGCTGGAGGAGATCGTGGACACGTTCGACCTGGTCCTGGGATCGCACACGGGCGAGCCGCTGCCGGACGCGTCGATCGACATCTGCGGCGGGGCTCAATTCGGCAAGTCGGTCCTCGCTCTGAACATTGGCGCGTATGTGACGGCGGTCTGTTATCGGAACTGGGGTTACTACCTTCCGGATGACGACCTGGTCGAAGGGATCGTGGATACGAAGCTGCGTCCGGACGTGCTGGAACAGATCGAGTGGTTGCCTCCGCTGATGGCGATCGGCAAGGCGGAAAACGAGCTGGGCAAGACGGTGAACCGCAAGGGGGCCTTCCGCGTCTCGGACGGAAAGCGCAAGGCATTCGGGATGATCCGCGGGATGGGCAAGATCCCGACGTCGTTCTCGATGGACGTGGCGATGGAGGATGAGAAGGACGACATCCCGGACAAGCGATCGAAGTTCCTGACGGGCCGGATGACGGCGAGCGACCTGCGCCTGCGGTGCTCGATCGGCACGCAACGGGTCCACGGCCGTGGTCAACAAAAGCAGTGGAAGGACGGCAGCCAGGGCGTGGAGATGTTCGCGGTACCGGGCGGAGAGATCTGCCTGGAGGAGAGCTGGCCGCAAGTCTGCCGCATGGCGCTTGCACCGACCCCGCGGGAGGACGATCCGCGCCTGACCTACACGGGCGAGTTCGAGGACGCGGCGGGGCGTCGCTACGCGCCGGATCCATCGGCTCTGTATTACCTGGCCGATCCGGAGACGGGTGCGGTGATCGATCGCCACCGGCCGCGGTGGGATCATCGGAACGCGGCGATGAAGTCGCGCCGGAAGTGGAGCTATCGCCTCTCGCAACTCGGGATCGCGGCGATGGACCTGCGCCAGATCGTGTCGCGCTGGGAGGCGGCGGTGAAGGATCCGGAGTCGATGGTGGTTTTCTGCTGCGACGTGCTGGCGCTGCCGAAGAGCACGGCGCAGGCGCTGAGTGCGGAGGTGATGGAGCGCGCCCGCGGCAATCACGATCTGGCCCTGACGAAGGAAGCGGGCAAGTCGGTCTTCGCCGGGCTGGACACGGGGGATCGGTGCTGGTTCATCGGCCGCAAGGTGGAGTCGCCGAAAGAGCGGCGGATCACCTGGGCGGAACAGATCCCCCTGGGCGACGTGGTCTCGCGGACGGTGAAGCTGTGCGATCTGATGCAGGTGGATTGCCTGCTGATCGATGCGCGGCCGCACGCACAACAAGCGCGCCAGATTTGCTGGACGCTGCACGGGCTCGATGACTTCGCCTGGCCGCGGGTGGATGATCCGGAGAAGGCGCGGATCCGTCTGGGTGATTTGATCTGGGATGGATCGCGGAGCGAATGGCTGGGACTGCGCGCGGCGGTGGTGGAGTTTTCCCGCAAGCCGGGCCAGGGCATCGTGCACCGTCTGGGGATGCGCCAGGAGGGCGGGGTGACGCGATTCTACCCGATCACCCAGGGGAGCCGCTATGATTCGATCGACCGGGTGGTGTCGGAGTTCCTGACGCCGGCGGAGAACATGATCCGGGTGGTGGACGGCGAGCTGCTCGAGACTCCCCTGATCCGCCTGCCCCGGAATCCGGTCGGGGCTCCGCCGATCCTCGCGGAGATGGAGCGCCACTTCCAGGTGGGATCGGAGCGCGATGAGAAGGGCGAGTATGTGGACGGGTGCGAAAACCACCTCCTCCTGGCGAACGCTTACTCGGCCCTGGCGGAGCAGATCGGGGGATCGCGGCATGAGGCCGCCCCGGTCGCCTACGAAACCATCGCCAAACCGGAAGAAGCCGCCTCCGGAGGGGGGCTTTTCGGATCCTTCCGACGCCGCCTGAAGGGGGTGGTCTGAGACCCCCGGAAAAAACGCCCCTATTTCACCCAAGAGCCCCCTTTCTGCGCCGGTCACCCCAAATCGCCCCCCGAAATCGATCTGCATACGTCTGCATAGCCCTTTTTGCCCCTTCCCGCTGACTCCCCCACCCCGAAATGGCCGAAATCCGATCCATCACCGAAAATGCCCCGAAAGCGATCGCTGAGGCGGTGCGCTGGGGGCGGCGGACGAAATTCAATCCGCTGCGCTCCCTTTCGCCCGCCTCGCTGACGCGTTCGCTGGAGTGTTTCGAGCGGGGTGAACTGCGCGAGGCGGCCCTGCTCTGGGACGCGATCGCCCGCCGCGACGACACGATCCCCTCGGTGAAGACGAAGCGGGAAAAGTCGGTCGCCCACAAGCCGCTGGAAACGGTGACGCTGGAAAAGAGCGCGGACGCGGACGCGCACCGGGAGGTGCTGGAGGCGTTCTGGAAGAACGTGCGTTTTCAAAATGCCTGGGACCGGAACGACCGCGGCGGGGTGCAGAAACTGATCCGCTCGATGCAGACGGCGGTCTCGAATCAATACGGGGCGCACCACATCATGTGGCGTCCCACGGCGCAGGGTCTGCGGGCGACGTTCGAGTACGTGCCGACGTGGTTCTTCGAGAGCCTCGACGGGATGCTGCGCTTCCTGCCGATGGGCTACGGGCTGGAAGGGCAGGATCTGCAGGAGCAGAACTGGATGGTCTCTTTCGGCGACGGGCTGATGTTCGCCAGCTCGATCGGGTATTTCCTGAAACGGTCGTCGCTGCAGGACTGGCTGCGTTTCTCGGAAAAGTTCGCGATGCCGGGCGTGTTCGGCAAAACCTCGGCGGCGAAAGATTCGGAGGAAGGCCAGGCGATGCGGGCGGCGGTGGAAGCATTCGGCCAGGAATGGGCGGCGGTGCTCTACGGGCACGACGGTTCGTCGTCCTCGGGGATCGAGCTGATCCAGGCGAACGGCAATCCGGCGGCGATGCCGATGCCGGCCCTGATCGAGCGGGTCGACCGGAAGATCGCGGCGCTCTACCGCGGGGCGGATCTCTCGACGATGTCGAGCAACACGGGCGAGGGCACGGGGGCGAGCGTGCAGGCGGAGGAGCAGGACATCCTGGAGCGCGCGGACGCGGCCGACCGCAGCGAAGAGCTGCAGGCGATCGAGCGGACGGTGATCGCCTGGCACTTCGGCGCGGACGTGGAGCCGCTGGCACAGACGCGACTGATCGTGCCGGAGCGGGAGGATCAACAACTGCTACTCGAGGCGACGCGGACCTTCGTCGACATGGGAGCGAAGATCGGCGCGCAGGGGATGCTGGCGCGGTTCGGGATTTCCGAGGCGGATGCGGAGGACACGGTCTTGATGCCGGAGGGCGGGGGGCAGTCGGCGGTGGGCGGTGGAGCCGAACCTGTGGGCGGTGGGCCGTTGGCGGTGGGCGGTGAGCAGACGCCGGCGGCGAATGCGGCGAAGGATCCGGAGCCGGTCGAGATCCCGCTGGATCGGATCGCGGGCCTGCTCCTGAAATCGGCGATCGATGGATTCGAGGAAGCAATAGACGACGACACGACGGCGGGCAACACGGCGACGACGGACGCGATCTGGAAGGATGGCGAGATGAACGGCGGGGACCGGGTGCCGGAGGGCACGGGGCACGGGTCGCGAGTCACGGGCACCGCGGCGAATGCCACGGCGATTTCGCCAGACGCGCAGGGGTGGTACCAGATCGCACCCTACGGTGAATTCCCCACGACGGATGGAAAATACATCCAAGTGTTCGGGCCGGAGCAAGCGCACGCGATCGTGAGGCATTTCAACAGTGTGCCGTTCAAGGTCACGCGTTGGCTGTTCAACAACGAAGTCCCTGTGTTTATCGGACACCCGGACGTGGACCGCAAGGCGTGGGCGGATGAGCGGAAGTTGGCGACGAAGCACGTCGCTCTCGAGGCGCGCGAGGATGGCCTTTGGGGTCAGGCGGTGTGGAACGCGCTCGGCCAGGACAATCTCGAGAACGGCTATTGGCAGTATCCCTCGCCGGTGTGGCTCTTCCCGAAACCGGACGGCCTGCTGAAGCGGACGGCGGCGAAGCTTTTCAATCGCGAGATCTCGAACCGCGTTTTTCCCGACCTGCTCCAATCGGTGGGGCTGACGAATTTCCAAAACATCCCGGACGCGCGCCGGGTCACTCACAACGCCGCGATCGGCACAACCCAAGAAAACGAAGACGACATGAATCCCGAACTGTTGGCCGCTCTCGGCCTCGACGAGTCCGCGACGAACGAGCAGGTGCTCGCGAAGATCGCGGAAATGAAGGCGGCCGCCGAAAGTGCGGTGGCCGACAAGGAAAAGGCTGCGGAGATGGAGGTGGAAATCTCCTCCGCGAATGCCGCCCTGGCCACGGCGCGAGCCGATCTGCAAACCCTGCGCACGACGGTTGCGAACGCGATGCTCGACACCGCGATCACCGGCGGCGCCATCACCCAGGGCGAGCGCGCCGGCTGGGAGCAACGCTTCGCGACCGACTACGAAGGTGCGGCGAATGCCCTCGCCCAAATCAAGCCCGGGTCGACCGGGCTGAACACGGACAGCGTGACGCTGCCGGGCAAGGCGGCCGTGGTGCCGGAGACGCCCGCGGCGCGGATCGCGGCGGTGAATGCGGCGGTGGAGGTGGAGATGGCCCGCAACGGCGGGAACTACGATCTCGCCCATGCCGCGGTGAAGGCGGATCCGAAGATGAAACCGATCTTCGACGCGATGAACGCTGCGCGCACCGCGGACGCGGGCGAGTGACCCGACCCTGTTGAATCACTGACCCGACCCTGTTCACTCTCACCCCTTTTTTCGAACCCAACCCAATCCAGAACATCATGGCCAAAGACGACGAAAACAAGAAGGCCGCGGGCGCGCCCGTGGAAAACCCCGACGCCGCGGCCCTGGCCGCGGAGAACGAAAAGCTGAAGGCGGAACTCGCGGCCACGAAGGCCAAGGTCGCTGACGGCACCTTCACCGCGGAAGACTCTCAGCTCGTCGAGCTGAAGGTCGCCGCCGGTCTCCCGCGCGAGCAGGCGATCGAGGTGGTGAAGCAACAAAAAGCGCACGACCGCGCGCTCGCCTCCAATAAGAAGTGACCGCCGACAACCCGAACCCAATTCATTCCAGAATCTCTCTATGAACCACATTCTTTCCATTCTCTTCCTCGCGATGCTGGTCATCGCCATGGTGCCGCTCGCGATCGCGGGTGGCAAACTCGCCGGGCGGCGCTTCGCCGCGAACAGTCTGAACTTCCCCGAAGGCGTCGTCTCGCTGAAGGCGGAGGAAGTGATCGCGACGCAGTTCCTGATCGGTCGGCCTGGCACGGCTGCGACGCAGGTGCTGCTCTGCGATGAAGACGAAGTTCCCGCGTATCTGATCCAGGACACGGCAAACTCGACGGACGTGTCGGCCGGTGCGCCGGTGGCGTGCCGGATCCTCGGCGCGGGCCAGGGCACGGCGACGGGTATCGCCAGCGAGGCGATCAGCGCGAACGTCGATGTCTACGTCGCCGATGGTGGCAAGCTGCAAAACGAGCCGGGTACGGCGGGCACCTACCACCTGGTGGGCCGGTCGAAGACTTCGGCGTCGACGGACGGCGACGAAATCATCTTCACCCCGTGCAAGCCGGTGAAGGTGGTGGTGATCGCGGCCCTGACCTCGAGCAACGGCACGGCGGCCGGCGCGGCGGATCTCGCGGCGCTGAAGACGGAAGCCGAAAAGATCGGCGACGACGTGCGTGCGATCGGCGCGGCCCTGGCGACTCCCGCCCTGGTGAAGGTGCTGGCCTCCTGACGGGGCCGGTGATCGGTAATCGGTAATCAGAAAACAGAAATCAGAACTCATTCGAATCATCTCATGAAAGACATCCTTTCTCTCCTCCTCCTGGTCGCGCTCGCCGCGATCCTCTACCCGTTCGCGGCCGTGGCCGTGAAGACCGGCACGCGATCGATCGCGTGGAATGCCGCCAAGGCGACCGCACCGGAGGTGCACCGCTTGCTTTCGTACAACGCGGCTCTCGCGGAGATGGCCGGCCTCGACAACGTGCCGGAGGCACGGGGCCGCGACGACTTCCAGGGCGGCGGCCGCATCGTGGGCTTCAACGCGAGTCTCTTCGATCAATCGAACTTTTCCGAGGAACTGACCGGCTACGCGGTGGGCTACAAGGATCCGAACGACATCGAGGCGACGCTGGAATTCATCGCCCCGTCGACGCCGAGTCCGCGGAAGCCGGAGTACGCCGTCTTCCGCTCGGCAGAGGAATTCCTCTCGACCGGCGTGGACGATGATCTCCGCGGAATCGGCGGCGACTTCCCCACGGTGAAGATGACGAGCGACAAGGTGACGCAGAAACTGCTCAACCGCGGCCTCGCCATCGAGCTGGATGAAGACCAGATCGCGGAGATGCCCGGGTGGGAGCAGATCTACACGGGGCGTCTCATGCGGATGCTCGCCCGCAACTCGCTCCGCCGTTCTTTCGCGCTGCTCTCGGCGGCTGCGGTGAACACGGGCAAGACCTGGTCGACGGCCTCTGGAAAGAATCCGGACGGCGACGTCCGGGCGGAACTCATCACCGGGGCGAACATCACCGGGATCCGCGCGAATCGCGTGCTCTACGGTGACACGGCCTGGGATACCCGGGTCTCGAGCCACGAGGCGCAGAACACGCCCGCCGGCTACGCGGCTTCTTCCCGCTCTCCGGAGCAGCTCGCGACCTTCCTCGGGGTCGAGGGCGTCCACATCAGTCGCGAGCGTTTCGCCGCGAAGGCGACGGCCACGTCGGTCAGCGAGATCGTCAGCGACAAGGTCCTGATGTTCTACGCGCAAAACGACATGAGCATGGAGGACCCCTCGAACATCAAGCGGTTCACCGGCAACGTCTCGGCGCAGAACGGCGGCGGCAAGGTGGCGGTCCACCTCCGCCAGGTCGGCGACAAGAAGTGGCGTCTCGCGGTGGAGAAGTACGAGCTGACGGCGATCACCGCCGCGCTCGGCATCCGCCAATTCACGGTCGCCAACGCCTGATCGGCTTTTGATCAACAGCCCTCCGGCCTCCGGGTCGGAGGGTTTCCATCAGAGGCCGGTCATCGGTGATCGGTGATCGGTAAACAGAACCAGAAATAACGAAGATGAAGACCCTGCTCGAAAAACTCAAGTCCCGCAAACTCCTGACCACGGTGGGTGCCTATGCCCTCGGCGGATACCTCATTTCCCAAGGCCACGTGGAGGCGGGCACTGCCCTGATCTCGATCGCGCAAGGCACCTACAACGTCGGCCAGGGCATGGCGGATGCGAAGAGTGGCGCGCTCCTCGAAACGGTCGCCACGGAAGTGCTGCCGCAAATCGCGGGCAAGAACTGATCACTGCTTACCGCTTACCGATCACCGATCATGTGGCGCGCCATCACTGAAGCCGACGTCGAAACAGTCCTCCTCGGTCCCGAGCTGGAGGCAATCCGCTCGGCCGCGGGGGCGGCGGATGGCAGCGAGGATGACAAGCTGGATGCCATCATTGAAAAGGTGGTGAATGCGTGCCGTTCCCACATCGAGGACTGCGAAACGAACCGCCTCGGGCCCGCGGGCACCTTGCCGGAGCGGGCGATCGACCACGCGCTGGTGATCATCCGGACGCGGCTGCTGTCGCGAATCAATCTGGAACTCGGCGAGACGCGCGCGCGCGAACACAAGGAGGCGGTCGATTTCTTTCACCGGGTCGCGGAGTGCAAGGTGAAGATCGAGATGCCGGACGCGGAGGACATCGTGCAGGAAACGAACACGCCCTCGATGGAGACGGTGGTGAGCAGCACGCCGCAGATGGGGAAGCAAAGCCTGGGAGGGCTGTTTTGAGCGGTTTAGCGGGTAGCTGCCTAGCTTTTTAGCGCAATGAGCGAAGAGGACACATCAACGGAGGCGGGGGCGAAGGAATCGCCGAAGCCTTTCGTGCACTTCCAGAAGCACGAGATCGCGGAGGTGATGAACTTTTTCGCGAAGGACTTCCAGGCCCCGGCGGGGATGGAGATTCGCAATGTGATCGCGCACTACGATCCCCGATCGGGCACGGTGATTTTCGAAATGTATATGGCGCCGGTGCCACCCACCCCGCGTTTCCCGGAACAATGAACCCGAAGCGCCACCCCTCCCCTCTCGATGCCCAGGAGCGCCGTGCGGCGTGCCTGGTGGTGTTCCTCTTCCTCGGCACGGCGCTGGCGCTGATCGCGTGGGAGGCGGGGAAATTCCTGCTCTCGATGATGGACCACGGCGCAAACGCGATGCCCTGACCTCTGTTCACTGATTACCGATCACCGATCACCGTTCCCCCCATGCCCACCGCCATCCAGCCCCTGGAAAAACTCGACGGCGCGATCGCGATCCCTTCGGAGATGCGTTCGGCGGAGTGGGCGCGCGTGGATCAATGGACGCGCGAGCGGGCCTTTTACATGGCGGGCGTGTCGAAGGTGGAAATCCTGCAGGAGATGCGCGAGATCACGCGCCAGTCGGCGGCGGGCGAGGAAGGCGAATTCGCCCTCCGGAAACGCTGGGAGGCATTCCTGGACGGGATCGACTACAAGCCGGAGCCGGGGCAGGAAGGCACGATCAAGGATCTGCGATCGCTGGCCCGCTTCAACGTGGCGCTGCGCACGAACCGCGCGCTGATGAACGGATGGGCCCTGCGCGAAAATGGCAACCGGCCCGGGCCGCTGCAGGCACAGCCGTGCTGGGAGCTGGTGCGCTTCCAGGATGCGAAGGTTCCCCGCGACTGGGTCGATCGATTCGCCCGCGCCGGCGGCGATCTCTACGAGGGCCGCTTGATCGCGCCGAAGACGTCGCCGGTGTGGCAATCGCTGGGATCGACGGAGCTTTTCAAGGATGCCCTCGGGGTGGATTATCCGCCCTTCGCCTGGGGATCGGGGATGAACTGGCGCGGCGTGGGATCGCGCGAGGCGATGCGCCTCGGAGTGATGACGGCCGAAGAGATCCGCGCGCAACGCGAAAGCGCGGTGAAGCCGGTGGCGGTCTCGAGCCCGAATGAGTCGCTGCAGTCGTCCCCGGCGGTGACGGACGCGGACCTGCGCAAGGAGCTTGCAGAGGAGCTGCGGGGACTGGCGGAGTGGGCACCGGAGGTGCCGTCGAGGGACGAGGGACGAGGGGACGAGGGATCTCCCTCGACTCTCGACGCCTCGACTCTCGACTCTCCCCGCCTCATCTTCACGGATCCGAACGGAACGCGGCCGATGGCTCCGGAGGAGCTGGAACCTGCCTGGTCGATCCCACTGCCTGAGGAATTCCACAAGGACGGTGACGAGGGCCTTTTCCAACGGCAGAGCGTGCTCGATTTTGCGGCGGATCCGGAGGCGTTCACGAAGAAGCCGGATCGCGACCGATGGGATGATCTGGCCCGGGCGACGGCGCGGATCGCGGGGCCGGATCGCAAAGACGAGATCCTGCGCTCGATGGCGGATCCGGACCGGGTCGACTGGATCGGCGCGCTGCTGCAATCGGATCTCTTCCGCTTGGCGGGCCAGGCGGACGCGAAGGCGACCAAGGCGGTGCTGATCGTACGGGCAATCCTTTCCATTCTCTGAACGATGCCACTGAAATTCGAAGTCGAGTTTGACGATGAAAAGGCGGGACAGCTTTTGGCCGCCATGCGCACGCGCGTCGGCGCAAAGGGCGAGCTGCACGAGGCGATGGGCGTCGCGGTGGCGGACACGGTGCGGCAACACATCGCGAAGACGAAGCAATCGCCGAACACGGGCTGGTGGGCCCGCGTGGCGGCGAGTGTGACGCACACGGCGGACTTCGGCAGCGCGGTGGTCTCGGTGCCGGAGCGCGGCGCGGCGCTGCGCTACTACGGCGGCACGGTGAAGCAAAAAACAGGCGGCCCGCTGCTGACGATCCCGACGAAGGACGTGCCGGTGCAAAACGGCACGCGATTGGCGGCTCGGGACATGGGTCTCCTCGCTTTCCTGCCCTCGCGCAAAGGGGGCAACCCGAAGGTGGCGGGCGTGCTGGTGGACGCGGCGGAGCGCACGAGCAAGACGGGCAAGAAGTACAAGGTGCCCCTGCTGCGGCCGGCGGGACGGGTGCGCTACATCCTGATGACGGAGACGACCCACAACCCGGATCCCTCGGTGCTGCCGACGGATCAACAAATCGCCGAGGCGGCGCGCGACGCGGCGCTGGACTACGTGGCCGCGGAACTGAATTGAGACGATGCCTGCACCTGATCCCAGTGATTTGATGGCTCCGGCGGATGCGCTGGCGGACGTGCTGCGCGGCGTGACGACGCTGGGGGCCGGGGAAGCTTTCCGCACCGCGGCGGTGGCGCAACTGACGGGGATCGAGATCATCGTGAAGCGCCAGGGCAACATCGACGCGATGATCCAGGCGGCGGTGAGCCAGGCGAAAGGCGCGGCGATCCTGATCTCGCTGGAGGGCTGGGACAATGTGCCGGCCACCTCCGGCCAGGCGCTGCTGGACCTGCGTTTTTCCATCTCGATCTGGACGATTCCGGCCATGCGCGCCGGGGCGATCTCGGAAAGCATCGCACTGGGGGCGCTGGTGAAGGCGATCCACGGATGGGTGCCGGACGATTCGCCTTTCCGGAAACGCTATCGCTGGCGCGTCGGATCGGGCGAGTCGGGCCAGGCGCTGACAGCGTCGAAGCAGTTGCTGAACGTCTACGAATTCCCCGCCAACCTCGAGCATCCCCTTTTTCACAACAACCAATCCTGATTAACCCAACCTAGAAAGGCCCAACACCATGGCACGAGTCCCCATTGTCACTGACATCACCCCGTTCTTCCTCGGGGCCGTCTTCTTCGCGGAAGACGGGAAAACGATCGAGACGGTCGTCGTCTCCGAATCCCAGAAGCCGGCCGGCTCGAACACATCGGGCTGGCAGGAACTGGGCGCGGTGGAAAACGCAAAGCTGACCCGCGAGATGGAGGGCGGCGTGACTCGCTACGTGCCGAACCTGGTGGCGGGCAAGTGGGAGAAAAAGAAGAAGGTCGGTCGCACAGCCTCGCTCTCGATCGACCTGACCTTCCAGGAAGTGTCGGAGTTCGTCCACCGCGTGATGTGGAACGCGGCCTCGATCGACACGGGCGACGGCGAATTCGTGCCGAACTCGCAACCGGAGGGCATCTATCGCGGATGGCTGCTGGTGCAGCAACAAAACGGCGACGAGGTGACCACGGTGGCCCATCTCCGCATCGAGCTGGAGATGACGAACGCGGCGGAAATCATCAACCGCACCGGGGCGATGCCGCAACTGAAGCTCGACGTGATCGACAACGATCTGAACGTCGGAAACTTCGGCACCACGACCTGACCGAGCCACTCGCCGAGCCCGCCCCGATTCCCCCGGGGCGGGCGAGGCGCAACCCCTCTGCACGCTCTCTGCACCCTCTTTGCATCATGGCCCGCCTACCGATCCCGATCACGCCCCGCCCGCGCAAGCCGGCGGAGGAAAGCAAACCCGCCACGCCGGCGCCGGCGACTCCGGATCCGAAGGAGCGCAAGCCTGCGAAACCGAAGTCTCCGGCCGAGGTGAAGCCGCTCGAGCAAGATTGACCGACGCGGACGCGCTCCGCATCGCCCGATGAATCTCGTCTCTCCACGATTCCGCCTGACCTGGTATGATGGGGTCTACCCGTCGACCAGCGGCGAGATCGTGCTGCTGGGTGACGACGACTGGATCGACGACGGATCGAGCCTGAACGGCACGGTCAGTCAACTGGTGCAGACGTCGGAGCCGATGCGGGGCACGACGCCGAGGCACTTCGCCCGGGGAAATCGCCGGATCAATCCCGAATGGGAAACGGTGAAGGAAGTCGATCCGGGCAATCCGAACGCGGCTCTCGAGATCGCCCTGGATGCGATGGCGGCGATGCCGTCTGCGGTGGGCTGGGTGCGGATCGACCTGGTCGATTCCGTCCGCGCCTGGAGCATCGCACCGGCGGCGGTGGAAAGTGCGGGCTGGCGACATGATCCCCGCGCGAACCTGGTGAGGCTGCGCTGGACGATCCGCGGCGGGATCCTGACGGAGATCCCGGGCGACTACAGCGACCTTGGAATTCTGCTGCTTGAGACGGGCTATCCGCTGCTGGTGGGGCCGGGCACCTATTTGAAACTCTAACGCTTTTTCGACATGCCGACATCCTCCTACATTTACGAACTGACGGCGATCCTCGCGCTCACGAATACCGACAAGTTCCCGGTCTATGATGACTCGGGTGCGGTCACGGGATACGTGGAGGCGAGCGTGATCAAAACCTTCGTCGCACAGACGGCGGCGGAGATCCTGACGGCGATCAAAACAGTGGACGGCACGGGCACTGGCCTCGATGCGGATCTGCTCGACGGGAATCACGCGACGGCTTTCGAGGCGGCTCGCACGCTGATGAGCCAGGTGATCGCGGAAGCGGGATCTGACACGGACGTTTACTCTGTCAACGCGCTGCGTCTTCGCCAGGCGGCGAACGCGGCGATCGCGGCGTGGGTCGGTGCGGCACCGGGTGCGCTGGACACGCTGGACGAACTGGCGGCGGCGCTGGCGGATGATGCGAACTACGCGGCGACGATCACAACGGCGCTAGGTACGAAGCAACCACTGGACGCGACCTTGACGGCGCTGGCGGCGCTGACGGTGGCGGCGGATAAGCTGATCTATGCGACGGGCGCGGATGCGTTCGCGACGATGGATTTTCCTTCGTTTGCGCGGACGCTGGTGGCGAGTGCGAACGCGGGCGCGGCGGCGCGGGCGCTGGTGGAGGCGGCGGTGTCCCTGGGCTACTCCGGATCGCTGACGCCGAACTGCAACGACGGCCTTCACCGCAAGGTGACGATGACGGGCGATCTCACGATCAACGCGCCGTCGAACGGAGCGGACGGGATGGTGTGGCGAGGACGCTTCACGGCGAGCGGTGCGGCGCGGGAACTGACCTTCCACACGGACATCAAGAAACCCTACGGATCGACCTACGAGGCAACGGTCGAGTCCGGAGCGACGCGGATCATCCACCTGGAACACGATGGCACGCGGTGGGTGATGGTGCGCAACCTGGAATTCGCGGCCTGAAGGTGATCTGAAACCGGAAAAAGAAATCGATCATGACGCTTTATTTCATCGAAACCGGGGACCAAGACCCGACGAATCCCGCAAACTGGTTCGAAGACGCCTACGGTGGGAGTGCACACTATGCGCTGCCGACGACGGGGGATGATGTCTACATCCAAACGGGCACGTGCTCGAGTCTGACGATCACGGCGGATGCGATCTACGTGGCGAGCGGTGGAACCTTGACGGATTGCGGCGGCACGGTGGCAATCAATGAAGGTTCGATCACCACAATTAGCGCCGGAAATGTGACGACGAACAACGGAACGATCACGACGAACAACGGAGGCACGGTGTCTTCAAATGGAAACACCGGCACGATCGGGGAAAATAGTGGGACGGTGACGGCGAATTACGGCACAATCACGGCGAACCCTGGAACGGTGACCACAAATCAATCGTCGGGGACGGTAACAGCCAACTCCGGGACGGTGTTGACGAACGAAGGAATGGTGGTGACGAATGAAAGCACCGGGCTAGTTTCGAGCAACGGGAACGGTGCGACGGTGTCGGTGAACGAAGCGGGGGGCACCGTGACGACAAACCAAAGCGGCGGAATCGTTTCCACCAATTATGGCACGGTGACGACGAACGCGGCGGGCGGATCGGTGCAAAACAATCGCGGCACGGTGACGACGAACAACGGCAACGTGGGGCTCGCGGGATCGATCGGCGGAGGCACGGGAACGCTTTCGGCGCCGGCGTCAACGAACCTGTCAAGCCACACGGCGGGAACGAACGTGACGCTGCCGAGTGGCGGCGGACTGGTGTGGTGGTGATGTGTTGAGGGATTGAGGGATTGAGGGATTGAGGTTTTCAGGCCCGACTCTCCTCCCTCAAAACCTCAAATCCTTAAATCCTTAATCCCTCCCCTCCCAATGCCCGACGACCCAGCCAAGATCCGGATCGAGATGCAGGCCACCGGCGGCGACGCGGCGGCGGCGGAGGTGCGCAAGGTGGAGAAGGCGGTGGCGGACACGGCGAAGGCGTCGACGGGTCCGGATCTGTCGAACCTGGTGCCGGCGTGGGTCGGTGCGTCGGGCGAGGCGACGGCCGCGGCGGAATCGGTGGCGGAGGTGGCGCAGGCGACGACGGAGGCGACGGAAGCCTTCGATGATCTGACGGCGGACGAGATGGCGGCCGATTGGCTGCGCGATGTGTCAAGCGCGGCGGGCGAGGCGAATCAGACGACGGGCGATCTGACGGCGACGGTGGGCAAGATGCTCGGCGGAGCGAATCGCTTCGGCCCCTACGCGGCGATCGCGGCGGCGGCTTTCAAGGTGGGCTGGGAAGGCGCGCGGATGGTGGTCGAGTATCTCGACGAAGTCGACGCGGCGGCGAACCGGGCTCTGCCGACGCTGGCGCGGACCTCGCAGGCGGCGGCGGTGGAGGCGGCGGCGCTGGCGAATGCGACGGAGCTGTCGGCAGACCGTGCCCGCGATGCGGAGAAAGCCTACGATGCCTACGCGAAGAAGTTGCGCCAGATCGCGGACGATCAGATGGCGCTGACGGATGCGGAGCTGGGGGCGACGCTGGCGGGGCTCGATCTGGACGAGCTGCAAGGAAAGCTGACGGAGGCGGAGGCGATCCAGAAACGCTTTGACGCGAAGCGGATCGCGGAGGCGAAGAAGCGGGCGACGGAGCTGGCGGCGATCGAGGAGGATTTGAAGAACCGGGTGCAACAGAATGCCTTCGACCTGGCGAAGTATCAGAACGCGCAGGGTCCGGCGCGGGATGCGCAGGCGGCTTTGGATCAATTGATGCGAT
>JACCDR010618167.1_pt1 | contig 17758 bp, 38 predicted proteins | sample 7446431 | NCBI WGS metagenome assembly JACCDR01 (sample SAMN15323443, study PRJNA562643) | freshwater metagenome | isolation source: river surface water | place: USA:Blue River Watershed | collected 2017-08-17
CTCGATAACATGCCATATCGCGGGCGTTATCTGGGGGGATTGTCCGACTTTCGTGAGGCAGGGTCGATCACTCGGCGCTCCCCTTCTTGGGTGACCGACTGTGTCCGCGAGCGATGCCGCTGACGCGCTCCGGCTTCACGCCGAGTTGTGGCGCCATGTCGGTGTAACTCATTCCATCCCGCTCGTGGAGCGTCCGCACAACGTGCTGGCGCTGCTCCCGAAGCCACTTCTGGAGTTCCGGGATCGCGGTCAGTGCCTGCGTCAGAGCGACGGCCTGGTCGATGCTTTCGTCGCCTGCTACCAGGTCGGCGATGTGCTCAAACGGTGCGGGCGGCTTGTCCATGAGGTCAGGTTAGTGGGTACCCGCCAAAGAATCTAGTGGGTGCCCACTTGACGCGATTGATGGGTACCCACTAGATTGGAGTCATGGAGGAGGCCACGGCCACCTCGGAGCAGCGGAAACCCGCTACACCCACCCACTCCAAAGGAGGGCCTCATGGCCACCACCTCCACCACCATCCAGACCGGCACCGTCGTCCGCATCGGACGCCGTAACGCGCTCGCGATCAGCGAGTTCCGCCCCGGCTCCAGCACCTGCACTCCCGGAGACGAGCGCAATGCCTTCCTCGTCTGGTTCTTCGGCACCGACGGCCCGGCCTGCGACGACACTGTCACCGCGGTGCACGCCCCCGAGGCCGCCGCCATCAGCACTCTGGAGGATCTCTCCGAACGCACCCTGCGCCGGATCGACATCGGCCTCGGTCGCGGCGCGACCTACTACTCGGGCGACCTCCGCGCCAGGGCCAGCGCCCTCTACCTGCGCAAGCGCCACGCCCGCCTCGGCCGCTAGGCCGTCGGCCCGGCCCTCCGGGGCCGGGCCCTGTTCCCGTCGATGAATGGAGACTCGTGACCACTGCCCCCGAAGCGGAGACGAAGTCCAGTTGCCCAAACTGCGCCACCTTGCAAGAGTTCGCCAACAAGCTTGGCGACGAGTCGTATCGCGTGGACGCCGCCCGCCAGCACCTCGCCTTCGCCCTGACCCACGTGCTCACAGATCTCCGCAACGGCGCCGCACGCGGCGAGAGGTCCGTGGAGATCTCCCGCATCGTGAAGAGACTGAACGAGATCCAGTTGCGCACCCGGCACGCAATGAACGCACCCCTCCCACGCAGCCGACGTAGCAACGAGCCCACGCTCCCGGACCTCCCGATAGCCGACCGCGACAAGGCAACGAAGGATCTGGTCTTGCGCGTCATCGAAGCAAAGTGCGAGGAGCTTGCCCGGAGCGAGCCCGACGGATCGCACGCCAAGCGCGCGCTGTCCGACCTCTCCTTGTTGGCGGGCGGGTGGATTGCGCCGGAATCGCTGGGCTTTCACGTCCACGACCCTGCTTCGCCTCGACAGGAGAGCCCGTGACCGACCTCATCCCGCACCAGCCGGACGCCACCCCTGCCGCCTACGACGCTGCGACGCTCGCCGTCCTGCACGCCATGGAAGAGGCAGCCGAGAAGCACCTCGACGCCATCCGCCCCCACAACACGAAGCGCGGCTACGCCAACGACTGGGCACTCTGGGAGGAGTTCCACGGGTGGCTCGCCGAACAGACCGGCCACCCGCTCGCGTTGACCGACGTCACCAAAGGCACCCTCGTCGGGTTCGTCGTCTGGCTCGACACGATCAAACTCGCCGCACCGACGAGCATCGACCGGAGGATCACCGGGGTCACCGTCACCGCGCGCGGGCTCGGCGTCGAAGTCCCCAAGGCCGCGACCGTCGCAGCGCGTCAGGCGCTCAAGCCGTTGAAGAACGACCCCGAACGCATGGCGCGCGGACGGGGCAAAGCCGCCGCCGCTACCCCCGAACAACTCCGACAGATGAACGCCGCCGTACCCGACGGACTTGCCGGACTCCGCGACCGCGCCCTCTGGCTCATGGCCTTCGGCATCGCAGGACGCTCCGCCGAAGTCGCCGCCCTCCGCGCTGAGGCCATCGTCCACGTCAGCCAGGGACTCGAGGTTCACGTCCCCGCCGTGAAGGGCCGGCCGCCCCGGGACGTCGTCGTCGGCTACGGCAAGAACCCTGACACCTGCCCCGTCCGCGCCTGGCTCACCTGGCGCGCCGCCGCAGGCATCACCGCCGGACCCGCCTTCCTCCCCATCGACGTCTGGGGCCACCTCGGCGACCGCGCCCTCTCACCCGAAGCCGTCCGCGAGATCATCGCCCGCAACGCCGAACGCGCAGGCGTCGCCGTCCGACTCACCGGCCACTCGATGAGGGCCGGATTCATCACCACCAGCCGCCGCGCTGGGAAGCGCGAAGAGAAGATCCGCGCCCAGTCCGGGCACGCCGACAACAGCCCGGCCTTCTGGGGCTACATTCGGGAGGCCGATAAGTGGACCGATGCCGCGAGCGAGGACATTGGACTGTGACTCTCCCTTGCACGGCAACGACGAAGAGCGGGCGCCCTTGCAAGGGAGAGGCCAGTCGTTGGCCGCGCGACATCGAGGGCGACCCGCAACTCTGCGGTAGGCACCTCCCGGTAAACCTGCGGGAGATCCGTGACGCCGGATTCGCCGAGTTGGAGCATCGCCACATGGCTCGTCTGGACGCTCGCAACCCGGCGTGCTGGTCCTGGGGCGCGGCGATCCCCGAGTGCGACGACGACCGGTCCATCTTCCAGGCATGGCACGCCGGTCGTTGCGCCGCCTGCGGCTACCGCGACGTGCGCCTGGTGGACGATCACGATCACGCCACCGGACTGATACGCGGCCTACTCTGCCGGAGCTGCAACGGGCGCGAGCCATACGACGATGGCCTGTTCCGGAAGTACCGTGAAAGGCCGCCAGCGCAGATCCTCGGCATCCACCTGCGGTACTGGGATCCGTTTCGAGGCTGGGCGCAGCCGCGCGCCATCGACCCGAACCAGCTAGACAACCATCCCGCCTACCAGCTGGCCGCCAAGCTGGGGGAGCGACTTCAGCCCGAACGGCAGCAGGCGTGAGCGACGAGCCGACCAGCGAGCCCCGTAAGGACTGGATGGAGATCTGGTACGAGACCGGAGAGATCACCTGGCAGAAGCCGCTCTCGCCCGAGGCGAACGCCCGGATCCTTAAGGTCTTCGACGAACTACTCAAAGAGCAGGACGAGGAGAGCAGCGACGACGACGCCTGAGCATGCGAACGCCCCCGCGGCCAACACGGCTGCGGGGGCGTTGTGTTGTGGCTGCTACCAGGCGCTGTCCATGCGTCCTCCCTCGTCCGGCCCGCCACGCTACGCGAGCCTCGGGGTTTCTGTCAGCAGGGCGTGCCACACTGGCCGTGCGCCCGCCTCGTCCCCCGTCGAGGCGGGCGTTCGCGCGTTGGGGCCCCTAGTTGAAGCCCCCGAAGAAGTCAGAGCTGAGCTGGGCGTTGCAGATGTTGTACCCGCCTGCCGCGTGCGCCTTCTTCGTCTCGCCGCCGACCGTGACGGAGCAGTTGATGTCGCCGGAGCCTTGGAGCTGAGCCATCACGGTGTAGTACAGCGCGTCCTCGTTGAGGCTCAGGGTGGCCTCGAACTTGCCGTTCTTGAAGGAGCCCTTGCGGGTGTCGGTGTCGGAGCCGTAGGTGATGTCGAGTGGGCCGAGAGCGCCGGCGGGGGCGGTGCCCCACACCTTGAAGACGACCGTCGGCTTCGTTTCCTTCTTCGGTGCGTCGGCCTTCGGCTTGTCACTGGTCTTGGCGTCGGCGGGCTCTTCCTTCTCCGCGTCGGGCACTACGTCTTTGACCTTGCTGTTGTCCGTAGCGGCCGTGCTGACGTCGCTGCTGGAGTCGTCTGAGCCTCCGCCTACGACGGCACCGATCACTCCGACGACGAGGAAGCCAGCCACAATGAGGCCGATGATCTTCCCCGCGCTGGTCTTCTTCGGGGGCGGCGGGGGTGCGCCCCATCCGGGTTGTTGCGGTCCGCCCCATCCTGGCTGTTGCTGCGGGTATTGCTGCTGTTGGGGCTGCTGCCCCCATTGGGGCTGTTGCGGGTACTGCTGGCTCATGGTTCCCCCCATGGTGCGGTGTTGCGTGAGATGGGGGACGTTATCCGATGTAAGTGCAGCGTGAACGCATTCGTGGTGGTTCTGTTACCGGGTTGTGTGTAAACAGTGAAGACGGAAACCTCGTCCCCAGGGTTCCAGGAGCGGACCAACTGGCTATGCTCCGGAAACGCCCGCTGGGCGGCGAGGAGGAGAGCGCGTGAGCGAGAACGTCGACCCATACGAACTGCGAGCCCGGCAACTCCGCATCCTGGCGGGCCTGCACCGCAAGAGGGCCGCCGAGTTGGACATGGCCGCTGAGGCAACACTCGCAAGCCGGTCCATGCGCCGACTCGTTGACCTGCTGACCGAGGCTGAAGTACGGGACCTGGCGGAGCACCCGGACTTGGCGGAGCTGAACGTGCAGTTGGAGGGCTTCTACGGCGAGGCCCCGGTGCGCCCGGACGAGGAGCCCACCACATGAGCGAGCCCGACTACGTCGTCGTCCGCCCTGCCCCCGGCTTGCCGCCCGGATTCAACTTCCCGGGCCATTGGAACGGCCGCTGGCTTGACCGCACAGAGCTGCCACCACCCCCGCCGCCAGGCTGGAAGCCGCCGGACGGTGTCGTCTCCTCCTCGATGACCCTCGTACCGACAGGCCGCTTCGAGGTCCGAGACTACGACGGCGCGGTGGCCGAGGTCTGGGAAGCGCACCCAGGCGACACGCCCACCGCATGACGAAGGCCCCGCCCGGACCACATCCCGGCGGGGCCTGCTCGCGTGCGCGCTACGGCTGGGTGGCGTCCTCCAGCATCTTGTCCTCGTCGAAGTTGCCCGCGTCGTCAGTCCACCCCAGATCACCCATCGCCGCGGACGCGACGAGCGCCGTGTAGTCGTCTTCCTTCACGCCCTCGCACTGGTCCGGCCGGCCTTCTCCGTCGGCCTTGTACTGCTTGGCGAGTGCGGCGGCGCACTGCTTGGTGACCTCTTCGTAGGAGGGTTCGCTGGAGCATCCCACGGCGGCCCCGGCGAGGAGCAGGGTGGCGGCGAGCAGGATGGTGGTGTGGCGCATGGTGTCCCCCCGGTGGCGCGTGGATCGGTGGGCGGGATCGTACCGGCGGGGGCTGACAGCGCGTACCGAACCAGGCGAAGGTCCCACCTTCGGGGTCCGGCGCGGAAGCCGCGGAGCGCTTAGCCGGGCATGCCCATCTCTCGCCGCCGTGGCGGGCGTTCGTTCGTCTGGGGATAGTTCCGGTCGGCCTCTTCTCGTGTGGCTGGTTGTGGGTGCATGGTGTGCGTGCGGGCGCCGGAACCTCCCTGGGTGATGGCTCCCCTCTTGGGCCCTGCTGTTCGGCTGCGAGTGGTGGGGCCCGCCGCGCCTCCCGGTCCTCCCCACGGGAGGATCTGCGGCTGCCCATTTGGCCTGCCGGCGCAGGCGTCTAGGTGTCGTCGGTGATCCCGAGTGTCTTGCGGGGGTCGCAGAATTCGCAGGCCCGGAAGAATTTGGCGTCTTTGGTGAGGACCCATCGGGCTTTGTCGGCGGTGACGCTGGTGACCGGCCGGGTGATCATGGTGCAGTCGGCGGCGTGGATGGTGCAGCCGAGCGGGTGGCCTTCACGGATGGCTTGCTCGGAGATGTAGCCGATTTGGTCGGTTACTTGCTGCTCGACGGCTTGGATCTTCCGCCGGGTCTGGTCGAGCTGCCAGGCGAGCCATTCTTCGAGAGCGCGCAGTTTGGCGAGACGCTCGACGGGCGAAAGATCGGACATGTGTTCGATACTAGGCTGTGGCCATGGAAGATGCCGAGAGGTACGCGCTCACCGTGGTCCGGGACGGCCGGCCGATTGTGCGGGGCTGGTGGGGGAGCCTGGCGACGGCGGAGCGGAAGTACCGGGGGTGGGTGGGCCAGCACGGTGGGCCCGGCACTCGGATCACTCTCGTCGACCAGGCCGACGGGCGGGTTATCCACAGCTGGCCGGACGAGCCGTAGACCTCTGTCATCCTGGCGAGGGACGCGAGGAGGCGTGATGGGCGACAGAGTTCGGTTCATTGGCGGACCAGAAGACGGAAAGACGCGGGACGCCACGCTTCAAGGCGGCCGACCGCTGGAGCTGCTCCGGCTGCCAGTAGCCCAGACGCTCGCCCCCGTCGCCTATGTGCTGGAGCATCCGACTCCGTACAGCGAACCAGTCGACACCCTTGGGCTCGGACCAGAGATCGCTGAGTACCGCCTGCACCTTGACGCGACAGGGCACCCCAGCCGGACCGAAGACGGCGCGCTGCGATACATCTACAGGGGGAAGTTGTGAGCTACCGCCCGTACCCGAACGCCGACCGCGCCCTGCACCAGCTCGACCGCCACGAGCATCCCGTGCCGGTGGTGGACTTGCCGTGCCTGCGCCCGCTGGGGGAGAGCTTCGAGCGGCTGCGGGAGAGCACCCGGCGGGCGGCTGAGCAGGGATTCGGCCTCGACGAGTACCGCCTCTCCACTCGCTGACCGCCGCGTTGTCGGTGGTGCCGTCTACGCTTGCCTGGTCAGAGCATGCTGCGCTCGAACGCCCCGCCCCGTACAGCACCGGGTGCGGGGCGTTGCTCTGTCATCCCTCGTGCCGGACGGCTTTCTTGAGGCCCATCTCGACGTCGAGGCGGGTGACGTCTACGTCGTCTCGGGCGACGTATGCGGCGATGCCCTGGTGTACGGCAAGGGCAATCGGCACGGTGAGCCGCCGCTCCTGGATCGCCGTCCACGCTTCGAGCTCGGCCGCCAGCAGTTCATCGGGAAAGTCAATCTTCGTTGCCACGCAGGAAGGTTACGCCGCCTCCACGATCTCCCCGCACCCGCGTGCGGGGCTCTCAGGCGAAGTGGGCGTCGAGCAAGTGCTCGTGGAAGACCTCGGCCGCGGCACGGTCGACATAGAGGGTGCGCTCATGGTGGTACACACCCTCGGCCTCGCCGGTGAGCGGCCCGCTGACGGTGGCGTAGGTGACCTGATAGATCACGATCTGCTGGCCGTCGGCGATGAACGGCCGCGTGATGAAGCTCAGGCTGCATCGGGAGCCCTCAGTCTCGACGGACACGGACGTGGTCCTGATGCTGCCGCAGTTGAGGGTGCCGTCGTCGGCTGCTCGCAGGAGGCGGAGGGCGGTCTCGTTGTCGACGTGGACGTCACGGTCGGGGTTGTCGAGGTCTTCGCCCATTTCGGAGCCGCGCAGGAACTGGCCGAGTTGGTCGGGCTGGATGAATCCCTGGAAGCTTTCGGGGAGGGCGCGGGCGGCGGCTCGGCGCACCCAGGCGGCCCTGCTCGTGCCCGCGGTGGCTGCGGCGCCCTCGATGTCCTGAAGGAGTCCGGCCGGGAAGTTGATCGGGACTTTGGGTCCGATGGCGGGACGGCCGCCTTTGTCATTGCTCACGATTCCCCCTCGGGTTTTGGGTACCCGTAAGGTACACCACGATGAGAGTTATGGGTACCCAAAACCTAGGGCGGTTCACTAGGCCACCTTCACGACCTCGCACGGCTCCGCCCAACTTCAACCCTAGGCTTGACAGTGCTTCAATCCTAGGGTTGAATTTGTGGTGTCGAGAGGGAGGTAACCCCGATGAACACCGCAGCCGCAGCCATCCAGGCAAACGTCACCGCCGCCACCATCCGCACCTGGTGCCGCCACGGAGCCGTCGCCGCCATCAAGCAGGCCGGCCGCTGGGTCATCGACGCAGCCTCCCTCGCCGCACGCATCGCCATCGGTGCGATGAAGCGGCCCACCTGCAAGGAGACCCGCCCGATGATCGACCTGACCGCCACCTACACCCACACCTTCCTCACCCCCGACCCCGACACGAAGACGATCACACCCAAGGTCAAGGAGCGCACCACCCGCGACGGAGAACGCATCATCACCGTCAGCGACTTGATCCCCCTCTTCGCCGACCGCTTCGACGCCATCACCGACGACGGAGACCGAGGCCACGCCCTCACCGTCTTCCAGAGCGCCCGCATCGTCATCACCGACCGGTACGACGCCGACTGGGAGGACGACCCGCAGGCCCGCGAGGGCGGCAAACTCCGCACCACCTACCAGGGCGGCGTCACCCGCATCACCATCGCCGACGTCCTCGACCTTGCCGAGCAGCTCCGCGCCCAGCTCGCCTGAGAGGACATCAAGTGACCTCCACCCCCAGCGCCCTTGCCATCGACTGGACCGCCCACAACGGCCTCACCCCGCGCGAGCAGTACGACGCCGCCGGCGACATCATCGACGAAGCCAAAGCCGCCGCCGCCGCCCGCCGCTCCCGCATCGCACACGACCTCGCCCAGCAGCACGGCGCGAAGGAAGCCGCCCGCATCCTCGGGATCTCCGGCACCAGGGTCTACGCCCTCGCCGAGCGCTACCGCGAAGCCCAGCCCGTCATCGCCGACAACTTCCCCGGCCGGTCCATCACCCGCTACGACCTGCTCGACGAAGTTGAAGACCAGTACGGGCTGAACACGCGCGAGGCACACGAGGCCATCCACGCGTTCCTCCAGAATCTGATCGAGGTGGACGGCGAAGACCAGGTCGTCATCGCCCGCACGCCTCAGCGGCCCGAGCTGCTGAAGTCGAATCCCGGTGACGTCGATGTCAGGTTCTGGCTGACGGTCCGCGCCGAGTCTGTGGACGAGATCCGGGAAGCGCTGGCAGCCCAGTACGCCGACGACTAGAGTCGGTGCCCTGCTCCCCGTACCCGCGGGGATGGCCCTGAGCTTAGGGGCACAGCAGATTGCTCCCCGTTCTCACGGGGATACGAAAGCCCCCGCCACAGCGGGGGCTTCGTCGCGTGCGCTGCGGATCAGGCGGCCTCGACGACCTCGGCCCGCACCGCCTCCGCCCACTCCGCCACCAGCTGCTCGTACCGGGCCCGCTCCACGTCCGTCAGCCGCACGGCGGGGTGCGGCCACAGGGCGCGGATCTCCGCGTTCACCACCGCAGCAGGCCGCGCGGCACCCGAAACCGGGGGAGTGGAGGGCATACGTCTGATCGTAGTGGCGACCTCTGACAGCGGGCTACGAACTGGGCGCCTCGGGCAGCTCGCTGACGAACGTCCCGATCCCCGGCTCCATGTAGGCGAGACCCGCCGACCGGAGTTCGGTGAGGACCCGCCGGGCCGTCATCTGTGAGATCCCGAACTCGCCGCAGATGTCAACGACGGAGGGGAGCCGTTCCCCGGGCGGGTAGGTGCCGTCCGCGATCCGCTCTTCGAGCACCGCGTACACCTGCCGCCACCTCGGCACTTCCGGCTCCCACCTCATGATCGGAACGCTAGGCGCGCATACCCCGATGGGCGAGACGAGTCCACCTATCGCACCTATCGGACCTAGTTAACCTATCGCGCAGAGTAAGGTGACGAGCACCACAGACCCCCGCGACCGTGTCCGCGGCCCGGGGGCATGGCCGACGAGCACCTACCGGAGCGTCGACATGGAAGAGCGTAGAGGCGACCAGCCGTCGCCGGAGCCACCTGATCAGCCAGCCTGCCCGTGTGGCGGCGGCGACCACGACCCCGTGCGCATCGGGGAGACGCTGTCGTCGGCCGGCGAGCCGATAGCGATGCTCATCTGCCCCGCGCAGTCACCCACCGGACTGGGCGGCGTCCTGTGACGGTGCAGGGCGCCGCCCTCCCCACCCCCTCGTACCGGCGGCTCCTCCGTCACGTGTACGCGTGCCGCACGTGCGTGGCCGGCAAGGTGCGGTGTGGGCCCGCGTGGGCGCTGGTTCGGCGGGCGCGGGCCGAGTGGCGGGAAGCGGCGAGCGGCCCCGGATGAGGCGGAATTGCGTTGACCGTTGACACGAGACACCCCCAATCGGGGGTTACTCGGAGGAACGTTTGGCCAGTGCTTTGACCTGCGGTTACAGATATTTGTGGTCTCAAGTAAAGCTCATGGTTGATACACAGGAAGCGCTTCCCTCATGACCGAAAGTCAGCTTTACTCATGACCCGCGGATGTTCAGTACGGAGCAGCCGTCACTGTCGAACGGGCGCCAAACGGATCAGCCAGCGATCCATGGGCAAAACCAGGTCTGCGGTCTCCAGGGGGCGACCTTCATGGTCGAAGCGAGTGCGCACCACACAGAACGCCGTGCTGTCCACCAGCAGCCCGAGCGCGTGCGCCTGCTCCTCGTCGAGCGCCACCACGCCCAGCTCCGCCGTGTACGAGTCGTGCGGCTGGCGCCGGCCGCGCCACCACGACGACACGAGCATCGCCGAACGGCCGCCCGGATCCAGACACTCCACCGCCTCATGCCGCAGCACCGCTCCCACCTTCACGCCGAGCCGCGCGGCGAGATCCTCTGTGGCAGGCCGCGGACCCGTGTCTGTGGTCTCGCTGGAATGCGGCCACTCGGCGTCCGGGTCGGTGAGGGTGCGCATAGCAGGAGGATGCGCCACGTACACCGCCCGGCGCGGCTCGCCCTCCAGGATCCCTGCGGTGCGCAGCAGGATGTAGGCGAGGCGCAGGGTCTGCTCGTGCTCGCCGTACTCGCCTGCCATTCGCCGCCGTGACGGCAGGGGTTCGCCGGGCTGCCACTCGCCGACTTGGATGCGGCGGTAGAGGTCAGCGGCGATGCGCCGGTGGCGCGCTTCCGGCATCGGAACCCCTGGCGTCGATCATGACGTGAGGCCCGACCGTATGAAGCGCCACTTGGGCTGGATATATCCAGATGCTGCACACGGCCCGGCTCACGCCAGGGGCAACTGAATAGGGAAGGTTTCGGTGTCGCGAGGGGGAGCCCCGCGAGACCGGATGGGTCCGCCGCAGGGGCCGGGTTTACCCCCTCGGCCTCGCGCGGCGGACCGCTCGTATACCCGGCAGCACGCGTCGGGTATCCACCCCAGCGGGTGAACCGTTTCCGCTACCGAGAGCGGTGGTTGCTCGTTGAATAAGAAGCCGGAGCCGGAGTCGGTCCGAACCCCCAAGGTTGCAAGACGACTCCGGCTCCGGTGTTTCTATTAACGCCCAACCCCCCTGCCAGAGTTCACTCTGTCTCCCGCATGGGAGACAGATGGGAGATGATCTTCGTCATCATCCGCGCGAACTCGCTAGGTTCCGCTAATTTCCGCTATCTATCGGGAGCCCCCTCGCAGGTCAACGCGCTGGTCGCCTGGTCAAGGGCCCGTCACTCCGGTTCTCTCGATCATCTGGCAGATCACGAAGCACCTAGCATCGGTAGCTTGCTGAACTGCGGCGGAGCACCCTTATCGGCCTCTGATGGGAGATTGGTGGGAAACGGCGGAACCCACAGCCCCCCAGCCACCACATGCTTCTCCCACACCCCTTCGAGGTACTCGACGATGCGCGCCTCCATGCCGATCGTCACCCGGCTGTAGAGGCCCTCCATGCCGGCCATCTCGTGCCCCATGCGGGCCTCCTTCGCCACCGTGGCGATGTCGGACCCCGGCTCGTCCAGCAGCTCCCGGTGCCAGTGCCGCAGCCGGTAGATGTCCTCCCCGGCCATCTCCGGCACCGCGGGCAGCTCGGGCCGGACGTAACGCGCGTACCGGGGGCGAGGCTCCCGCTCCGGGGAACCGTCCCGGATCGGCCGCCAGTAGCTCCGGGTGAACCCACACGTCAGCAGGTGCCTCCCCGTCACGGACGGGAACACCCAAGGGGATGCGTGCGAGGCCAGGAGCGCGGCATGCATCTCGTGAAGGAAGGCCGGGATCACCAGGGTTCTGTGGCTGTCGTACTTCGGCCCGGCGAGCGTCGGAACGTGGTCCACGTAGTACGCCTGGTGCTGCACACGGAGCGCGTGCATGCCCGCATAGCGCTTCACGGCCCCCCGGCCGCGGGCCGGAACAGGGTCGGACGCGGGCCAGGACGGCGACGCGAACCCGCGCTGGAGCCCGTACATCTCGCCCGGAGGCCGCATGCCGGTGAAGGCGAGCGTCCAGATGTAGGACCAGCCGGTGAAGCCCCACACGTGGTAGGCGTTGACGGCGAGCTGATGAATGGCCTCGAACGGCAGCTCGCTCTTCAGGCGGCGGACTTGCTTCTTGGTGTACCGGCCGCGGCGCCGCTGCTCGATGACCGGCGATTCGGCGCGCAGCTTGTACTTCAGGACGGCGTCTTCCATCAGCATCTTGAACAGCCCGTGCAGTTGGCCCGCATAGTTCTCGGAGTACTGCTGTTTGATCTTCCGCTTCCAGAAGTCGTACTCGATGGGCGTGATGTCACCAACTGGGCGGCTCCCCCAGTACGGTTCGATGGTCGCCCGCAGCATCGACCGGTATGTCTTCACTGAGTTGGGGCGGAGCTCGGCGGCGTCGAACCACATCCAGATGTACTCGGACATTGGCGTGGCCGCACTGGCCCGGCGGATGCCACGCCCGTGCCGCTTCTCGTACTCCCGGTCCAGCCCGTAGTTGTGTGCCTCGTCTTCGTCCTCGAACGGCACGCCCGGTGAAGGCCCGGATGCCGACTCGTATCTCTTCTTCTTCGTCGGCTTGCCGTCGGGGCCGGTGACGTATTCGCCGGCCCACCACTTCACGCGGATGTTGTTGCCGCGGATCTCGACGTATGGCATGCGGTTGTCCTCGGGTGCGGGTCGCGGCGGCCCGGCAGGTACCCCTGCTGCCGGGGCTCCGCGACTGACTGCTTCAGGTGCCGAGCCAGCAGCCCCGGCATTCCTTGCAGTCTCCTCCTGTGCGCTTCACGGTCTCGCGCATCAAGTGTTGCGCTTCTTCGCTCTCGTCGATGCCGGTCGGCGCCATACAGATCGTTCTTCCGTCGGCGACTCCAACCCATCCTCCGAACGCCGGGCCGAGGTCGACTGTGAGCAGCGAGTTCTGCACAACCGGTTCCCCCTTCCGAGTACTAAGCGGGAACCCCCAAGGTTCATCAAACTCTGCCACGCCACGGGCCGGTTGGGACCTCTTGGGATCAAAGTGGTGCGCGGAAAATGAGTAACGAAACCGTGAATGTATATGGTTGTACAACTTTCCTTGGAACTTGGCCTAGATCACGCCCCGTTCGCGAAGTTCTCGCAGTACGGCCTCGTTGAGCTTGAGGACTTTCTCTCCCGGCAGGGACCCGATCGTGGTGATCGTGGCTTTCTGGACGGCGTCCCCGACGATGCGCTCAAGCTCCGGCTTCGGGATGCGGTTGATGTGCGCGTCGGGCGCGTCGTCGGCTGGCTCGCTGACGATCGGATCCTTGCCCGCGAGTGTGCGCAGGCAGCTGCCTGGCGCCCATTGCAGGGCGGTGTCGATGCCGCTCAGTTTGCTGTCCCACACCTTGAGGCCGGCCTCGACCCGCTTCCAGGTGTCTTTGCTGATCCCGGCGAGTTTGGCGGCGGGCTCGATGCCGAGCTTGAGCTCGGTTCGGCGGTTGTGTACGAGCGTTGCGAGGCGCTCCAGGTCGGGGGTGGCCATGCCCTCATATTGGCAGGACCCGCTAGGACCCGCTAGGACTGGCCCAGAGGCGGCCGGAAGGTAGCGGCCGTATGGCGCAGAGTAACCGAACCTGCATGCGGAACGGGCCGACCCGCCCCCCTCATAGGTGGATCTTCCGCTAGCTTCCGCGAACTTCCGCTAGACATAGCCGCTAGCTTCCGCTAGGTTCTGGGCATGGAAGCAACCCCCACCACCTACACGGTGAACGGGGCGGAAATCCGCAAGCTCCGCATACAGGCAGGGCTGAGCACAGCCGAGATGGCCAGAGCAGCGCGCCTCAGCAAGCGCTACCTCAACCACCTCGAAAACGGCTACCGCACCCGCATGAGACCGCACTCCTACAGCCGACTCTGCCAAGCGCTCGGCCTGCCGGCCGAATCCATACGACTCCTCGCCCCCCAAGAGGACCCACCCGAAGAGAGGTGACATGTCCACCCGAAAGGCTTTCCCCACGAAGACCGTGCTTGAGGGCTTCTACACCGTCAAGCAGGCCGCCAAGCGGCTCATCCCGCTCGACCTGGACAACCCCGACTCCGACGACGAGGCCGGCGAACGCTGGCTCCGCGACGGCGTGAACCACAAGGGCTGGCCGCACCACCGCTTCGGCAGGCGCCTGATGTTCAGCGACACCGACCTCGCCGAGATCGCTGCCCTGAACCGCAACGCCCCCACGCAGGGCGCCCGGCGCCGCACCCGCAAGCGGGCCACGGCCAGGCCGACCGAGGCGCGCATTCCCCGCCAGCAAGGCGAGCTCAAGGCGATCGCCTAGACGGCGAAAATGCCCCACCCGCCGGGCCTTCACACACCGGCAGCCGGGGCCCCGCGGCCCGAGAGCCGCGCGATCCACACCAAGAACCCTGAAGAAACAGGAGTGAACCGTGAGTTCATCATCTCAGAACCCCGTCCTCGTCACGTTCGACGGCATCGACCTTGCCCCGCTCACCACTCGCCCCGAGACGCTGGCAGAGGATGTTGAGCGTTACCTCCAGCGGGTCGCCCCGGGGCATCTGCGGGCGAGCGTGAACACGTTCCTTGGCCTCGGATGCGTCCGGACAGCCGAACGGACCGTGGCCAACTTCAGCATCGCCGCCCTCGGCGGTGCCCGATGAGCGACCTCACCGAGTTCAAGCAGATCACGTCCAACGTCCTGGCGCCGTCGGTGTGGCGGGGTTTGTGGGACTGGTCGGAGGAGACGCTGCGCGGCTCCCGCTTCGACGGGTTCGAGGTCGAGGACATCGGCCGGACGGCGTTCGACTGCCTGTCCGAGGCGGAGAAGGCCGCGGCGCTGGATGAGCTGTTCTACCGGTACTGGGAGTCGATCCAGGACGAACGCGACCGCGCCCACCGAGGCGGTGCGGCATGAGCGGCCTTGAAGAGATCCTCGCCGAACTGCGCGCCATCCCCATGCGGCAGCAGCAGGAGCCTGAGGAGACCGCGGCGTGCTGCCGGGGTGACCGGGCGGGATACGAGTGGCATCACCGCACGAAGAATCTTCCTGCCTGCCCGGAATCTCATGAGGCGAACTTGGCCTACAACCGGGAGTACTTGCGGGAATGGCGCAAGCGCCGCCCGACCTACCACCGGGAGTGGAAGGCCAACCGGCGGGCCGGGGGTGCGTCGTGAGCGAGCACCGTGAGATCCGTGTCGTCCTTCAGCCCGCCGGGGCCGTCCCGCATGAGAGCCGGTACGCGCACACCGACATCGACGGCGACCGTCTCCTGATCAGCACCGCCCTGATGCCGGGCAACGTTCCCGGAATCTACTTCCGGACCGACCCGAACGGGTCCTCGGTTCCGTTGGCCGACCTGCCTGCGCTCATCGCCCAGTTGCAGGTCATCGCCGAAGCCTCCCAGGCAGAAGCCGAGGAGGCGGACCGATGACCCGCCCGATCGCCGATCTGGACGTTCCGTTGGCGATGCTCCGCGATCAGATCGCTGTCCTGGTTGAGCGGCAGTCCGTGGACCGTGCCGTCACCAAGCTGCGCGCTCTGCTCGCGGCCCCGCCGAACGGGCCCGGCCCGCAGCAGCAGCCGACCGCTTGGTACGAGGCCGTCTTCGACCAACTCGCCTGCGCCCACCCCGAATGCCTCACCTGCACCCCCGAGGAGACGCCGTGAGGACGATCGCTGACCTGTCCCGCCCGATGGCGCTGCTGCGCCTGCTCGCCCTCGACCACCCGAACCTGCCCGCGCCTCACGTGGGTATTTCGCCGCACTTCCCGCATTACCTGACCCTGTCTGTCCACAACGGCCTCGACGGGTTCGAGGCTTGGCGGGAGGCCCTGGGTATCGCCCCGGACGAGGTCCGCCACGACACGCAGAGCGGCGGCACCACGCTCGTCCTCACGGGCTCCGCGACCATTGCCGACGCCCACGTTGAACTCGTCGGCTACGCCCCCAACCTGGCCCTCGTCACAACGGCGGTGGCCTGACATGGCGACCGTCACCGAGCCCCGCCCGCTGGCGGACTTGGAGCAGGACGCGGTTGCCCGCGTCGAGGAAGAGATGGCGCGCCGCGCGAAGGGCGCCAAACCGTGGACCACGCAGGAGTACGTCGAGCACGTCTGCCGCGTCCACGCCCACTACACGGCCCGCCGCCAGTGGCTGGCCCTCCACGCCCAAGAGGCGGAGTCATGACCGCGCCGGCGCCGTCGCTGGACGCGATCCTCGGCGCCCGAACCCCCGTCATCGTCCCCGGACTCCTCCACTGGCTCGGCCTCGACCAGCCGGACGACGAGCCGGAGACCTACGAGCAGTTCTGCGAACGCCTCAGCAAGGGGGAGAAGTGACCACCTACCGCTTCCGGGAGATCAAGCACCAGGCCAGCAAGAGCCTGCCGTGTCCGGCCTGCGGGCGAAAGTTGCGCCGCCAGCGCACCTTCTCCCAGACCCTGAACCCGTTCAACAAGAACGCCGACGGTCAGCCGAAGACCGAGCTGGAGATCGTCCGCGAACTCCACACCACTGCCATCCAGTGGGAGACCGAGCCCGAGCTGCACCCGGGCTGTGAGACGGCGGCCGTGTCATGACCCTCGCCGATCTCCTGCCGATCCGCCGCGAGCCGAAGCCCCGCAAGGTGAACCGCGCCGAGGTCAAGCTCCGCAAGACCGAAGCCCACCTCGCCGCCGTCCAGGCGGACAACGCGCGGTTGCTCAACCGCCAGGCCGCCGCAGACGACTTCTTCATGGTCCAAGCCCAGCTCATCACCGACCTGGAAGCCGACGTCCGTCGGCTCCGCGAGGAGCTGGCCGCGGAACAGGGCGCCCGCGCCGTAGCCGATGCCGACGTGGAAGCCCGCAACCGGTGGATCCGGGACCTCGAACGAGAGGTCTCCGAACTGAAGCGCCGCCTGGAAGTCCGCACTTGGGCTGAGGCTGCGGCGGCGCGCACGCAGGAGATCGACGTCCGCGATCTGAGGGAGCGGTTCGCTACGGGGCCGGTCGTGTCCCTGCACCACTCCCCGCAAGCCAGCACCAACCCCGGCCACGGCACCCCGACCTGGGCCCGCCGCGACTGACCCGCCGGGCCGGCGTGAACCGTCCGCCGGACCCGGCGTGCAACGCAAGAAGCCCCGCCCGAAAGCAGCGGGCGGGGTTCCAACACCAGCCTCTCACAGGAGATCCCGTGTCCACCGAAGTCACCGAGCACACGATGATCGTCCACGGCCAGCAGAAGTACACCGTCACCGACGCCGTACAGGCCGCGCCCGGCCTGGTCGTCTTCCGGATGCCCGCCGACCAGTCCCTGAACAACCCGGCCCGCTGGCGGATCGGCCACCACGACGGTCGCGCCATCGCCGAAGCCATGCGTCGAGAAGACGCCCTCAAGGGCGTCACGATCCTTACCGAGTCCGGCATCGACTGGACGCGCGACGAGGACGACCTCCAGAACGCGATCAGCACCAAGGCAGCCCGCGACCTGTACGTGAAGCTCAGCTTCGTCTGGTGCGACGAGCCCGGCAGTTCCTACATGCCCGGCGACGTGTCCAGCAACGGCACCTACACCGACGCCGACATCGAGGCTGCGGCGGCCGAGTTCAAGGCTGACGGCTTCAACGCCCTCGATGTGCTGGTCGCCATGAGCCACAGCGTGCCGTGGATGGGCCTCGATACCGAGGACTTCAACGAAGCCCACAACCGCATCGCCGAACTCGCCGACGCCCACTGACCACCTGACCAACCCCATATGCGGCGCCCGTCCGAGCCTCCCCCCAGGGCTCCGGGTGCCAGCCGAGGGCCGCCGCCCCTCCCCAACCCCCCGGGGAAACGGCGGCGGCCCCGGCACCACCCATCCCAGAAACGGAGAACCATGAGCACCAACAGCCCCACCATCCC
>JACCDR010848720.1_pt1 | contig 17758 bp, 10 predicted proteins | sample 7446431 | NCBI WGS metagenome assembly JACCDR01 (sample SAMN15323443, study PRJNA562643) | freshwater metagenome | isolation source: river surface water | place: USA:Blue River Watershed | collected 2017-08-17
AAATATGATAAATATTCGAACTCCAGTTTATAGTGTTGTACATCCTACAGAATTAAATGTAGTAGGATTTAATTTGAATAAATTTTTTAATAAGGAAGAAAAAAGTATTGTACATATAGGAGGATGGTTAAGAAACATATATTCATTTTACGAATTGAATCTACCAAAAAATGTATACCAAATAGAAACTAAACGTATTTTTAAATCAAATAAACAAACACATGGATTTAAACTTACAAATAATATATGTATAACAGATACTGACCATATATTTAAGTTTTCGAAGAAAATTTTAAAAGGTAAAAATATGAATAATTACTATCCAAATGAAACATTTTTAGATGATTTAAAAAATATTTTAATACGTAATGAAAACAATTATAGTAGCACTCAAGGAAACGCAAGTACTAATATTAGTCATGATACAATCAATAACAATTGGTATAAACATTTTTATAGTAAAGCAAAGAATGATATAGAATCTGTAGTGTTTTTAGAATATGTAAACAATGAAAAATATGACGAACTATTATCAGAAAGTATTATATTTTTAAATCTAGTAGATGCATCTGGTATAAATACATTAATAGAATGTATAGTTAGAAATACACCAATTATAATAAATAAACATCCTGCGGTTATGGAATTATTAGGTGATAATTATCCTATGTATTATAATCAAGACAATAACTTGGATCTTGAATTAGAACAATTGTTTAGCGATAACAGAATAATATTAAAAACACATGAATATATGAAAAGAATAGATAAAAATAAATTTCATATACAGACATTTATAAGAAATGTGATGCATTGTTTAAAATAATTTTCTAGAAAATAATTAATGGGGATAAATATTGATTGCGTGTGTGTATATGGTGTGAAATATACGTATGATGAAGTATATCATATATTGGAAAGAGATGATATTAAAAAATGTATTAAAGAACTAAAAGCAGAAAATTATTGGCCTAGAAATACAAATATGATGCATGTTTGGTCTGAAATTACAAACAAAAATCTTTATTTGCGTGTGGTAAGTCCTTATTTAGATTCATGTGACAAAGATTGTAAATATTTAATTGGATTAAATATAGAAAAAGATATGAAATTAGAAGATATAATAAATAAAAAAGAAGCAATAGAAAGTGAGATTAAAGAAATATGTAAAGATTATGGATTAGTTGAAAAAAAGATTTGTTTTATATGTTTACCTGATGTTTATTAAAAAATGAAAAAAAAACAAGGAATAAGGAATTGATGAATCCCGATGCGCAAGTGTTCAAGCCTTACAAACAACAAGTAAAAGAAAACATTATCGATGAATACAAAAAAAGATGCCTAAAAAGAAAAAGAAATGAACTTGTTGAGTTCATAAAAAACAGAACTGATGAAAGAATTGAAAAAATGTATATAATAAAAGAAGTAAGAGACATGTTGTAAAATAGCAGCAAGTTCTTAAAATTAGCTCCCAATCGGGAGTTAATTTTATTTGCGTGACAAAGAGTTAATCTTTTTTATTGTGTTTTTATAAGTGTGGTAATGACTCCAAAGCCGATAGTTAATAATAAAATAACATATCCAAATATATATGGAAGAATTATTCAATTTGATGAATGGTTAAACCAAGGAGTAAGAAATGATGATAGTCCTACATTTAATAATTTACAATTAACTGGTGATGCAACTATAGAAGGTGATCTATTTGTTCAAGGGAACATGACAATTTTAGATACAGAAGTAGTTGAATTTGCAGACAATATATTTTTAATAAATAGAAATGAAACAGGTTCTGGAGTTACATTAAATTTAGCAGGTATTGAAATAGAAAGAGGAACAGCTACAAACTATCAAATAGTTTTCAGAGAAAGCGATGATACTGTAAGAATAGGTGAAATAGGCAACCTCCAAGCATTGGCTACACGAGAGGACGTTCCATTACCAGATGGTATAATGACCTGGAATTCGGTTGCAAATAGATTAGACTCTGTAAATACAATCGTATTACCAATAAGTTTTACATCAACTGAAAATTCAACAAGTGCAACTACGGGAGCTATAAAGATAGCTGGTGGAGTAGGTATAGAAAAAGATATGTATATAAACGGTGAAATATATTTCGTGGGTTCGAGTAATACGTCAACGTCAGTTATATGGACTGGTGCGACATCAAATAATTTAAATTTATCGAGTCCAAAAGACATAAATCTAATTCCATCGACTGGAAGTTTAATAAAAATTCCATACAATATAAATTTAGTATTTGGAAGTACAACACAAAGTATAATTGCAAATTCAATAACAGACAATTTAGACATCAGTGCAAAAGGTGATATAAAGTTAAATGTCCCAGTGGGGCAAAGTGTAATTGTAGGAAATCAGGTACCTATAGAGTTTTCTACCCCTACAGAAAGAATATATACGGATTCTGGTAATAATATGGCAATAGAAGGTAGTCAAGACATAGAGTTAACACCCGGTGTTAATAAAAAGGTCATTTTACCAGTAAATATACCTATAGCATTTTCAAATATCAATCAAGCTATATCAGCTAATTTATTAGGAGATTTATCAATTGCTGCTGGTAATAATATACTCTTACAACCTGGTGCAACATTAGATGTACGTATTCCTACCGACAATAGATTGAAATTTGGTGGTTCTGGTAGTCAAAGACTTTGGGCAGATTCTGGTAATGTGTTGAATATTACATCATCCGCAGATATTAATTTATCACCTACAAAGGGTTCCTCTATCAATATTCCTGAAGAAGTAAGGATAGCATTTGGTAATAACACTAGATATATTAACTCTAAAACTGATGGGAATTTGTATATAATGTCACGCTCATTAGTTATAGAATCTACAGAATCAGCATCTAGTGTTACAGCAGGATCTATATATACATATGGTGGTATAGGTGTTAAAAAGGGGATATATTCGGAAGGTAATATAGAAATAGAAACGGAGTCGCAAAATGCATTAGTTGTAAAAACAAATGGTGGTTTAGTTGAAACGTTAAAAGTTACAAATAGTAGTTCTGGTAGTGTAAGAATTCGAGCAGGTAATGGTGGTGCATTAGAACCAACATTAGAATTGCAAAATAATAGTTTATTAAATGCGTGTTCTATGACGACGTATAAAGCTCAATATGATACATCAAACGGTTATGCTATAGGAAGAGGTACTAGTACATTAAATTCTGGCAGATCGTTCACTGTAAATATACCTAGTTACAGTGATTATATGAATATAGGAGATAGACCTAGATTTTCTATAATGACAAATGATTGTACTACAGAATTATTTAGTGTCGAGACAGATACAGGAAATATATATGCATTGGGTACATTTAGTATTACAGGAACAGAGCCAGCAGTGAGTTCTACAGAAGCAGGTTTTGTTTTAAGTGGTGGTTTGGGAATAGTAAAAAATATTATAGGTTCAGGAGATTGGAGGACTCATGTTGATAATACAGGTGCTTTACTTATACAAACACAAGCCGAGAAAGATGTATTTAAAGTTGATACCGTTAACGAAACTATAGAATTAGATAGTAAAATGGAAATATATAACACGATCGGAAATGTATTTAGAGTAAATGACAATTTTGTAATAAGTGCAACTCATATAACTACATCTTTACCTTTAGAAATTCATAATACAAGTGGAATGGCATTATTAGTTACAGGAGGTACAATAATTGGTGGTAAACTTGACATGTATAACAATATTAACATGAATAATTCAGTAATATATAATGTTACAAATCCAACTGATGGAAATCATGTTGCTAACAAAAGCTACGTCGATTCAGTTGCACAAGGTTTAACAGCAAAAGATGCTGTGGCTGTATCTACAATTACAGATGGTAATTTATCTACAGATTTTGAAAATGGTGACACGGTAGATTCTTACGTTCTAGTAACAGGCGATAGAATTTTAATAAAGGATCAAATAAATGGTATAGAAAATGGTATTTACATAGTTAATTCAAGTGGTGCTCCTACAAGAGCATCTGATTTACCAAATGGTGATAATGCGGCTGGAATCACAGTGTTTGCTATAAACGGAACAATGAATGCTAATATAGGTTTTATTTGTAATAATCCGAGTGGGTCTGATATTGTAGGTACAGATTCCTTAAATTTCACTGCGTTTTCTGGAGCTGGTCAAATAACAGCAGGTCAAGGTTTGTCGAAAACATTTAATACATTAGATGTAAATGTAGATGATAGTTCTATTGAAATCTCAAGTGATATATTACGAATAAAAAATACTATTTCTGGAACAGGTTTGACAGGGGGTAGTGGAGTACCGCTTTCTACCACCCATGATCAAAGTCACGTGACAATGTTAGGAACAGTAAATAGTGGTACTTGGCAAGCGAACACAGTAGAAGTTAGTTATGGAGGAACTGGAAGAACACAATTTACAACAGGATCTATACTATACGGATCTGGAACAAGTGGAGTAGATACCAATATTAATTTGCATTTTGACGAAACGAGTAATTCATTAGGAATCGGTACAAATGTACCTGGTGCAAATATTGAAATAAAGAGTACTGGAAAATCTGATTTATTACTTAATGCAGATTCTGATGGTGTATCTTCTACAAGTGGTGCAAGAATTATATTTGCCAATACTGGAGATGTAAAAGGATTCGTAGCTTTGACAAGACAATATAATGAATTAGCAAGTGATGTATATCCTCAAGCGATAGTTATAACGAATGACGAATTAACAACAGATTCTAATATACAATTCGCGACTCAACAACAAGCTCGAATGATAATTAGGTATAATGGAAACGTTGGTATAAATACAAGCGATCCGAATGCGAGACTAGATGTAAACGGCAGTTTAAAAACAAGCGGCGTTAATACATTTTTAAATACTGAAAATTCAAGTAACTTAACTAATGGCTCGGTAAGTATATATGGAGGTGTTGGAATTGCAAAAGATACAATTATAGGTCAGAGATTAAGAGTAAACAGCACAGAAGAGTCAATTAATATGTCTTCGGGTTCTATAATAACCGATGGTGGATTAACTGTTAGAGGTACACGAAATTCTGTAAGTATAACAGATGGTGGATCTATGACTGTATTTGGTGGAGGAAGTATAGCGAAAGATTTATATGTAGGTGGTAGTGTAAGCGTTAGTAATATAAACGTTAGTACTAGTATAAGCGCTAGTTCTATAAGCACTGGGACTATAAGTGCAAGTGGGGTTATACAAAATGGTGGATTTGATTTCGTCGTAGGTATTACGGATCAAACTACTCGTGGCGATAGTGGTTTATCAAGAGCTCTTGTTAAAGATTTGGGCTCTACTTTGGTATTGAACTACGGAGATGATTTTACAGGTGGAATACGTTTAGGTAATGGAACAGATGTTAAAGCTAGTGGATCTATAAAGGCAAGTAATAACTCAAATACTTTAGGGAATATATATACAACAGGTGGAAACGTAGGTATTGGTGTAATACCAGAACATACATTACACGTAAATGGAACTTTAAAAACAAACAGTACAGAAAATTCTGTTGGACTGGGAAGTGGAGGATCTCTTACAGTGTTAGGAGGAGCAAGCGTAGGTAAAGATTTATATGTAGGTGGTTCTATAAATGTAAAATCTACAATAGGATCTGATTCTGCGACAAGTGGTTCAGTTATATTATCTGGTGGAATAGGAATAACTGAGAATGTAAATATAGGCCAAGAGTTAACTGTTAATGGCGCATTTAATTTTAATAACGGGGGTTTGTACGAAACAAATTCCAATACAAACGCGAGTGCATTATGGTATTATTACGGAAAAATAAATGACACCAGTGAAGGGTATTTAGAAGTGGAGTATTCTAATGGCATAATGCAACAAAATGATCCTGTATATCATGGTTTAAAAATGGTTATTAGTATAAAAGATACTTCTGCCAGCGTTGCGCATAGTAATTATAGCAATGTAAGTTATACAGATGGCTCCAAAATAACAGCATATGTTTACAGAGATGGAGGTGATTTCCATTTGTTTTCTAGAGTCCCTGCAGAATCTACTGTACATACACGAATTTTAGGGAAACTTGGATCGTCTAGAATGAACATAGTTTCAGAAGGTTTGGGATCTTTACCAGATGGAAGTACGAGTGGATTTAGCAGTTGGACTTTAGTAAAGAGTACAGATTCCGAAAGTACTTTAGATTATAGAATGGGAAGTGTTATAGCTGATGGTATTACATTTAAAACAGGTGATAATTTACCAGTTGTCGGAATTAATACCACTAGTTCACGTGATCTAGGTTTATTATTAGAAAGATATCAGCAAAACAATGATCTAGGAAATGGTGATGTCGTAAATGATTCTACTGGTTTAGAATTAATAGATACATTACCTTCCCAAATGACTGCTTCAATAACTCAAGTAATATTTAGTGCGGCTGCTAGTGCCATAGATGATTATTATAATGGTTATTGGGTAAAAGTAACAAGTGGTGCTAATAGTGGTCAGATAAGAAAGATAGTTGATTACAATGGTGCTTTAAGAACAGCAACATTACAAGCAGAGTGGACTAGTAGCAATCCAAGTTCTGGTGATATTGTGGAGATTTATAATAAAAGTATTGTAACAGGTTATTTTGATGAAAACGATACTATTTATAAATTTAATTATGTAACATATGATGAACAAAATAAAGTCATCAATAAACATGATGGTGTCGACGTGCAATTTAGGAGAGCATTAATTACGAGTACACAAAATAGTACTTCAAGCAGTGTTGGTAGTCTTGTTACCGATGGCGGTATAGGTGTTAAGAGTACACTTGATGCTACAAGTTCCACGAATGGTGGTTCAATAACTGTTGCGGGTGGTATTGGTGTTAAAAAGAGTATTTATGTGGGAGATGGTATTCTTGTAGGGACTATTGGGCAAACCAAATTAGCAGAAGTTGATATAAGAAAACAAAATTCAAGAATAAGATTACAAGCAGAAGAGTATAATTATGTAGATTTTGTAGGCAGTACATCAAGTGTAGGTTATGGAATTTTACACGAGAATGATATTTTCCATTTAACGTACACGAATACATCAGAAACGCCAAATTTAGCAAATGGTGCATTGTGTGTAGTATCAAATGGTAATATAGGAATTCAAACTACCGATGTTACTAGTACAATGACATTCCACAGTGATTCATTGATTGGTATAAATTCTACAATTGGATATTTGGGATTAATAGGTGGTAATGTTACAGAGTCGTCGAGTATAATATTAAATAGTGGTGGTAGTGGTAAAATAGAAATAGCTAGTGGTGATCTTTCAAGTGTAGAGATTAACACAGGATCTATTTCCCAAATGAAACTAGAAAATGGCGTAATTACAATGTATGGTACAGAGCCAAGTTTAACTTGTACAACTGGTTCTTTAAGAATATATGGTGGTGTATCAATTCAGCAAACTGAAAATTCTGAATCTATTACAAACGGTGGATCTTTAACAGTATCGGGTGGTGTAGGTATAAAAAAAGATTTATATGTTGGTGGAGACTTGTTTATTACTGGTTCTCTAGTTGCTACAGGGTCTGTTACTAATCCAAGTATAACAACTAGTAACTTAGTTAATTGTACAGTAAATTCTATAAATGATGTAAGCTTGATAAATGTTGCACAAGAAGCTATTTTGACATTTGGAATTGAAATAGTTCCAACAATAGGAAGTGTGAATTGCCAATTAGAATTGGAGTTACCAGACAGAACAAATGCATTTGTAACTAGATCAGAAGCTATTATTCAAGCAAGTGGATATACAGATGATGTTAACCTTATAGTGTTACAAAATGTTCTTTCCGTTGGTATAGTCGGAACAACACGTATATTATTAAAATTTCAAAGTGTAAATACTAGTAGTCATTATTTAAATGTGTTTGCAAGATATAAATTAGCTTAAATAATAAATTAATTATTATTTAATTCACGAACTCGTAATTATCATTTAAAAATTTTTGCATAAGAGAAATTTCTCCAGATGTTACTGTTTCTGAATTATTACTCGAGGTTTCTTGTATATCTTCGACTTTTTCCTTTAATAATATAATTTCATTTTCCAATTCTTTTATTTTTAGTGATATAGAATCTAACATTTGTTTATTATGTATAGTCTTAGAATGCAAGTAATAAAAGAATTTACTTACTAGAAACAATGTTATACTAGTAAATCCATAAATTATCGGTTCTACTAATATCGCAGACATTAATCATATACTAGAAAAAAAAAATGAAATTTAATTACATTTTACGTAATTAAAAATGTACTTTTTAAAACAATTAACTAAACACTTTAGATTAGAAGTAGATGAAGATTCTAAAGAATTATATGAAAACCATGGAGTTTATCACGAAGGAGATTCTGGCTTAGACTTGTATGTTACTAAAGATTTAGAAATTGGTAGTGGTGAAACTGTATTAGTAGGAACTGGTGTCAAGGTGCAATGTGCGCGTATTAGTTGGTGTGTATGGAAATGGCTGAGTGGTGAGTTCTACGAATATTATTCTTACCTATTGTTACCTAGATCAAGTATTTCAAAAACACCTCTCGTGTTCCACAATAGTATCGGATTGATTGATAAGTCATATGTTGGAGAAATTAAGTTGGCATTGCGCAATACAAGTTACGAACCTTATGTTATCAAAAGAGGTGAAAGATATGGACAATTAGTAATGAGCGATTTAAGACAAGCACGAATGTTATTGGTTGATAATACAAGGCAAACGACGAGAGGAGAATCAGGGTTTGGTTCTACAGGTAATTAAAAAAATGAAAAATAATTAACAAAATAAAAATTTGAAATGGACATCCAACAAGTTGTATCGATTTGGAGCACGCTTACACCAGAGCAGCAAAATGCTTTAAGTAACACATTTGCACAGTTAAATACTGAAAACAGAAACATGGATCGTGTACAAAATTTTACAGAAAAAGTATTAGAAAAATCAAACAAAAAAATTACAAAAATTCAAAAATTTATTGAAAGTGAAAGTATGAATTGTTTGATCTATGCGCCAACTCAAGTTGGTAAAACAGCAGCAACACGTCAATTTATTGAATGTTGCCTTGAAAGAAATGTCCCTGTTATTGTCTCAACAGACAATAAAACTGACCAACAAGAACAAATGTATGAACGTATTAAAAATGACTTAATTGGTACAGAAGTCGAGATGATGCGTGTTAGTGACAAACGCTTTGTGTCTAATTTTGAAAACAATATTAAAAACAACAAAAACAGAATGGTTATCTTTTGTTTGGATAATTCAAGTCAAATTAAAAAATTAACAATGTGTATTGGTGGAACATTAATGACATCAAGAAAAAATTTTGAATTCATAAAAAAAATTGCAATCATTCATGACGAAGCTGATACTGTAACAAAAGACAAAAATGTGGAAACAGTAAGCAATGATCAACCACTTTCTCACAAATTATGGATCGAATTATTTGGATATTTCAAGCAGTACATGTCGTGGATTGATATTAAAAGAGTATTTGTAACTGCAACACCTGAAAACTGTTGTATGTTGTATAATGTTGAATGTACAGATGTTATCAAACTTGAGATTTCATCTACTTACGTTGGATACAAAAACATAATCTACAATAACTTTGAAGATGATTGGTACGTACGCGATATATTACACGCTGAAGTTGACAGAATTAAAAGAGAAAAAAGTGGAGAAATTATTCTGTATTGTTTGGAAAGAAAAATTGAAGACGGACAAGACATTGTATTCAATGGTCTTCGTGAAAATTTCAGATGTATTATAAATACATACAATGGAAATGGTGTCAAATGCTCGATGAGAACTATTGCACAAAGTAACAAACTCGAAAAAATGTTAAAAAGTGAAAAATATAAATATGAACGAGATGGAAAAGTATTTGAAATTGGGAAAATTTCTATAAGAAAATTCTACAGTTTGTGCAAACGAGTTGGTGAAACGTGTGTTATAACAATTGGCAAAGATCTGATTGCGCGCGGAATAAGTTACGTTTCTGAAGATCGAGACAACCCATTAACAGCTACTACAATGATTTACAAACCAGGTACTACCATGCACGCAGTTGGAATATGTCAAGCTATCGGGAGAATCACAGGAACAGCACGGCCAGAATTAACAAGACGATTATATGCACCTGAAGATGTAATAACAACGTACAAACTTTATAATGAAAATCAAGAAATGTATGTAGAAAAAATATCTAGATCAAATGGTGAAGTAACAACAAAAACTTTGATTGAAGAAATGAGATTCATGTCATTAAAAAGATCTATTGATAGACAGAAATTAAAACTAAAAATGAATACAATTGAGGAACACCGTGAAGATGTTAATGATGATGAATCGCGAATGAAACATTTAATCAATTTATGGTGGGGTAGAAATACAATTATAGGAAGAATTTTAAAATATGTATATGATAATACAAATGGTGTAAGTGAGAATGACTTAAAAGAATTCTTAAGAAATCAAACAGAATCAGAAAGAACATGGTATACAGATTTACATTGCCATTCTAAATATTATATTTGTGTTTTCGAAAGAAATTCTAGTAGAATAACAAATTTAAAATCAGAAGCAAGAAGATATATTAATACTTTGTAAATAAAGTAAACACACCATTAGCTCTCTTAACTCACGATCAGTATTCGTGTTGTGCTAGGAGTTTAATGCAATTTAATATTTCTATAAATATAACTTTTAAAACGTTAACACTCATACTGTTTCCAATTTGTTTTAACAATTGGGTCTTACTGACAACTTGTTTAAAATCTACTGGAAATCCTTGCAACAATAAGCATTCTTTGTGTGTTAAATATCTTTTGTACAATGTACTATAAACATATCCACATGACGATGCAGTTAAGGTAGGAGTATAAAATTTAGATGGATTAGTAAAGTTATCATTGATTATAAATATTTCTTCATGTGTATTTTTAATTTTGTAAGCAATTGTTTGACATGGTTCATTTTCATAGATTGTTTTATCCAATATATAATTTTCCAAATCGTCCATTTCTATCTTTTCTGGTTTCGTATACGTTTTCGTTTGGATGTCACGTCTAATACCTATTATATATAAACGTTCTCTATTTTGAGGTATTCCATAATCTCGTGTATTATATATATCTGGATAGATATTGTACTTTTGTAAATTGTTTAATTTACTTAATAAGTATTTATATGCTTGTCCTCTATCTATATGTTTAAAGTTTTTTACGTTTTCAAGAATGAAAACCTTTGGTAATTTTTTAGTGATTACTTCTATGCAATGATTCATAATTAAGCCTCTTGGATCTCGGGTACCCTTTTTATTACCCATTAAACTAAAACTTTGACATGGGAATCCACATACGTAAATATCTACGTCTGGGAGCTCGGAATGATTTCTAGTAGTGATATCATCGTAAAACAATTCTGGTTCGTAATTTGCATAAATACTTTTTTTAACAAACTTGTCATTATCACAACTCCAAACATGTCTGAATGGTATACGTAATTGCATAAGTGCTTGTATAGGAGCTTCTATACCACTACAATCAGTGCCAATACGAAATATGTGAGAGTTCATTAAAAACAACGAATAAAATAAAAGTTTAAATAATTCATATTAAGATTTCAATAATTTTAAGTAAAGTCTTTTATAATTAAAATTATAACATCACAAAATAGTAATTGTGGCATCTTTTAATATATAATAATTTTTTTGAAAATAATTATAAATAAAATTAATTAGTTTGTGCTTTAAATCTAAAGATGAGACTTACAAAACCTGGGAAATTAGGTGATGTATATTGAATTTGTCCTGCACTAGTTATATTAAATTGTAATCCAGTGTCGTCACCTATATATGTTTCTCCTAATTCCCAACTAGAGTTTTTATTGACACCTCTAAGAAGAAAATTAGAATATAAAGGAGTTGTTGCATTAATTCTTACAGACATCCATACGTCAAACCCCCAAACATTGGATGAAAATGACAATCCAGTTATATCTACAAATGTAATTTGATTATTAGCACCGGAAAAGCTAACAGTTGCTGGAATATCACCACCACTTGGTGTTAGATTGAAACCATTTACATAGAATGACTCACCTACATATAATGATTTTGCTATGGCCGCACCACCAGCGACAGTAATCGAACCACCGTTTGTATGATTAACTGCATCTGTTGTGTTACTTATACCTATACCTCCAGACAAAACAATAGCACCTGAAGTAAAGCTCGTACTTGGAGATGTATTTGTTACTATAGCATTTCTAAATTTGATTGGAATTTCATCAGTTAAAATAACACTTCCTTGACTTGGTGGACTCAATGCAGTTGATCCAAAATATAAAATATCATCTACTTCATCATATATTGTACCTACAAATGATCTATAATAAATTTGTACAGAATCAGAAGATGATGGATTTTGAGTTGTCCAAGGACTTGATACTGTTGCAATATGCGAGGAACCTTCATAGTCAACTATTTGTCTAACTTGATTATTACTAAATCCACTAGTTATTTTTATCCAATGGCCGTTATAAAAATCATCAGTTGTGCTAGTATTTGTACTCAATTTGATTTGTGTTGTATTCATTCCAGACTGACTAGGGAGTGTATCAATAACATAAGAATAACCGTCATTGATAACGTCACCAGTTGCAGTATCGTTGTCATTTTGAAAACGGTGAATAACAAATCCAGCATCTCTTGATCCAGAAGGCCCTGAATTGAGAACGATAATATTATCACCAATATCTGTGTTAGTAGAAACAATAGAAGAAATAGTTCCATTAACTGTGAGGTTTCCATTAATTGTAGCATCTCCACCAATATTTAAATTTTTACTAATCGCAACCCCGCCTAAAATTACTAATGCCCCAGATGAAATATCAGAACTATCTGTAGTAGAGACAAAAGACAAGTCTCCACCAACGTATAAATCTTTGTTTATAGCCACACCACCAGCTACAGTTAGTGCACCACCATTAACAATACTTGATGCATTTTGAGTTTCACCAATAGATAGACCACCAATTAATACTAAACTAGCAGAAACAGAAGATGTACTTGGAGTTGTATTATTTAATGTGGTAGTTCCTAAATTAGAAGATATATCAAATGTACTTTCTATAAAAGACCCACCGCCATCGTAACGATTTATAGATAAATTATGCGATGATAAATCTTTTTGTATATTCCATCTTTGTATATTCATGTTATCAAATAATTCTATAAATTCATCTGTTTGTGTTTGAATTTTTAAAGATGATTTCGCATATATATTACCACCTATATACATGTCTCGAGAAAACGCACTGCCTCCAGCTACTAATAATGCGCCACCATTTGTAACACTTTGAGCGTTACGAGTAGTAATTATAGTAATACCTCCTGAAGACACCAATGCACCAGATGATAAATTAATAGAATTTTCTGTTGAAGTAACTCCTATTTTACTAAAAAATGTAGAACCAACAGTCGGTCCAAATATATTACCACCTATGTATAAATCCTTGCTTATGCTTGCTCCTCCTAACACTGTAAAGGATCCTCCACTCCCTAGTCCAACTGAATTTTCTGTGCTGTTTGTTTTAAGAGTTCCATCGATATGGAGTGTATGTTCAGGTTGTGTTACGCCGACACCTACATTGCCACCTGTTGTATATACATTTCCTAAGGTATTTGCGTTATTTGACGCTTTTATAGATCCACTAACTTGAACATCTGTTCCATTACCTAAACGTATTCCACCTGTAAAATCATCTGCATAGTTCAATACTAAAGTAGACCCCGAATCTTTAACAAGAGCTCTTGATAAACCACTGTCACCACGAGTAGTTTGATCCGTAATACCTAAGACAAAATCAAATCCACCATTTTCTATATTGTTACTTGCATATAAATTAGAACACGAAATAGACGAAGCATGGATACTATTATCTACATGTAATTGGGCATTCGGAGATGTAACACCAATTCCTACGTTTCCACCTGTTGTATATACATTTCCAAGCGTATTAGAATTGTGTTTTGAAATTAAAGATACATTTATACATTTTGAATCTTTATCTAATCTTACTAATTCTGTTCCGTTTGTATTAGATCCACCAGCATAAAAGACGTGACTAGATGATGTAGGTGTGACGTAATTGAATTGTTGATTCGACACACCCAAGCCAACAAATTCTGACTGACTTTTCAATAAAATTTTACTTCCATTAGAACTACCTAAAGATAATTCAGCGGAAGGAGATGTATTATTAATTCCTAGCCAACTCCCATTGCTATTATTAGAGGAAACGAACAGGTTGCCTAGTGTATGAATATTTCCATGCGCATTAAGTGTACCTATAGATGCAGATACAACATCTATATCAGATGAGCTAATACTTGGAACATTTATACCCGCTGCTGTAATTGTTCCCGATAAAGAAATAGAATTACCACTGAAATAATTACTTACTATATTGCTAGATGTAACATGTGTAAAATTTGCATTTGTTGATGATATATGATTAGAATTAATATCATTAGCTTTTACATTCCCATTTATATCTAACGTTGATGTAGGATCTGTATTATTTATACCTATAAACGAATTTATAGAATCTAGATATAATAAACTCTGTGAATCGATTATAAAATCCAACGAATTACCTGTTGAAAAACATACTGGTTGGTCAGTTGTTAGATTAGCAGGTACAGTTATAACAAAATTATTTAATGTACCTGATGAATTATTCCATGAAATTTCGAAACTTTCTGATGAATCTTGTGTATATATCTCTAGAAATGATGAAGGAGATGTTGTATTTATACCAACATTCCCGTTTCGTGTGAAAATATTACCAATTGTGTTTGCGTGGTGTAACGAATCTATTCCAAGACCTATATATGCTGTTTTTGAAATAGAAACTCCGCCTGCTACAGTCAAAGATCCACCATTTGAAATATTTTCACTGTTAGCTGTATTATAGATAGATAACCCACCAAATAAAACAACAGAACCTGATGACGGATTGGTACTAGGCTCAGTCATAGACAAAGTTAATCTAGTGTTTGTTAAATCAAAACGAGTATTAACACCATCTGGGCTCATGGTAATGTTCGAATTTAAAGTAGAATCTATACGCAATCTATCAGAACTCAAACCTGAAACACTAAAAATCGACGAATTATTATCTAATTTGAAATCATCTCCTAAAAATGTTTTTTTAAGAATAGATATACCACCAGCGACAGTTAAAGATCCGCCTGCTGTAATACTAGACGAATCTTGTGTTGAATTTATAGATAAACCACCTTCTAATACCAAAGCTCCTGTTAATGAATCTGTACTTGCTGTTGTATCAGTTATTTTTACTGGACCATTCTGCACTACAAGTGGTGAACCAAATGTAGAATCTAATGTGATTGTTTTAACTCTTATATCTGTCATAACAGTTCCTTAATAGTTAGACAATAAATTTATTTTAATATAAATGCGAGAGAATGTTATAAAAAAAATATTTATAGACTATAAAATATAAACCATAAAATGTTTGAACAACCGATAGTTATATTTAGTGAATATTGCCAATATAGTAAAAAATTCTTGGATTTATTACAAACACACAAAGAATTGGGTCAAGCATTTCAATATTTAAACATAGATGTAATTCCTGAAACCAAAACAAGACCTCGTGAATTTTATGAAATTCAGAAAATCCTGAAATTTCAAATCAAAGAAATTCCAACTATTGTAGTTGAAAATGCTAGTTATATATTAACAGGTAAAGAAGCGTTTAAATGGTTGGATTTCAATATAAAAAAATTAAAACAACTAAATGTTAGTAAAGATCCAAGTGCATTTAATATGATGGAAATGAATTCATTTTCAGATTCTTATGCGCCATATAATGAAAACCAACAAACAAACTTAAATGATGCTACAGAACAAAATTATAGAAAATTATCTGATATTCAGGACGAAATATATGAATTACCACCAGAAGATGATGAATCACGTGATATTAAATCTATGGAACAAGAAAGACAAATGTTTGACAAAATGATTGAAGAAAAACGGTATCCAAATGGCGCTGACATTCCAAAACCACAAATTATTTCAAGAGGAGGAATAAATTCGGGTGCAACTAGTTACGATCCTAGTACAAGCGAGCGTTGCTCCACGTTTGCTAGAAGAGGTGACACTATAGATTTCACAAATCCAAATTTCGGATTAGCTGGTAAAATGGGTAAAATGGACCAACGTAACTCTAAGGAAAGAGAAATGCAAGAAAGATTAGAACAAATGGAACAGGAAAGAAATAAAGTTATAGGTACACAAGCAAAACACAATGTTGATTTTAGAACTGGAAAAATTTTCTAAACTATATATAATATAATATACAATGATACAATTACTATTAATTAGCACATTCCTAGTATTTTTATTATTTTATACGAATACGATTTTTAAAGAAACATTTAAGCCGTGGAATTCAAAGGATGTAGTAGACGAGCCCACGGGACAGGGCTTAGATAACAATTCTGATGTCGAATTATTAAAAATATTTAAGGAATTTCCAACCATTCCGGTTAATTATAAACAGATTTATACTAAATATCCCAAGTTTATAAGAATAAAAACATTATTAAGTAAATTACTTACAGATGTTGTAAATAGAGATTTACAAGAGATATTCAAAAATACAAATTATAAAAATGTTGCCTTACATGATTTAAATGATATATATTGGTTAGACAGCAACAACGAGAATGCTCAGCCAACGCATGACCTTGCTACCAGACATTATATATTTACTGGGATTATAACTAGCAAGGTTAATTTTTTTGCTAAAAGAGTATTAATACATGTAGTATTAAATAATGTAAGCCAATATTTATCACCAGATAGAGATTTATGGTTAGATAAAATCAAAGTAGATTCTTCAGATTTAAAAACTATTTCTATAAAATTAGACAATACACAAAGTATATTATTAGGAGAAAGCGTCACTGGGGAACTCGCTGATTTGAAATTAAGTCATTATACAGCAGATAAATTAGGGTTTGAAAATTTTCACGAGATAAAAAATACATTATATTTAACTGAACCTTATATAACAAGTCATGATGAAAATGGATTAAATATAAGCGAAACTCAAAAACAAAAATTTTCACAAGCTTTGAAAAATAAACAAATAGAACAAATAGTATCTGAACGAAAAACTAATTGTTTTGATATAGATACGGGTATAGAAATACAGGAATGTGGAACAAATACAGTTCGTGATTATTTGCCATACGACTCAACTGGGTGTCCTTTTTATAAAGAAAACGAAAATTATAGCAATGATTTTGGAAAATTAACTATAAAAGGATGCGAATTACCATTAAATATGAAAAGAATAGGTTATAGATATTATAGTTTTGATCCAAATAACGAACCGTTGTGTTATAATTGTAAAACTAATTTAATAGGCGATGGAACTTTGGGGCATTGTTGTAAAAATCAATTAGATAGAACAGAATACCCATATTTACTTAGTCCTGATTATGCATTTCTAAATGATCAAAACATAAGAAAACAACAAGAAAGTCAATTTAAACAAAAAAATTTAAATATTTCATAATATTTTTTTATTGGTATAAATTAAAAAAGTATGAAACGATCCGCAAAAAGAAGTGTTTCACGAAAACGCCCAATATCTAAAAAACG
>JACCDR010209651.1_pt1 | contig 17754 bp, 19 predicted proteins | sample 7446431 | NCBI WGS metagenome assembly JACCDR01 (sample SAMN15323443, study PRJNA562643) | freshwater metagenome | isolation source: river surface water | place: USA:Blue River Watershed | collected 2017-08-17
CCTCACAACAAAACACCGGCACTTTTGCACAACCGACCCAGCCGGACAGCTCAACACCACCAAAAGACCCACCCAATGGCTAATTCACGCAAGGACTCACCAGACCGCGTCAAGCGCATGCGCGAGCTTTATGCCAACGGGGCTTCCGCTCGCGAGATAGGCTCGGCCCTAGGGGTCAGCCACAAGACGGTTATCCGCTGGCTGGAGAGCCACGGGGGCAAGAAGCCGGAGCCAGGAGGGCTGAAGGCGCTTGCTCGGGCGGAGCTCGCCAAGCCTGCTGCAGCTGCCGCCAGTGAACTGCTCGAGGACGTGGGCACAGAAGCCCCGCTCGAGGTCCTCCGACGCCGCCGTCAGCAGATTCGCATGGCGATAGAAGAGAACTTCGACGCCACCACAACGGGCGCCTTCCCGATGACCATCTTCGAGAGGTTGGCGAAGCTCGAGGTCTACTACCTGGCCGAAGAGGCGCGGCATACGCCACCAGAGCCACCAGACCCGGACAAGGATCCCCACAACATCGACGCGAACAGGAGAATGGCTGCCATGCTCGGCGCGCTGATTGACCAAGCCGAGACGGATACCAAGTGTGCACACTGCGGAAAGCATCCGTTCAATGTCTGACGGCGCCGATCACGGGTTCGAGGAACGCTTCCGGGCTCGCCAGGCTGCAGCTGTGGAGCTGTCGGCCAGGCTAGACCGGCCAAGTTTGATGGCTCGCCTGGCTCGCCTGCCGGCCGATGCGCGCGCCGCCGTAATGGCGCAGCTGTCGCCCATGGACCGAGTGCGACTGGCCTACCATTGGCCCGCCTGGGCTCGAGGAAAGCAGAACCCCGACTTGTCCAAGATGCCTCACCGGACGCTGTTCTGGTGCTCGGGGCGTGGCTTTGGCAAAACGATCTCGGCAGCCCAGCGCTACGTCCAGCGCCACGAGCTCGGCGCGCGAGTAGGGGCCATCATCGGCCCAACACACTCCAAAATGGAGCAGTACATGATCGAGGGCACCGAAGCGGCTCCCGGTCTGCTCCGGCTCTACCCGCCCGACATGCGGCCGACCTACCTGCCGCACAAGAAGCGAATCGATTTCAAACTACCACCAGGCATCGGCGGGAAAGCTCCGGTCGGATTCTGCCATTCGGCCGAAGATCGAGACTTTCGCGGCACCAACTTGGATACCGTGTGGGGCGACGAAATCGGGGAGTGGCCGTACCTCGAAGAGCTGATGATGAACATTGAGCTCTCGACCCGCGCACGTACCCCGTTCCCGCTCGAGTTGATCTTCAGCTCCACGCCGGTGAAGCGAAAATTCATCCGCGAACTCGTGGAGGACCCCGACACCATCACGATCTTCGGTGCGACCCGTGAGAACGCCGCCAACGTGGACCGCTCTTGGCTGCGCAAGATGACCGAGAAGTTCGGCGACACCAGGCGAGGCCGTGAGGAGCTCGAGGGCGAAGTCTTGAGCGACAACCCCGACGCGCTGTTTTCGGCTGCCCGGCTGGACGCTGACCGAGTGCGACCCGACCAGATCCCCGAGTCGCTGCGGGTAGTCATCGCGGTCGACCCTGGGATCTCTAGCGAGACCGGCGTAGACCCCACGGGCGTCGTCGTCATTGGCGAGGACGAAACGACGCATCACCTGTACGTCCTTGAGGATCTAACGCGCGAGGAACGAGCCATGCCTGATGTTTGGGGCGTCGACGTAATCAACGCCTACGATCGGTGGAAGGCCGTGGCTGTTGTAGCCGAGACCAACCGAGGCGGGGATCTCGTCGTCGCCAATATCCGGGCCGTGATGCGCGAGAAGGCCGGCAAGCTGGCCGCCCAGGCGATTCCGATTGAGAAAGTCCACGCAACCCGCGGGAAAATCATCCGGGCCGAACCCGTGGCAGCGCTGCACGAGCGACGACTCATTCACGTCGTCGGCGCTATGCGTGAACTCGAGTCAGAAATCACCGAGTGGTCACCCTCCGAGCCTGGACCGAGCCCTAACCGGCTCGACGCGTTGGTCTGGGGCGTCTACTACCTGGCCAACCTTGAAGGCGAGGAACGGGTAGACCCTCGCCAGAACGTTAGAGGCTACGCAGAGCACGTGGCCCAGGTAACAAGCTCGAAGCCTTCAGCGGCGGATCAGCGGCTGCCGGATCTGACGCGGCCGTTTGTGGCTCGACCGGTTGGGCCGCCGAGGCATCGGGGCCGGATTGCGTGAGCCTGGGCGCCTTGATGCCATATTCGCGGGCCAGGTCGTCAACGTAGGCTTGGTCAACCATGATTCCAGACTCGCGAGCGGCCTTCATGTCGGCGTAGAAGGCCTGCCGCCTTCGTCCAACCGAGTCGAGGCGTGCGTCTTGGTCGGGGTCTGGCATCTGCCAGCGTCGAGTCGGGGCTAGCGTCGAGTCGCCGAAGTTGACGGCGGTCCATGGCAGGATGGCCCCGCTGTCGATCCCGAGCTCCAGTGCTCGCAGGTCGCTTTCCACCACGTCATTGCGCACGCCAAAGAGCCGCTGGCTGCGGATGTAGTTTGACCCGCCTTCGGTGGCGCCTGGTTCGTCGCTGCCAAGGTAGACCCGGCTTGCCTCGCTGGCCCCGCTCGAAAGGATGTCGGCGAAAATCTGGTGCTGCGCCGAGCCGCCCCCGAGCATTTCGACCTTTGAGCCGTAGGGACCGACCATGTAGGGCAGCATTCCGTGCATGTTCTCGACGCCCGAGTAGAAAGCCTGGCCTTCTGGCGATGCGATCGAGACGCCTTCGGGGAGAGTGCCGTTGATCTTGGGCGTTCCGATGCTGCCAGCGGCTAGGCCACGGTCTCGGCTGCCGTACGCGCGCTGCTCAAAGATCCGCGCAAGGGGAACAACGGCACCGTATTCGTAAGGACGGATCTCGGACGACCGAATCACCAGCCACCGGCCGTCACCATGGACGATCTCTTCCTGCGTGCCGTCCTCGTGGAGTGCCAGCATTCGCCCCGTGTGCTGCTCGTGGCGGACGTGGTCCATGGGCCAGGCCAAAATCTGCACGTCAACGCGTGACCCATCCGCGCGAGGCGTCCAGACCAGCACGCCAACAGCTTCGCCGTGGTCCGCCAGGGCACCGTGGAGCGATTCCACGGTCGGCTGAGATAGCCCAACCCCCTTAGCGCCAAAGAGGGCCTCCGCCTCGTCGCGAATGGCCCGCCCGCGCACCGTATCGGAGCCAGCTTCAACGGCCACGCCAAGGCCACCGGTGGGGGCTAGGCGGTTCTTGCGCGCGCTGTAGATGGCAGGGTCCGTCTGGAGTGCCGCAACGAGTTGGGAGGGTCGGCGATAGTCCCCGCGCTGCTGCGCCTCGCGAGCGGCCAAGATCGAGTCGGCGTCCCAGCCCCCGAGTCCGTTGTTTCGACGCGGGACGGTGGCAGGGCGAACCATGCGAACGAGTTCAAACTCTTCCTGTTTCCGGATACGTCGCGCGCGCTTGCTGGCTGCCATGCCCCAACCGGGGACCCATAGGATCCATGCGGGTCATTAGTGGGTCATGAACCAACGGCCCACAATCAACGGCCTTTTGTGCCGCCGCTCCGAGGTGGTTGTCCCACCGGAGGCGAACGAAAGCCCGCTTCCGACTGAGTTCAGGATCTTCAGTGGGCCGCTGTCGACGTCCGAAAACGGAGACGTTCTCTTTGACGCTGCGGCTGCGTCGTCCGTTCGGGAACACTGGTTGCGGCACTGGGGCAGGCTCGACGGCCACGATCTGATGATCGATCTGGACCATGCTGCGCTGTTCCAGCCGTCAGCCGATGCGATGGGCTGGGCCAAGATCGGCTTTCGCGGCACCGACGAAGCCCCCGAGCTCTGGGCCGAGGACGTGAAGTGGACCGAGGAAGGAGCAGCCAGGCTTCGGAGCCGTCGCCAACGCTACATGTCGCCGATGTTTGGCACGCGGACCGCCGCAGACGGCAAGACGCCGCCGAGCGTGACCAAGCTGGTCAACGTGGCGCTGACGGCTCTGCCGGCTAGCGATGGGCTCGACGCCTTGATTGCAGCCTCCCAATTCGCAGGCCAGCAGAAAGCGAAGGCGGATCCATTGGGACCCAAAACGAGGTCAATGGATACCGCTGTCGACATGACCAAACTCGCTGAGGGCCTCGGCCTGCAGCCGGAGGCGACACCGGAGGACATCCTGGCCACGATGCAGGCACTTGTTGCACGCATGGCCGCCGATGTTGCTCCCGAGCCTGAGGCTGAGCCAGAGCCGGAGGTTGCAACCCAAGCCGCGCCCAACACTGAAGAAGATCCAGAGCTGAAGGCGTCCAAGATCCTTCTGCTGGCTGAGACCGGAGAGAAGTCGGTGCTCCCGGCCATCCAGACGATCCAGCGCTGGAAGGCTGCGTTTCTCGACCAAGAGAAAACAGCCGCAAAGCTGGCCGCCGATCGCGCAAGCCTTGAAGCTGCCGAGCGTCGGAGCATTGGCGCTGCACTCGTGCAAGCTGGTCTCCCGCCTTCGATGGTGTGGGCCAACGATGCCGCAAAGGACCTTGCCCCGGCATTGGCCGCTCAGCCGCTGAATGAGTTGCGGGCCTACGCGCAGAAGGCAAGCGCGCAGCCTCGCGCACGCACGACCGTTCCCACGGCTCCGTCTGTTGGGCGCGTCGAGTTGTCGGAGCGCGAGATCCAAATCTGCAAAGAAACCGGCGTGGATCCTGCTGTCTACGCAAAGAACAAGGCGACTCGGGAGGCAGCGCGGACGCGCTGAAGATACATGGCTAACGCAACAGCACCGCTCATCCGCGCCACTCTTGGCCTTGAGGGCTACATCTTCGATCTGCCGGTTGATGGTGGATCACGAATCTACGAAGGCACCTTCGTTTCGCAGCTGACTTCTACCGGTCAAGCCGTTCCCACTGCCACAGCTTCGTCTGGCGTTTGCGTCGGCGTGGCCCAGCACACGGTTGACAACGTCTCCGGCAACGATGGCGACAAGCGGATCCAGGTCGAGACCAAGCGCATGTTTGCGTTCACCAACGGCGCCACGACTGACGCTTTCTCAGAGGCTTCGCTCATTGGCTCGGTGGCCTATGCGCTTGATGACAACATTGTCGCAGACAACTCTAACTCTGGAGCCAATAAGGCTGTCGGCTTTTTCTTTGGCATGGAGGATGACGGGAAGGTTCGCGTTTACGTCGACCCCGTCGCCGCTCGCATCGTCGACGTTCTGAAGACGTTAACAGACGCGCCTGCAACTGCGGATGCCCTCCGCGACAACATCGTCGCCGCGTTCGGCTGAAAGGACTGAGTCATGCCTCCGATTTATACCAGTGACACGCTGCCGACCTCTACCGAAGCGGCTATCCGAGAGTTCGACGAGCGCTACCTTGCAGTCGTAAGCGCTGCACCTGCTCCAACTTGGGCTGACCGGTTCAAGTTCGCCGTTTCGGCGCCGCGAAATACGTTCCCGATCTCGCTCATGTCGACTCGCTACAACGAGACGAAAGAGGGCTCGTCCCGCTTTGAGAGCATGGCTGAAAAGGACTTCGACGTAAAGGTCGTGGAGTTCGACACCGGCTACGATGTCAAAGCGATTGACCTTGTCAGCAACAGCTTTGCTTATCGCAATTGGCAGAAAGTGCCCTCGCGATTCGCCACGGCGGAAGGCCGCCATGTTTGCCGCGAACTCGCGACGCTCTTGGAGCTTGGCACCTCGGCGACCTCACCTTGGGATGGTGTGGCCTTCTTCTCGGCTGCATCACACCAAGCCAACCCGTCGAAGCCTGGGCTTGCGACTTGGGGCAACTACAACGCGTCTGGCTTAGACCCGGCATCCATCGCCAACCTGACCGCCGAGATTACCAGCATGCGCAACGTGCGCGACGAGAACGGCGACAAGCTTGGAGTTGAGCCCGACGAGATTTGGCTACCGACTGGCAAGTTTCAGGCGGTCTCAAATCTCCTGAATCAGAACATGATTGGCAACGGCGAGAGCAACCCCATGCTTGGCAAGCTGAAGCCTGTTCACGTACCCGAGCTGGCCGATGCGAATGACTGGTATCTCGTGGACTCCAAGATGGTCGACATGGGCATCAGCCCGATGTTGGCCGCGAGCTACGTGCCCAGCAGCAACCTCGGTCTTCGTTTCTTCGACGAGTCCTCGGACTTCTTCAAGAACAGCGGCAAGATCAAGGTCAGCTCTCACATTTGGTACGGGTTCGGGCTCGTGTTCCCGCACGCCATCCGACGAGTGGCTGGCGCCTGAACTGTGGCCTACGCGACCGCTGCCGACGTTTACAGGCTCGCCCTGCCTGCAGGTTCTTTGCAGGCTCGGCGGGTCGACGTCGCTTCGGTCTCGGGCAACGTTCTGCGCCTTGCGGGCCACGGCCTGCAGACTGATGACGTCGTTACGTGCGCAGTTGCGGGAGGGTCATTTCTGCCAAGCCCCTTGGTGGTCGGGACCCGTTACCGCGTGCGGCGCGTCGACGAGCACCACATTGAGCTTTCGCTTACTGCTGGAGGCGCGGCCATCACACTAAGCGCAAGCGGCGGGAAGTTCGCCATTGTGCCGTCGCTTGATGCGGCGATTGAGGCCCACGCGGAGACGTGGAGCCGCTGGATCGACGGGAAGCTCGTGGGGCATGTCGTCCCGCTCGAGTCTCCCTATCCGGCCTGGGTCACCTACGCTGTGGCCGTACGCTCGGCAGCTTCAATGCTGCGAAGCCAGGGTATCGGCGAGAGTGGCCAGCGAATCTACGACATGGAGGCGGACGTCCTGAAGGATACGCCGGCTCTTGTTCGCGGGACCCCACTAAGAGACGCAGCTGCAACAGCCTCAGCAAACAGTGCCGTCTACTCACAGTTCGGGCTCTACGTCGCAGCCAACCGCGGGACCATCCGGTGAGCACGTCCGAGGTCGGCAAGGCGCTCGAGAGGTGGACCCAAGCTCTAGCAAAGATGCCTGATGTGATGCTGCGCGTTGCGCCTCGCGTTGCGGCTGATTTTTCTGGCTTGGCCCAGCGTGCCTACGGTGCAAGCCAAAGCGTTTACGGCGTCCCGTTCAACGGCCCCGGTGGAATGCTCGACCTGACCGAGACTGGAGCTCTGCGCCAACGGGCAGCGCGCTACTCGGCAGCCGGTACCACTGTAAAAGCCTCGGTGGCCTCGGTGCGCTATGCGAAATACCAGCTAAAGCACGGGTTTCTTCCGATGCGCGGCCGACTTCCGCAAGCCTGGCGCGATCGTATCGACGCCATTGTGCGCGAAGAGATCGAGCGCGAACTGAAGTTGAAGGGCCTGGCATGAGCGCTACCCTGCTAGCTCAGATCGTCGACGCAGCTCGAGACAAGATCACAGCGGGCCGCTACGTCGAAGTCTTCTTCGGTGACCGGCGTTCGTCGGTCGAGCCGCTGTCGTACTCGGGCACGGTCCAAGTGCGCTACGACCTAACGGCGGTTCAACCGTTTCAAGTTGGAATGGTCCCAGGCCAACAGCGCAACGGGTTCAGCCCGCTTCAGCGGTCGGAGCCATGCGAGGCCATCATTTCCTGTCAGAGCACCGCGATCGGGGCGACCGAGGACGAGCACATGGCCTACCTCGTCGAGTTGAGCGATGCAGTTGCAGACGCACTGTTTGGCGCAGCTCGGGCCAAGCGCGTCGAGATGACCAACATGGCCGGCACGTTTATCACTTTCGCCGACGACCAAACGTCAATGCGCGGGATCCACTACCGGCTGGCATTCACGCTTACGCGTGGCGTGGTCATAACCGCCAATGCGACGAGCGCAGCGCCAAGCGTTGCAGCCATAACGACGATTGCCGGAGGAATTTCGCCGCAGAACGTCTGCGCTGACTGAGGATCCACTTGGCCGCCTGAAAGGGCATGGCACAACGACCCTCCGTTTCGGCCTCCCTCGTTGCATCGGGCGGAGGAATCTCCACGGGGCAAGACGCGCTCGCCGTGTTCTTTTGCTCGACCTCCGGCCCGTACACAGCCCGACTCATTCGCAAATATTCCGACGTGGTTGCGACCTACGGGGAAGGGATCGCTGCTGAGTTCGCGAGCCACTATTTCGATCTCGTAGCCAAGCCGCTCGTCTGCCTGCGCATGCCCACGGTGACGGCTGGCAGCATTGGGCCGGTCAACAACGAAAGCGTGACTGGTACCAGCGTCATCACCTGGACCGGAACGCCCATCGATCGCGAGAGCATCAAGCTTGTTGTGGTTACTGGCTGCACGATTGGGACGGACGGCGGAGTCATCAAAGTTTCACGCGACGGCGGCCGCACTTACGGCCCGAACGTTCGACTTGGGACCGCAAACACCTACGTAGTTACGAGCACGGGCGTCACGGCCAACTTTGCCGCTGGAACCTTGGTTGCTGGAGACACGGCCACGGCCGAATGCTACCCGCCAACAAGCGATAACGCGGGCCTGACCGCCGCACGAGTTGCGCTTGCTGCGCAAAGCATTCTCCCGCGAGCAGGCATCATGCTCTCTGAAATCACGAGCGGCGACGAGCTGCAGGACGTGATTGACGAGGCTGCTTCGTACGAGACGACCAACGGCCGGCACATTCGGATCTTCACCCAACTTCGAGCGCCTTACCCGACAGCGCTGATGCAGGGGAACCCCACTGACGTCGACTTCGCAGCGGCTGGTGATACCATCACGCGCAACACCGGCTCCTGGGTCACTGACGGCTTTCGGGTCGGTATGGATGTTACGGTCGCCGGGTCCGTATCGAACAACGGATCAAAGGGCACCGTGGTCACGGTTACGACGACCGTGCTAACGGTTTCGTCGTCGCCTGGACTGGCAGACGAAGCCAACGTTCTTGGCTCGGCTCTGACCATTACGGGCACCGAGTCCAAGACCACCTGGGCCAACTCGCTTGCGGCTTCGATTGTGGGCAACAGCGAAGCGACGCTGAAGACAAGCTCTCGCGTTCTGGCTCGCGCTGGGAACCCACGCCGCAAGTCGCCCGCGCAAGGCACTCGAAAGCAGCGGCCGTTTGCCTGGTTCTCGGCCATTCGCACGATGGCTCACGAGCGGCATATCAGCGAGGCAAAAGTAGACCTTGGGCCGCTTGAGGGGCTGACGATCGTTGACTCCAACGGCGTCTTGGAGACGTACGACGAGCGCGTCGACGGCACGCTACTCGCCTATCGCATCGGATGCCCGACGACCATTGATGACGTACCTGGCGTCTTCTCGGCGCTGCCACTGACGCTAGACGTCGACAACGCACAGTTGAGCCGCGCGCCGGTCGGCTTCGTCGGTGACCTGCTCTGCCAGTTGGGCAAGCGCCTTGCCACGCAGAAGCTCGGCAGCGGCCTCGTGCTGCAGGCCAACGGCACTATCGCTCCGGCCGAGCTCGAGAGAATCAACCGGCAAATCACAGCAAGGTTGCGCGCTGCTGTTCTTAGCCCTGGGGCTGAAGGAGCGATGGCAAGCGATGTCTCGTTCTCGATGGATGGAAGCGTCGACATGCGCGAGGTGGCCGCGGTCGTGCCTTGTGAAATCTCGTTCCTGCCGCTCGGATACCTCGAACAAATCTCGATCCGCGTGCTCGTGAGCCGAGCGGGCGCGAATGAGGAGGGCTGACCATGTCTGACTATCCCGTTATCAATGGGCACTTCGTCTCTTGGGCCGAAGCCACCTTCGGAATCTCAATTCCGGACGGCGAAGACATCACCGTCTTGGACATCGTTTCGATCAAGTGGACAAGCAAGCTCGAGGGCGCAGACGTCTACGGCGCGGGCCCGGTCAAGCGTGGTCGCACCATCGGGCAAGCGAACTTTGAAGGCGAACTTGCGATGTATTTCGACGCGGCCCAGCGGCTCAAGAAGGCGCTGGCCGCCAAATCGAGCAACGGGAAGCGCTACGGCACGATCCCGTTTGACATCACGGTGAATTACACGCCTATCGACGGAGACGGAACCATCGCAACGGTGCTGTTGCAAGGCGCTCGCATCATGAGCGCAGCCAACGACATGAGCAACGGATCAACCGACGCCCTTGTCGTTACGATGCCGCTTTCTCTGCTCCGCATCGAAGAGGACGGGGACGGCCTGGCTATCTACTGATTCGACTTGGGCCCCTAGTTCGTCCGGGCATTCGGGCTAGGGGTTCAGGTCGGACTAACGTCCGGCCGACTCAACAGAATGCCCATGAGGAATGCCCAACATGTCACTGACCAACGCGGAGCGAGCCGCTAAACTCGCAGCAATCAGGCAGGCGCAAGAAGCAGCTGCAGCTGTTGAAGCTGAGGCACTCAAAGCGCGAGCTGAAGAGGAAGAGATCGACCTCGCCGAGAAGCTGGGCCCGTCTTACCTGTCATCGCACGTCGTCGTCCCGCTCGACACCCCGAGTGAGCTTCCTGGCCAAGCCGTCTTTAGGCCGCTGACGCCGGTTGAGTTTCGCGCGCTTCAAGGGACGTCGAAGTCCAAAGACCCGGAGGCGCAGCTTCGTTTGGTGGCCGAGCGCAATCTCGTTTACCCGACGAAAGAGCGCTGGGCCGCTGTGATGGAGAGCCATCCTGGCGCGTACCAAGAGCCAATCAAGGCGCTCATTGCGCGCGCGAATGGTGAATCAAAAAAAGCCTGATCCTCTACGAGCGCAGCAAGGGAACGATTGAGCTTCGGGCCCAGTGTCTCCGAGCTGCGCTGCTCGACGACGTAGAGGAAGGGCACGAATCTTTTGCAGGGTGGTTGATTCTGGCTGAACTTGTGGGCGCGCTGATGACTGGCAAGCCGCGAGTGCAGTTCGAGTCTGTTCTTAGGGAGGCGGCAGCGGAGAAAGTCTAATGGCTGGTTCTGAGTTCGTAATGCAGCTGAAGGCGCAGATGAGCGGAAACGCTACGTCTGAGCTTGGCAAAGCCAAAGCCGCGGCGGACTCTGCCATCGGCTCCTTTCAGTCACTCGAAGCCAAGCTGAACGGCGCCCAAAAAGCGCTCGAGAGGAACGGCACGGCGGCGGCTGCATTGCAGACCAAACTCGCAAAGGCCACCCAAGTTGGTGACACGAAGGGCATTGAGAAGATCAATGCTCAAATCACAAAACTGAAAGGTGCTGAGACGGCGCTGAGGGCGACCATTGACGCCACCAACGCGGAATTGACGCAGCAGGCCGCAGTGGCGTCGAAGGCGGCTACTCAGTTTGCAGAGCTCGAGGCTGAGACGTCGAAAGTCGGCATCAACGGAGTCAAGACGGCGGACGGCCTAAGCAAGCTGCCTGGTCCGCTCGGCGGCGCTGCGAATATGGCGAAGGGCCTGCAGGAGAGCTGGCAGGACCTTTCAGCCAACCTAGGCAAGACTGGCGCCGTCGCTGCCATCGCAGCTGTTGCGATTGTCGCTGTCACTGTGGCGATAGCGGCCGCCATCATCAAGACGACAGCGTGGGCCGTTGGCTTGGCCAATGCGAAGCGCAACCTATCGCTGACGCTCGAAGCGATGGAGGGCAGCACAGCGGCAGGCGGCAAACTCGGCGCTGCTTTCACTGACGTCTCAAAGGCGACCGGCCTTGGGGCCGAGCGGCTACTCGACATCACACGCGAGCTGAAGAAAGCCGGCGTTGCTGGCGAAGACCTACCAAAGGCACTGCGTGCCATCGCGACGCAAGAGGCCGCGCTGCAGTCCACTGACGGCACCGCGGCCCTTATCGACCAGCTGAAGGAAGGCAAGACCAGCGCGACCGCGATGGCCGCCGAGATGGACGCCCAGTTCGGCGGAGTCGTCTCGAAGCGCATGCTGTCGCTTGAGGCCCAGGCAGACACTTTCGGCCGCAACGTCGGCAGCATGTTCGGCGGTCTCAACATTGAGCCTTTGCTGTTGGGCATGTCGCGCCTGATTGGCCTGCTCGACACCAACACCGCGTCGGGTCGGATGCTGCAGCGCGTATTCGAAGGCCTGTTCCAGCCCATCGTGGACGGCGTAGCGCTCGCCGCTGTTGCGTTCGAGGCGTGGGTGCTGAAGGCCGCGATCGGTGCCTACAAGGTCGCAATCGCGCTCAAGCAGGTAAAGAAAGACGCTGACTTCGAGGTGCCTGGACTGACCAAGATCACCACCAGCGGCCCTGCCGCCGAGCTTGTTCTCTTCGCGCTAAGCAGTGCCGCGACGGGCCTCGCGATCGGCCTGGCCGTGGTCGCGTTCGCAGTGACCAACGTGGTCACGATCTTCCAGGTGCTAGCCGCAACCCAAACGGCTGTCTGGGATGCAATCGGAGCTGGAATCGCCGCCGTTACCGGCAAGATCTCCGGCGTAGGCAAGGGCGTCTCCGAGCTGGGGACCGCCATGATGGACGGTCTAGCCGCAGGCATCACGGCAGGCGGAGACAAGGTCATCGCGGCGCTAGGTGGCGTGGTTGGTCAAGCTATCGTTTCGGCCAAGAACAAGCTCGATTCCAAGTCCCCTTCGAAGGTCTTCATGGCCATCGGTGGCGATGTAACGGACGGTCTGACCATCGGCTTGGACAAGGGCTCCGAAGACGTTTCCGATTCGATGGAGGCCGTTGTTGAGCCTCCCACGGTTGAGCCGGGCGGAGTCGTGCGCAGCCTGAAGGGTGGCGGCGGTGGTTTCAAGGTCGAGAACTTCAGCGTCACGATCAACGGCGTAACGGATGCAGACCAGATCGCACCGAAGCTTGTTGATGCCATGAAGCGCTTGATCGAGCAGGCCGGCGAAGAGCTTGGCGGCTCCTTCACTGTGGAGGTCGTGCAGTGAACCCGTTGAACCCTACCGACGACTACGAGCTCTACGACTCTTTCCTGCTGGCCGGAGAGCCTAGCCCTGGCATCTGCAGGTTCGGCGCGCCCAAGGCTGTCACGGGTTGGAACAACGCAGCCGGCAAAGGCGACGACGGCGGAGAGACAACGCTGAACGGCGCCGTACTTTCCGAGTTCACCTGCACAATCACGCTGTGGAATGGCGACTACGAGCTGAGCCACTTCATTCTGTGGGAGGCGTGGAAGCCCATTCTGATGACGCCGGTGGCCAAAGGCGCAGAGCGAGCGCTCGACATCTACCACCCGCAACTGGCCGACCTTGGAATCACCTCGGTCGTGGTCAAGTCGTGGACCAATCCTGAGCCGAACCCTGATGGCACGTCCACGGTCACGATTGAGTTCCTGCAGTATTCGCCGGCCAAGCCGCGCCCCAATTCGAGCGGCAAGATGCAGGGGTCCGCAGCGAATCCGCAACAGACGCCGAGCGGCGGCAAGAAGCCTGGCCAGATCCACAACAACGGCGGAGCGGCGGCCGACCCTAACGCGAAGCTGCGCGAAGAGCTTGAGCGCAAGCAGGCGGAGTACGACGCGCTATGAGCATCGGGAAACTCGCAGACCTGGCGCTTGAGCGCGCGAGCGTGCTTATTCCTCGTGTCGGCATTGCCACGGCCGAGGTGGTGACCACGTCGTCGGACGTCATCCTTGCAGGCCAGCAGACGTTGACGATCGGCTCGCTTGAGCTGGCGATGACGGTTACCAGCGGCGACAAGTACCGCCAGCGCGGGCACTACACATTAGTAGCGGGCCAAGGAGGCTGGCGCACTAGCATTGAAGCGCAGAGCTACAATAATGCATTAGAGGTCAAGCTGTCGACGGTGCTCCGTGACGCTGCATCGGCTTGCGGCGAAACGCTTGGGGCAATCACTGAGCGCAGGATCGGCCCTGGCTACGTTCGTCCAGCTGGGCCAGCGTCGCGCGTTCTTGGCCTGCTGTCGGAGGGCTGGCACGTCGACGAGTCTGGCATCACGCGAGTTGGAGTGCGTCCGCAAGGCCCTGTTCTCAACACGGGCAACCGCTGGACCATCACCGACGAAAGCCCGGCAGCGCAGAGCAAAGAGGTTGCCTTCGACCCGGCCGACCTGGCGCTCGTGATGCCCGGCGCTCAGTTGTCCGATGGCTGGGAGATCGCTTCCGTCATCCACGAGCTAACGCCCACGAGCTTGCGCTCGAAGCTGACGCGCGTTGACGGCACAGTAACCGCCAGCATCGGGGCGGCCTTCCGTAGGCTTTACGAAGTCCTGTCGCGTGAGGTCTTGTACAAGGGCTTGCACGAGTACTCCATCACTGGAGTCGTCTCGGGCGGCTACCTGGACCTGTCGCCACGGAGCAACTCCAGCAGGCTGCCGAGTCTGGCTAACGTGCCAATGACTTCGGGTGTTCCTGGAGCCTGGTCTGACCCGCGAGTCGGCGGTGCCGTCCTTGTGGGCTTTGGCGATGGTCTGCCAACACGACCCTACGTCATCGCCTACGAAGGCAGAAGCGGGGAGGCTAGAATCCCAACAGCGCTGACGCTCGACACGGTTGGATCTCTCACGGTGGGCGCATCGGCCACGACGGTGACGATCCCTGGGACAATGGTCCCCGTGGTGCCTGGCGCGGTCGGTCACTTTGTGCGGTACGGCGACATCATCGCGGGGCCGGTCTCGTTTGGAGCTCCACTGACGATCGCACAACAGACCCCGGGCGCACCCGTTTCAAAGGCGAAGAGCTAATGGCTGCAGAATCTGTTTACGGAGTCGACACCAGCGCAACCAGTCGAGTGCACTACGGCCGCACGGTTACCGGCGCCGTTCTCGTGGCCGAAGCGATGTTTCGGCGGCTGTCGAGCGAGCGCGGATCGCTGCCGAGTGACCGCTCGTACGGCTGGTCAATCACGCGTTGGCTGGGCTCCGAGTGGACCGAGCAGCGCCGCAAGTCGACCCCGGGCCTTATCGCGAACGAGTTACGGAAAGACGACCGCGTAGAGCCCGCGACGCTTCAGGTTGAGATCGAAGAAACCACTGATGACCACGGCGGCGTCTCACTCATCATCACCATCTTTGCCTTCACCACTGAGGGCGAGCGCTTCGAGCTGGTCTTTGCTGCATCTGCTGCCACTACTCAATTGCTGAGGATCACCAATGTCTGAGATTCTGCTCGCCGATCTCGTTACTGAAGAGGACGTCGTAACCCTCTATCAGAAGCTGATTGATATTCTGGAGTCGCTTGGCGTCTCCACTTCGACGTGGAAGCCAGGCGATCCAACGCGCGAGACGCTCTACGCAGTAGCGACGATATTGGCGGCAAAGGAGACGCTACAGACATCAGTCATCAAGGCTGGTTTCTTGGAGCTGGCCGAAAAGAAATGGCTTTCGAACAAGGGCAAAAGCGACTACGACGTCCCTCGCGAAGAGGCCACTTACGCCGAGTGCAACTTCGTGTTCACGAGCACGGCTGCGCTCTCCTATGTGATAGACGCCGAAGACATCACGCTGCGCAACAGCTCGACCGGCGCAACCTATCGCAACGTTGCAGCCGGTACGCTGACGGCTGGCGGCACGCTGACCCTGCTCATCCGGGCCGAAGTCGCTGGGTCAAGCAGCAGCGCTGGAATCGGTGAGATTGACGAGATTGTCACCAGCATGCCCAACGTTACCGGAGCAAACTCCACAGTAGCGGTGGGCGTCGACGAGGAATCGGACGAAGACTACCTGGACCGATGCCGAGACAAGCTTGCATCGCTGTCAGCTGCTGGGCCCGCTGAGATTTACGACTTTGTGGCCCGCACGTCGGCGCTGAACGGTGGCGCCAACATCACCCAAACCAAGGTCATCGCGGACAACGTCGACGGCACGGTCACTGTCTACCTAGCGGGACCGAGCGGCGTTGTTTCTGGTGGCGACGTGGCGCTAGTCCAAGCTGGCTTTGATACGTACGCCGAGCCGCTGACCATCGAATCGACGGCCGTCAGTTGCACGACGCTAACGCAGAATGTGACCTACACGCTATGGGTCAAAGCTGCCATCGGGCTGACGTCTGGCGAGATTCAAGATGCCGTCGAGGCTGCGCTACAGCAGGCCATCGCCGCGCGCCCTATTGGCGGCGACATCATCCCTCCGGCGCTCGTGGGCTACGTCTATCAAGGCTGGATCCAAGCGACCATCATTGAAGCCGTAGCGCCGCATGGGTTTCGAGCTGTCGTAAGCACGCCAGCCACCGACGTGGCTCCGACTGTTGGCCAAAAGGTCGTATTGGGAACCGTTGTGGGGACCATCAACATTATTGCCTGAGGGTGCGCCATGATTCGCGATCTTGTTCCGCTGCTTGGGCCGTCGTGGCTGGTAAAGGACCGTCTACCGGACGGCACCGAGTGCGATTCGCGCGTTCTCTACGCCGTGGGCCTACTCTGCGATGCTCTGCTTGAGCGATTGCAGCTCGGGGTAGAGGCACAGCACCCCGAGCTCGCGCCCGATGACGCCCTGCCGAGGATTGCGCGAGACCGTGGCATCTTGCGAGGACCAGACGAACCGCGCGCATCGCTCGAAGTCAGACTTACCCGAGCACTCACCGACGCTCGAGTCAAAGGGACGGCCTGGGCCCTTCACGACCAGATCCGAGGCTTCTGCCAGCCCTACAGCGTGCGAGTTGCCACGGTTGACCAGCGCGGGACGTGGAAACAGACCAATTACGACGGCGCCAGGTCAACTACACGCGGAACCGCTTGGGATTGGGACGGAGCGACTCCGTTCGAGGACTATCGCGGTCGGTTTTGGGTGCTGGTGTACCCGAGGGCCGCCGAGCCCATCTTTGAACGGGTGAAATGGGGCGCTCGCAAATGGGGGGCGACCAACGCAACGTGGGGGACCACAGCAACACCAGCCCAGGGGCGTGGGTTGATGCAGCTTTTGAAGACCTGGAAGCCAGCAGGAACGCGGCCCCTGTTTTTGATTGGCGTTGACCCGGACTCCACCGACTTCGAGCCAACCGAGACCGCGCCGCCGCTTCCTGATGGAACTTGGGGTGACAACCACGTGATGAGCGCCGGGATTCAGGTGCCAGCGCGAAGTTTAGACGGGAAATACTCGACTTACTGAAGGATCCACTTGGTGGCTTCGAAGTCGTGTGAGCCACACATTCACGCCCAGTGCTGCTGGCCCGTTATCCGCTGGATACACTCATCCAGACGACCTGACCGACGACGCCGACGCCGCGAGCGTCAACGGACCCATGGAGGCGATGGGGAATGATATCGCTTACATTGCCGATGGGTTTACCGAGTTCAACGGCAACAAGACGTTCACCGGGGATCTGACGCTGACAGCCTCACCTGCTGCGCTCATCTTCGACAGCACTGGACGTCTGCAGGTTGATCCCAATCTGATGCAGTTGCGCAACGATAGCGCAGCCATCCCAAGCATCACAAGAGCCGTCAACAGCACGGGAATTCGTTTCAGCCCTTCGGAAGTTTGGTGGCCAGCCGCAAGCGTCATGGCCGTTGGCTCGACCTACCTGTTCCCGCTGCTGGAGCTGCCCAACCAATGCGAGATCGTATCGCTGACGATCCGGCACAACCCTAACGACGCAACGTCTCCGACTACCAAACCGACGTTGACGATCTGGCGAATCCCTTTGGCTGGTGGTGGAGCTGTCGATGCATTTACGCCAATCCAGGATCCTGCGGTAGGAGGCGCCTACACGGTAGAGCACAACTTTACCGCTACGCCCGGCAGCGTGGTCACTGTCGACCTAACCGCTAATAGCTACTGGTTCAAGATCGAGGCCGAAACGGGCGGTTCTGCGCTCAACGGGGTATTGTCTGCGCCTCCGTCTATCACATATCGCGTGCCCTACCTGGATTTGGTGAAATAATGGCTCGCCCCTTAGACGGACTGCTTCCCATTCGCCGAATCCTCGTGGACGGAGAGCCGCAAGCATTCGTTCGCGATATCAACTTGCTGGGCGCCCAAACGACCATCAACGGCACGAGTGCCGATCTGACGTTTGGCTTGCGAGTGGCCAACCTGGACTCCGGCG
>JACCDR010779413.1_pt1 | contig 17750 bp, 28 predicted proteins | sample 7446431 | NCBI WGS metagenome assembly JACCDR01 (sample SAMN15323443, study PRJNA562643) | freshwater metagenome | isolation source: river surface water | place: USA:Blue River Watershed | collected 2017-08-17
GCTTTTTTGTAAAACTCAATCCGTATTTCTTCCTCGATTTCTTCAATACTTAACTGATGATTTTTAGCTAACTCAGCTATCGAGAACCCATCCTTAAACTCTTTCGCAATCATCGGTTTTCTATCCATCCCTTACCGCTTAATCTCCACCCCAAAATACCCATTAATCTTTTTACCGTATCAATATTGGGAATAATGTCCAGTTCCCCCTGCTGCTTGTGAAAATCAAGCCTGTCTTTCAACCTTTTAGGATTAATTAACAGTTCTATCCCCTCCTTGCCATTGCCCGCCATTATTTGATTAATTTTCTTCATACTCCCTACCTCATCCTCAATAAATTTAGCTAAATGTTCTAATGTTGCAGATGAATTATTGAGAATGTTTTTGTTGGCATAATCCCAATAAGCTTCAATATGATTAATAGCTTCAGGGATAGTACGCCAGCACCCACTAACTAAACCAGTAACTATTAAATCTATGCTGATAATCCACTGGTCAGACTTAATATTATGCTTGTATTCTTTCTTCCCCTTTTTACTTAATGCTGTCCGGTATTTTGCATATAACTTGCAATTGTCAGGGTCATTCCAAAAACTAAAGAACTGGTTTTCAATGCCATCCCAATGAATAGAATCAAGGTCAATTCTATCTGTAGAAATGTCAAAATCTGCATATTGCCTCCTTTCATCAAGGCTGAATTGTTCGTAACTTTTATGAGGAATAACCAATAATCTACGCTGTAGTTCTTCTAAATCAGGATTAAGGTGTAGTGGTTCTACTGAACTGATAATTTTAGGACAAAACACGTTGAATTGTTTGTTTGTCCCGTCTGTTTGGGCTATTTGAATAACATCGGTTGACCTGTTATAACCAAACAACATCATTTGGTAAATACGTTCATCTTTTTTAAATGTTCCAGAGTGTATATTGTCCCAGGGTAGAATAGCCCCTTCTTTTTCTATACTTTTATCATTTGGGTCGATCCACCTCATTAAGTCTAGGCTGTTCCTAATAGCGGAAAATGTATCTGTAGCGGAGAATGTTGCAGTTAGCCCGTGAAGTTTAGCCGCGAGTATTGCCGTTGTACTTTTCCCTGAACCTTTTCCACCCCAACTAAATAAAATAGGTAAAACTCTAGCCCATTTACTAGGGATAAGTAAGTAATTGGTAACTATCGGTAACATCAAATCGCGTTGGGGAAATAATACCGCTTGACCGAGAATGTCGGAGACATTTGTGTAAATTGAAGCGTCAAAGTCCCAAACTTCCCTCCAAGAATCCATCTCAGCACGGTAAAACTCGTTAGGGTCTAAATATATAGTCGGTGTTTCTAGTTCTTCCATTTGTCTCTCTCTACAGCTATAGTCTGAAGTTATTGGATAAGTTATCCAATAACTTTTACCTACACTTAAACCATCAAGGCAACGCACAAATCAAAAACGTATCTTAATTCCTTTGAAACTGAGTCTGTGCCGGATACCAAGCTAGCTAGCTGCCCAACATTTTCAACTTTAATATCAGATGCTTGGTTGACTTGTCCCAAAACAAAAGCCAGTCTATCCGCTAGCTTTTCAGCTTCAGTTTGACTTTTAGCTCCATATCCACCCTTGCCAAATCCACCCTTACCACTAGGAGGTTTCACATCCTCCTCCACATTGATATGTTTAGGTGGTTCTGTTAATGCCTCAATTTCTAAATTCATTGAGAGCATTTGTTGATAAATAGCCCCGTCGATTGGAACACCATTTAAATTTTTGGTGACAAGATAATCACAGCTAGGGTCATCCTTTAAATTTATCCAACCTTTATAAGCTAGCCCCTCTTCTAATTCTGATAATGTATGACACAGCCATCTTTCTAGCCGTGATTGTTGAACCTTGACAGTTTTCCTTTCTTTGTCTTGTTTTTCATAATCTTTTTTAGCAACTTTAAAAGTTAATAACTGAGGTTCAAACTTCCAATCTTTGTTACCAAAATTCTGAAGTTCTGTTACTTTTGTTGCATACGCAAAAATGTAGTAAAATCCGTCATCCTGACAATAAACTAACTCGTCAAAGATAATTGTAGAATTAGCCTCACTCCAACCAGAGCAACCGATAGAGGCGTATTTTTGACCCTCTTTAGGGGCTTGATACCAAAATTGTTTCATGATGTTTTCCTTGACTCAAATTCGTTAATTAACAAACAACCCTTGTAAAGAATCTCTGCGTGACATTCCTCTAACCCTTCTTTCACTGGTTGATAGTTGTTGATGTTGACGCAGAAACAACCAAGTGAATGTACTTTTCCTTGTCTAATCTCACGAGACAGTACAACGATTTTACTTAAGTAAACCCTCTCCCACTCATCCAATCCCACATACCCCATACCAGCCGTGTAATTCTTGACGAGTTTCCCAAGGAACCATTCACGGTATCTATACAGAGCTTCACCATTGTTAGTTACCCAGTAACGAATATGTCTAGCTGTGCTTTCACTTTGTCTACCTGAAGCTACTCCCCACGGGTTCCCCAATCCCAACCCGTGTCTACTTCTTCCGACGTACTGCAATGTAGGCTCATTCCACAAAGTAGCAGTCATTTTAAGGATGTTCATAATTCATCAAAGGGTATGACTTTAAGCTGTGATCCAGGCAATGACCATGCTTTGTCACCTACTAACTGCAAGCCTTGAAATAATACGGGGTACTTCATTCTTAGCAATCGTAAGGTTTTTCTAAAGTCAGCAAGAGCATAGTTATCGTGCAGCAACCATTCACCCTTAGCTTCTATTAGTAATATTTGCGTAGGGGTTACAACTCTAAAATCTACCTTCCAAGATAAATCAGGGAAACAGTCATCTTTAGGTAGTAATTCAATTTCTACCTGTCTGCTGATAGGTTTGTAGCCGTATTTTTTGACAAGGGCGCAATACACCTTGAACTCTAGAACAGAATCAAAATACTCATAATCTTTTCTCTGTTCAGGTGTCAGCTTTGTCCCTGAAGGAATTGCCTCACCCGTTCTAATGTTGTACCAAAATGGGTTACTGCTGACTTTGCTGTTTTTTCTTTTCGTTCCAACGGGCATAAGCCTTACTCACAATGTTTTGAAATTCGTTGTATTTCTGGGGCTGTAATTCTTCCAGAATCCTACTTACTTTCTCGATGACATAAGTCTCATCAAAATGTATTTCAACAGGAAATTTCTCTGTTTTGGATTCTCCTTGTATTGGAGAAATTGTTTTGACTGTGTATCCTTCTGGTCGGAGCATTTGAGGATGAAAACCATACCGTAGAGGGTTTCCATACAATTGAGTCCAATGTATTTTTCGTGCTTCCATTTCACTAGATACCCTATGGTTTAAAGTTATTGGATAAGTTATCCAATAACTTATTAGATAACTTTGAGGTATAGATTAACCAACAGATTCCTGAGCCATTATCTCGTTAGCAATCTCATCATTAATTTGACTGATGAGGTCAGAAACCTTATCCAGGTTGCCGTTTTGCAATTCCCAGGTAGCTTTTCGCATTATATCTATGATATTAGGGAATTTTCTTAATGATGTCGCAGCTTTGTCTAACTCCCCTAACTGTTCGATTGTATTTGCAAGATTAGATAGCTCTAAAGCCGCATGACGCACTAAAGATACCATTTCAATTCTGGGGTTATTTTTAATCATTTTAGGCATTGTTTTATCCCTTGCGGTAGATGTCTTAGTTGTATCTCCGGGGGGGGGGGGAATGTCAATAACATCCTCGTTTTTGTTACACTTATTAATATTATTTTTTCTTTGTATAAAAATAAAAACATCATGGTATGCTTGTGCTTTTTTGTTTTTATTAAATTGCATAAATCTGGTATATTCTGAACACTTTACAATAAAAAAGATAGGAGGTTTATCATCCTATCTTTTGGTAAATGAATCAAGATAAATTTTTAAATCAATGCTTCAAGCTTTAACTTCCATCTTGCAAATCTTGACAACGGTACTCCAACTCTCAACCATCTACTAGATAAAACACATCCAACCTGACGATTAACTTTTATTTTTCCAGGGGGTGGGAGTTCCCTAATAAGTGGTTTGTCTATTACCCGTTGATAGATTCTAGGCGATGTACTACCATCTGGATAATAGAACCTGAGAAATGACCCTGACTTAATTTTCCCTTCATTCCACCCAGCGACATCTTCTATAGTGGTAGTGATTCTAAAAAGCTGGGATTCAGTTGGAGCAGGGAATACAAGCCACTGGTCGGTGACTGTAGCCTCCCCCAACTGTTCCCAGCTTCCTATGCTGTCGGTGATCACAGACATATAAGAGGTTCTAAATTCTCCTCAACCTCATCTAGATATTGGTCTATTGGTACGCCTGGTTCAACAATGTCGAGGAAATCATCAGGTGATATTTCTCCCTTCATCATTTGAGCCGTTGCACGTTCTACCTGCATAGCTTGCTGTAACAAGTCCTTAAACTCAGATTCATCATCACAGCAAGGGATAACAAGGTAGAAACAGCTTGATAATTCTCTAGTGAACAGAGAATTATTAACCATTTCCACCACCTTCAGCAGGCGCAGATAATGCAGACTCTAAGTCTTGTTTGGCGTTACTAAATTCTTCGGGGTTGTAACTCACAGACGAGGCTTTAATGCTTCCAACGCCTTTTTTGGCTTCTTGTGCAAGAAAAGTTCGTCTAGTTTCTTCGCCTTCCGTTATTGCAGAAGCCGCTCTTCCAAATGGGATGGTGTAACTTTTACCATTCTTTCTTTTATATTTTTTCTTTGTAATGGCTGAAGTTTCTTCACTTTCGCCCTCACCAGGAACAAAAATGATTAACTGTGCAGGGAAATAATTATCGCCTGCATTGTTGGTTTTGTTCAATGCAAAATATCCAAGATTTGCATCTGTCAAACCAACGTTAGCCCGTCCTTCATTTGAGTAAATAGTAATAGTTGCTCTGTACCTGTCCGCAGCTCCTGGTGTTGCACCAGGGGTGATATTAAAAGGATACAAAGCGATGCCCACTCTCTTTCTTTTGGCTGCTGGCACTTTATTTGTGACTTTTATTTTATGCGTTTCATCTCCATTCTCAAATTTTATAAAGTTATCTAATTCACTCCCAGGTTTTGCTACGCCTCCCGCGAGTTTTAAAGCGCGTTTAAGTCTTGCAAATCTTGTTCTTTTTCTAGCCATAATCAAAACCTCCAACGTAATCTCATCATAACTAGTATTTTTGTACTTGACTAGACCTTTTGCTATGCTACGCTATTGTATAAACCCTATGGGTTTGCATTTTTTCTATACAATTTTACTGCTATGACAGGGGCGATAGTTCCACGCAAAAAAGAATCAATTATAGTATCAGTCAATCGCCAAAATTACAAACAGGTAATTTCTCAGGTAGTCGCCACTAGACGGCTTATAGAAAATCGGGATGTAGGTGAAATTATTGGTGTACCTGCTGAAGACTACGTTAGGGGAAAACCACACACTATTAGATTGACAATTTTCTATTTCAATTACGACTCACCACCATATACAGCTAGAAGTGGACAGCCATTTGTTAGGGCAACTTACAACATCCCCGATGTTAAAAGGATTAAGTTGGAATGGTTGACAATTAAGTTAGCCTGTGGTGGTGAAAATGGGTACATTTGGGGACGGTTTAGAGCAACTGCTAACCTAAATAATGGAAGGCAGATGCAGGTTTATGGAGGGTCAGCAAATGAAGCGGAAGAAAGAATTAAGGCTTTGTTAGAACTATCAGATGCAAAGCTATTAACACTTACAGTAGCCGAAGAAAAAGAAGAAGGGAGGAGAGATACCAATAAACGAATGTACAAGCGGAATACTCGCATTTATCCTGCTTATTTTACGGTGATGAATTATGAAAAAATTGAGGTAGAAGATGAAAGAGAATTTAGCGGACTAAATTCTCAATTAGCTGGTAATTTTAAGAGACAGAAAACTGAGAAAATACCATTGTGGGTAAAGAACGAACCAGCGAATTGTAAGGCGCTAATTCGGGAAGCTTTAAGGGTAAGGGGGGTGAACGATAACGACGATTAAGCATAGTTGAAAGTTATTGGATAAGTTATTGGATAAGTTATTGGATAAATACAATGGAAGCTAACCAAAGCTACACAGTACGAACGCAATTGAATCGAAGTACAGGTATTAACATTGTTCAACTTCCTCAACTTCCTAATTTTGAGTTACCAACAAAAGCTACAAAAGTATCTGAAGTATTAGAAATTGTTAATTTCCGTGCTAGAGTTTCTATCAACTCCCTAGCGCCATCACCTCTACCTAATTATTTATTGGAGGACAGCGAAACCGACAGATTAATGAAAACTTTATCCTTAGAATGGAACTCGCCCAGAAAGCAATTAAATTTATTGCTTATTGATGGAATGGGCAATACTTTACTTGGCTCTATTTCCTTGTTAAATACTTCCGGGTATCCATTCAAGATTTACGATTTAAAGCAGGTTTACAGCAAAGCGGACAAAGTTTTTATAGGAAATAATGCAAGGCTTGGGCTTCAACTTCAAGATGTAGGATATGGGTTACTGGCTAGTGACGATAGTGTTGATATTTGGTGTGATTTTATCAGAACAATTAGTTACTTTATCCCTCAAATTATTAACATAAATGTTGCACCAGCACAGAATACCGTAATTCCAAACATCACAATTCAGAATTTAATTCAAGGAGGGAGTACAACACCTACCCCTACCCCCACTCCAACACCAACACCACCTACAAATGATGAGGATGATGAAATGCCATTAAAATTAATCTCAACAGATTACACAGCAGTTGATAGAGATAGAATATTGATTTCTGATTCATCTATAATCATTACTTTACCCGCTAACCCTGCGGAAGGGACAGAAATAGAAATAATTGGAACCGAAGAAGCAATAATAAATATGAATGGCTCTCCTTTTGAAGGGCAGGATGTTCAAGAAATAAAAACAGGAAACAGTCAGGCGGGAATACTACATGGAGGGGGCAAATTAATTTTTGGGAAATCCGCTTATAGTTCTGAGTTAACTTGGTTTGTTTATCCACTGGGGACAGCGAGTTTTAGAGCGTTTGAATCACAATGGGCAGATTGATGAGGCTACCAAGGACGACTATTGACCAATAGAAAAGGTGATTAGTAATGACTTTAGCAGAAAGACGAAAAAAACCACCCCAAAGACAACCTCCAGCTAACGAGAGGTTTGAGCCTCCCTCTCTCTACCAACCGGAGGAGCCACAAGAAAGTTTGGTGCAAATTCCCGGTACACCCTTTTTTGCAACTCCTAATGAACCCGCCGATCCAAGAGATTGTGACCGATATCCTAATTCTCCTTGGTGTGGGGAGAATCCAATCAGCTTGGACAACATTGTAGATATAGGCGTTGATTTGGTATTGGATGAATGCAATATTGGCATTCAATTAGCGCCTACATTAGCTTTTGTTTCATTGCCTCCAGTTCAATTAGTTTATCGGAGAGAAGGCTGCATTAAACCACCACCACCTCCACCGCCGCCAGATGAAAATGCGGAAAATTTTCCATCGATTAGACAATTGAACGGAAGGGAATTAATAGGATATAAAAGCTATTTTTACAACCTCTTAGACGCTAACACTGAAAAGCCTCAAGACCTAGACACTCAGTTATTCCTTGAAATAGAAATTATCGCTGATTTGACCCAAATAGAAGAAAGATTGTATCCAGACAAGATTGATATTACTGGAGGGGCAACTGGGATTCCAAACATGAAATTAACATTTCAAATACAGGAAAATTGGAAGGCTAACGTAGCTTATGCACAGGATGTTTGGAGAAATTCGCCAAGCTTTTTAGAAGGAATAGCATTTTTGGGTGCAGCCATTCCAAATCTTGAAAATAGAGATAATGAATTAAGTTATTCCGTCAAAGGAGAATTATATTTATATATTTCTTATCCTTCCATGCACGTAATAAAAATAGAGGCTAATAATGAACAAATTGCAAGATTAGCAACAGGAAGCAACAACGGGACGCTAAAAGGCATTCTAGCAGGAAGATATTTTAGGAATGGTTGGACAAGAATCTTTGAGTCCGTAGGAAACTTTGACCCTGGCTCTGGCTTTCCCTTGGATTTTTCAAAATCAAGGAGAGTATTTGGCAAAGGGGGAAGAAACGACCATATTGAAATTAAAAAAGAATCCATGCGGACGACATGGGTCGAGCCAAATTGGAAGCCGACGATACCACCACCGGAGCCGTATAAAATGAGTTGTTGTGAAAATAATGATAGATTGCTTAGGTTGTTACTTGCCAGAGTTGGACAATTTCCTGTGACCGTTCCTGACAGTTATTTGACAATAGAAGGCTCGGAACCGAAAGATAAAACCATCAATTCTTTAATGGAGTTAACTGGATGGTTTGCTACTCGAATGGATGAAGTTATAGGGCAATTTGAAATACCAATAGAAATAGACGACGCTGATTTAACTAAGGAAGGAAAGCAAAAGAAAACTATTAGGCTTCCTAACTTGTCTGAAGCAATAGCTGAAATATTTACTATGACCTTCAAGCAAACAATTTACACTGATTTGATGATTCATATGCTGACTGATTCGTTAGCAGAATCAGCTCAAATCAAGCAAATAGATTTTAAAAATAATCACGCATTAATGGCTATTGCTGAATATATGGGATTCCCGTATAAAACTATTAATCAAAAACTGCCGTTAACATTTACCCCAGGAGCGGGAACATTTGAGGAATTGCTGAAAGAAACTGAAATAGAAGTAGGAGTTATTGACTATCAAGAAAAAGGTAGTCTGCTTCAACACATAAATACTCTGCTCCAGGCTGCTGCAATTATTAGAGCTGTGCATTATCGCCGCGCTCCAAAAGATGAAGAAGGACTAAAACAACAATTGAGAGAGGACTTGGTAGGAATTGCTGGTAATCGAGTAGGAAGTCTTCGTGAAATGATTAAAGAATATATGGAGGATATGAATAAGCAATATGACAGCACCGAAGATAGTAAGCCTACTCAGTAGGGCTATGAGGTCTAAAACTGTACAAAATGGTGTTCGTACAATAGTTTTACGAGCTGCAACGAAAGAGGGAGAAGAAAAAGGTAATGTATTAGCTAATATTTGGAATGGTTTGGTGTCTGTCGTCGGCAATGCTCTAAAAGCCGTACTTGGTGGATTTAGTTGGACTTTGAGTAACATTTGGGGGTTAATCTGGACGACAGGGGGATTTATTTATAATTTCAATTGGAACATTTCAGAAGAGGAAATTCAGCAAGAAATTAACTCAGCGATTAATAACGCGGCGGGGATACTTGGGCAAGAAGTCGGTAGGACTTTAGGTGTATTACTATGTGGGGCGTTACCTATTGCTGGATTATTTGCAATTAACCCAGTGATGGCTAAAGCTGTCGCCGCCAATGCTGTACCAGAATTATTAGATGAGTTGGTTAGCAATTATGCTACAGCAATAAGGCAACTAGGGAGTATAGCAATTCGAGCTGGGGGCTTGTGGTTGTATGGAGAAGTTCGGAAATTGTGGAGGGGAAGCGATGCAGATTTTAAAAAGAGATTGAAAGAAAAGGGGTTTAACGAAGAACAAATAAGCAAAGAAATGGAAGCCAGAAATAAACCGTTTATTATGGCTCAAAAAGTACAGGAGGGAATTGAAGCTATCCCCAATGAAGCATTTAGAAACTTTGTAGAAAATGCTTACGAAGAATTTGGTAGTAGTTGTCAGGAAGCGGGTTATGTCGTAGCGGGGGCGATAGATAATTACATTTATCAACGTAAGTTAGCTGAGAATGAAGCGGAGTATGAGATTGAATTTAAACCAGATGGAACTTATGACGTTAAAGAGTGGTATTTAGGATAAATTATGCTAGCTACAATTGTTCAACCAGAAAGCAAACCTTGGTTAACTCCTAACATTAGTTTTCAAATACTTACGGATGACGAGGAAAGGCTGATATACCCAGAGGGAGTATTTAATCCTGGGGGGAATGTATCCGTACCAAAAGCAACTAAATACTTTACTCGTGTAACTGGAGTAAGTATCAAAATCACTAATCTAAAAATCAATTTGGTAGATAACACTCTTACCAGGATGCTGGAACAAATAAGGTTTGCAGTTACTTCTGACCTTAATCCCACAGGTAGAACCGACCCCGAATTATTGGCTGGAACAGAACCAATTGATAAACCTATAATGATTTGCAATATAGGGGGTGATTTTATTGGGGCTGAGAAGGTTATTAATATTGACATCCAAATAGCAAATCTCAAAAGTGGCTCAATTGAATCGACTTTTAATAGGTTAAAACAGTATGTATCAAATGCTGTTACGTTGGATTTAAATCCGTGAACAACTACATGATTGCTGTTAAGCCTAATGCCGACAACCAGCCATCGGTAACTCTTACCCTGGAGTCAATGGGGGTATTACTAGGGATATTAGTTAGTGTTTCGATGCTACTAACTGGAGTGGTGCAGGTAATTACAAAATTTAATAGTATTGATGAAAAAATCAGGGACTTAAAGGAGGCTAACACAGCTAACGACAAAGCAATAAATGAGGTGAAAAGTGTAAGCTTGCAGTTAATCCAAATTGACAAAAAGTTGGACTTGCATCTCCAGAATTATGAAAGCAGAAATGATATGCTAGCCCTAATCATCGGACAGATGAAAGAGGTTGACGAACACAATAGAGAGCGATGGAAGGAGGAAATAGCTAAAACCAATGCTGAGGTTAAACAACTGGAGAATTACCTCCAACAGTCCACTAGTTTCAGAGTAAGGGAGTAATTTATGAGTTATTTTTTAACTTTTTCAATGCAATTCGATAGAGAACCAGGGTTGGATAATGGAAGGCTGAGGCTGTGTAATTTAACAGAGGGAAAGGTGGAAATATGGATTGCTACATCTTCAGTAGCTAGTAGGCAAAAGGCTGAGGATTTCCACCAAAGGGGAGGATTAATACCACCAGAGTATAGAGTTCCTGGATTAAAATTCTGGACTGTATCGACAAAGCCTATACCGATGCCTAATAATCCCGGTGTGGCGGGGAACTTTTACCAGATTTCACCTTTTGAAGTGATAACAGATAGGGGCGGTAAGCGGGGTGATTTTGGTATCCACCTTGACGGTAATGTACCCGGTTCCCTTGGTTGTATCGTAATGTCAAAAGACCGATTTGTGGTCTTTGAGGAAATGATGAAACGGTTATTGTCTGAAAAGGTGAATACCTTACCTTTGTTTGTGACCTATAGTTGAAATTTATTGGATAACTTATCCAATAAATTTAGACAATACATAACTACCCTAGTAGCTGGGGTAGTATTTTTTTAGTTATTGGATAACTTATCCAATAAATTTAGACAACATACCTATTTAGACTTATCCAGCTTCTCTTGGATAGCATCACGACAGAATTGAGCGGGGTCATCCTGTGACTTGACCGCTTCCTTCATTTCGGGGGTTACACGGAAGCTTATTTGTTGGGTTAACGGTTCCTCTCCCTTTGGCTGTGCTGGTTCTAAATTTTCGGGTGTTCCTTTAGGATTGGGCATTGTGTAGAAATGTAAATCAAGCTTGAATCAAACGAAACCATTAGATTAGAGTTAGTCAGTGGGTAACAAGTTTGTCAGGCGAGTAACCCACCGACACCACATAAACATGAGGCATATCTATTTTATGGTTTTTTCACGTTCAGAACTAGAACTGTTAACAATTCCTGAGTTACGTCAACTATTGCTCAGGTACGGCTTAAAGCCTACAGGCAATGCAGCCTTGAAAGCTGGGTACATCACAACCTTGATGGTATTCCCTGAGATGGCGTTACAGCAGTTTGAACAGGGTAAAGGGTTAACTAGACCAACCTTTGACCAGCTACAAATCATCGGTGAGATTTTGGATCAGATGGGCGACCCTACACCAGAACAATCGGCATTACTTAGGGTGAGTTTTGAAGGTAGGAGGTTAGCGATACCCCGACGCTATGACCAAGAGAGGTTTTTAAGTTTGTACAAGTCCAAGAATCATTTATCTGAGGTGATTGATTTGTTGGGTGTGATGTAGATGATAAGTTATCCAATAAGTTATTGGATAACTTTCAACCATAGTGCTAACAGGAGAGAATCATGAGGGGTAAATTCCAAGTTTTAAGTATTACGAGATTTACGGGAACCACTGCTATAAAGGTAGAGCTAACCCCAGTTACTAATACCGAACCTGAGAATAAACAATTTTGGAATATGACACCTAGTGGTAGGTTGGAGATGACGGTAACTAATCCCGATGCTGTTAGTTTTTTCCAGGTAGATAAAAGTTACTATTTAGACTTTACTGAAGTATAGTAGTAATCATCATAATTGTGTTTAACCTCTTAATTCGCAATAGTTAAGAGGTTTTATTTTTGGTAACTTAAATGATAGTTAAAAAAATACCTACTAATTTAATTGTTAGTAGGTATATAAAATATTGATTTGTTATTAGTTATTTATTCTGTTTAGCTAACAACTCATTAATTAATTCCTGTTGCTGCCTTAACTGTTCTTTCAGAATATCTAACTCTGTCTGTTGTGGTACTTCTGGGTTAACCCTTTCAGCAAATATTGCTACATCCTGGTAATGTTTGTTGCTTACGTCGATATGATGTCCGCACCATTTACTTACAATCTTTTCATCAATTCCAAGGTCAAAAACAGCATGAGTAATAAATGTGTGGCGTGTGTTGTAGGGTGAGAGATACTTAGTGAGTTTACCTTGTTCTATTAATGAAGGAATAATGCCTTTATTCCTTCTGTCTTGCCGCCCCTTCCACGCTTCATTAAAATATGTTTGACCAATCATTTTTTCTGATTTATTTTTAAACACTACCTCATTATCTTCACCTTGAGAAACTGATTTTAATAAATTCCACAATTCCCCATCTTTAGGCATTGGGAACCTTCTACACTCTTCACCCTTGTATGACCTGTCATTCTTTAGTGGATAGAATTTTTTGGTTTTACGGTCATAAGTCCTTCTAATTAAAATTCTTTCTTTATTCCATTCGATATCTTGAAACATAAAAGCTATAGCTTCCCCAGTTCTGCATCCTGTAAGGAATTTAAATTTTATGAAATTATGCCAGTGGAGATATTTTGTTTTGGTGTACTCAAGTATTATTTGTACCTCATCCCACGTATAAGCCTTTGATTGGTCAAGTACATCATTATCGTCTTCTATCTCATCCTGTTTTTTCCCTTTAGCACCTTTAGTTGTTATCTCATCAGTTAAGCCGTCATAGGGGTTATGGGTTAATAATTTGCTTCTAACTCCTAATTGATGAGCTTTTGAAAGATTAGAAAGCACTTGTTTAACTATTGCCCAACTTCTATTCTCTACTAACCAATTCCTAATTTTTAAAGGGTCTTCTGACTTGGTAGCCTCAATCGCTGACTCAAGATAATTTTTGTACTGTCCTTGATACATATTTTGATACATACTCTCCCTTAACCCTGGTTTTCTGTACTCACAGTACATATCCCAGACTTCTAGTAGCGATAGTTGGGGTTTAGGTGGTATTTCATCACTTGACACTACAACCAGCTTTGAAGTCCTGAGACTAGCTTGTAAACCGTATTCCTTAAGGATAGCTTGATACCTTATCTCATTAAAGTTACCGTGTCCGTCGTCAAGCTTTCCCTCTTCCAACTCAAGCTGTAACCGACGTTGTAACTGTCCTGCTTTAATCTCCCACCCGTCAGTCATAGGTATAGCTGTAGCCTTTTTAATCTGCTTACCGTCCTCAAAGTAGTTACGGGGGAAGCAAGCCTTAACGCTACCTGAGTCTACCCTGACGACTACTTGACCCTTCTTAGCCTTACCTGTGGGTGTTTTTACACTGTTAACCATGATGCTCAATTAATGCTCAAATGTGGATGCTCAATATTTAGATTATTGAGATATAAGCATTATATTATAAACCGGGTAATACACCCAACATTACAAATAATACGTTAAATCAATACTTCCAGCCTTTACTCCTAAAATGATGCTCAAACAATTCTCATTTACCCTAATTTCAGTTTAAATGCTCATAAGCGATAGTACAAATGCACTAACAAATTAATGCTCAGGTGATGCTCAAATTTCACTACCTCACCCTGCCACCTCAGCAAGTTTAGTTTTTTCTGAAAAAATCGAGTCACATCTACCTATCTTAGTATGTTGTCTAAATTTATTGGATAACTTATTGGATAACTTCAGACTATACTAAGAGATATACCCTTAACCTACTAGGTTCGTCCCTGCCCCGGACAAAAACTAAAGGTTAAGGGTATAAGTTAGCGATCGCTGAGGGGGAAGTTAGGTTAAGGGTACAAGGTTAGAAGAAGTTGTGACAGTTTTGGCAGTAATGAGCGCCGTCTTCTTCCTCCCAAGCATAGTTATCACTACCACAAAAAGGGCATCCTTGCTCATCAAGTAGTTGCAGGTACTCAAAGTAGTCTTCTGCGTCGTGTAACGGCTTGCTTAAATCTGTTACATCATTCTGTACGGTCATACAGTTATATCCTTAATTGCCCGCTCAATCCTCTGGTCAACAGTACCAGTCCTGTAACTTGAGATTTTAAGCTTAACCTGGGCAACCATCATGAGTACCTGCTTATCCTCAATGTGGTTTAACCCTATCTTTGAGTTACCAGTGACAAGCTCACCTTCCCTTAACTCAGCCGCAGTCTTCCCGCATACCGCTTTGGTTATCCTGTTGTGGATGATTCCAGCATTCGCACAGTTCCCGTTACACCACCCTTGAAACATCCCATGCACCGACTCTGTAAGTCCCCTAATTTCATCCCAGGAAAGTTTAGAACACATTTGTTGAAAGTTAGCTGCTAACCGCCTATCGTAAACCTCCTCAGTCTTCACCAACTCAAAAGCCTTATCTAGCCTTCTTTCTAAAGCTTCTTCTACACAGGCACAAACTAACGCTAACGCCCTATCATTCCCCTTCCTAGCTTGATAACTCCAGAATAGGCTAGCAAGTTTGGGTGGGATAGCAATCACTCTGCTGCTTCCGCGCTTACCCTTCCCATTAGCTTCAACCTCCAAAATGTGACCCGTATAATGTTTACTGGGTAAAGCTTTGAAGTCATTTACCCCCTCGTTTTTGTGACCCGTATAATCCTCATTCTTTCGTAGTTCTTCGATAAACCTTGTGGTTGAGTATTTGTGCATCTCAACCACCTCAGCCACCTGACTCTGACTGAGGAAATACTCGCCATCTTTCTGGAAAGCATCAATATCAATCCCTGCGATTTGGATCACTGCACGTTTAGCTTTCATTTCCCTCTCCCTAATCTGGGTGTAATCGATATTGTTATCTCTGTGAAACCAAACGGATAAAAATATCCTTGCATTCCAGAAAATATGAAAGATACTGCTCCAATTTCACCATAAATTTGCCCGTTCCTAGATACATTTAAATATCTCATTGGTTTCATCCTTTAGTTGAAATTATGATGCTTATTTCCTTTCCCCTCTCCTCCTTTTAATTTAGGTTCGATTATCATCCTGATTTCTGTAAATCCGAATGGATAATAATGAGTCTGACATCCACAGAAATCAAATGTAAGAGAATCCAACTGGATGAATACTTGCCCGTGCCTACTTATGTAACCCGTGATTCTCATGACTAATTCCTAATAATTTTAGTTGTTTGTTTACCTGAAAAACCTTGACGAATTGCTTCCTCAATCGATAAAACACTGCAATTATGAATTTTCGCTAATTTATTCACTGAAATTCCTTCTTTAAATTGCCTAATGATTGTACAAGGAAAGATATATTTAGGGCTTCTTCTCCCTAATCCAAATATCAAATCACCATCAAAGAATACATCTATCCATCCAAAAGGATAAGAATATCTACTCTCGTCAACTGCCCCTACCACATCGATTTGTAAACCTCCAATCTCTAAATAAATACTCCCCGTTCTGGTAATTTTCAGCATTTCCTAACCCTCCAAGCTAACTCAGGTAAATTAATCTCTCTTGCAATTGAACTCAACTTTTCAACAGTTAAAGATTCGGTTTTACCGATATAAAGATTACGCTTGTTGTTGAGAACTGTTTTAGTCGCGTACCAGTAATTATTACTGCCTCGCAATGTAGCCGTGAAAGTACAATTACGATGATAAATGTAGTGAAAGCTGTTAACTCCCGATTCTACAAAATCAAGCCATTCTGGAGTGTCTAGGTTAATCGTTAGTCCAGAAGTTGGTAACGTAACGTAAGTCCTGTTAACGATATACTCACACCTTTTCATCTATACCTCAAAGTTATTGGATAACTTATCCAATAAGTTATTGGATAAGTTTAAGTAACTGTTCATAGTTGTCAACCTCCATCACAATTCTTTGGATCGCATACTTTAGAGTTTTATGGTTTTCTTCAGTTCCGTGGAATGTCCCCTCTAAGAATGCAAGCAATGCAATACTTTCGGCATAAGTAAAAGTCACTTCAATCATTTACAAGCCTCCAGCCCTTTCTTCACCAATTCCAAAAACCTACACTCTGCTGAACATAAATTAAAGTACGCTGTAGAGGTGCTAGTAAGCTTTTCCCCCTTCTCATTTTCAAGATATGCAATGTAAGCAAGTTGCCGTTCGCCACCACCACTTACATAAATCATTTCAAGTTTTACTATCCGGTCGTTAGGAAGAGTTCGCTGTCTCCAAGCCATTATTTATCTCCTTCCCAATTCCAGCAAAACGTCCTCATGCCAGTAAATCTCAATCCAGCCATGTTTGTAAAATTTCGCACGATTATCTACGTCAGCTACTGTATCTACTGTTAAATAGCCAATTTCTAACGCAAATCCTCCGCGAAGTAGTGGTTTAAACTTTATCATTATTAAACCTCGGCTCAATCCGTATCCTTATATCTGTGTATTTAATTATCCTCCGCTACATAAGCCCGCTTACTTCTTTTTTGCCATTCAAGAATGAACTCAACTTGATGAAAATCTAAGCCGTATAAGTCATATTCTCCATCATCATTTCTCAACATTTGACACATTAAGATGTCCCCCGCTATCTCTCCGCGTGGGCTATCCATAACAATCGGCAATCCCTTAATCTTTCCTGAATCATCACAAACAATAACTAACTCAGGGAGAGGGAAGCACCTGTACACACATTCCATTAACGCACCTCCCTTAGAATCTCCAATGTTGTCAGAAATTATCTTGTTAGGGATGCCATCAAAAGGGACTTTAATTAAAGTCATAAATGGTTCCTTGGTGGAAAACTTAACTATCGCTCTATCTGACATTTGGGAATCACCTGTATGTGTTGTTTATTTAACTTTCTTAAAAGCTGAACAAAAGCGGAATTATGGCATATTATCCAAGCCGCTAAATCGTTATCATCTGAGCATCTGATAATTTTTTTATCAGTGTCGAGAAACCGATTTTTTAATTCATCAAATATTCGGATTCTGTCTGCATAGGCTAACTCGTCAACTTGAACCCCTGAAACTCTATAAAGTGCAGTCTCTAAAGTGTTGTGAGGAAATTGTACATAACACAAACAACCGTTAATTTTAGTTAGCTGAAGTACATACCAATTAGCTTTTTTGTAAAACTCAATCCGTATTTCTTCCTCGATTTCTTCAATACTTAACTGATGATTTTTAGCTAACTCAGCTATCGAGAACCCATCCTTAAACTCTTTCGCAATCATCGGTTTTCTATCCA
>JACCDR011789606.1_pt1 | contig 17750 bp, 11 predicted proteins | sample 7446431 | NCBI WGS metagenome assembly JACCDR01 (sample SAMN15323443, study PRJNA562643) | freshwater metagenome | isolation source: river surface water | place: USA:Blue River Watershed | collected 2017-08-17
AAAACAACGTGTAGCTTTTTTTCCTTTTATCCCAAACGTGGCAACAATCATACATTCATCTACAGCGCATTTATCATCTTTAAGATTTATCATATTTTCATGTTTATGCTCTGAACAAAATCTTGGTTTCTTTCCATTTTCTCCAAAACAAGGTTGTTTAATACAATCTTCAAATTCACATAATTTAGATCTTGTATTTACCATATCTACAGTTTTATGGTTGACACAATATTCTGATTTTTTTCCTTTTACATTATAACTCGCACGTGTTGTACAATCTCCAACTATACACAATTTATTGACAACATCAACCAACCCATCTTTTTTATGTTTGAGACAATATTTAGCAATCTCTCCCTTTAATGCATATTTAGCACGTGTTTTGCACTGTTCAACAATACACTGTGGCATGGTTAATGATAATACTTGTATAATTATAAATAAATTGCGTCAATTTTGCATCCAAAAAAATTATTTATAAATTATATTTAATGTTTATTTATCTTCTTCGATAACTTCAAATACTGGTTTCTTTGAATGTAGTTTAGTTCCTACTGACATAGCTTGTAGTTCATTAAGGAATAATCTACTACTATGTGATGTATTAAATTTAATAATGTTTGCAAGATCTTTACAGTTATTGCAAGAGAATATATTTGATTGTTCATTTACGATTACATCTCTGCTATTACAATTTGTGCATATATAATCAGTCACGCCATCTGAGTGCTCTGTAATTTTTTCTGATAGGAAATTTATACTAGACACCGACAGACATGCCGTTTCCATGCTGCCCAGTTTTAGTGCTCCTCCGAGCTTTTTACCATGTAGAGGTTGTCTCGTCATGGCATCCGTCGGAGAAATTGAATTTGCGTAAACAGTATCAATTGTATATTTTTGTAATGTTTGGTACATAATGGGTGCGATGAATATTTCGGCATCCATATATCTTCCTGTCATGCCGTTGTATAATCGCTCCGTTCCATTTCTATTGAATCCATACGATTGTAGCATATCTGCTATATTATCCGTATCCAGTTTCTTAAACATTGTAGCCTCAGGGCATGTGCCTGTATGCGCAGCTAACTTTGCCATCATTCCTTCAAAGATAACACCTGTTGTCATACGAGTAATTAATGACAAGGGATTAAATATCAAGTCTGGCCGAATACCATCCTTCGTAGTCGGCATATCGGATTCATTATACAAGAATCCTGTAACTCCTTTCTGCATAATTCCCATACTATCAAGTTCGTAGGCATCACTCCACTACGTTGATACACACTTTCATGTGGGGATGGACTATCCCTTAAGCCAATCGTTATGATTGACCGTCGTATTATAGTCTCTGAACGTTCTACTCATAGAGTAGCTTCGCTGCGGATTACCCATTTAAGATATACAATATCTTTCATCTTTAACGTTATTACCATACCTCTGGTCATTACCCAAAGTGCAACTTGATTATCACTAACCAAGAGCGGTAGTTAAAGCTTTAGGGTGTTCCTGCAATTTAACGATCTCGCACCTACACATCATTGGATGCTAGCATGTGTAGACACTAGGTGGATACACTCTTTTTATCGAGCCACCTGTTGCAAGCCAGTAAAGGTTAACCTGCGCGTGATGAATTCCCAGTCCAATGCGTAAGACCATTTTCTCTCACATAGAATACATGAGATGGTACTTCAACGCATGATACAATGCCATCATAATCAATAATTTCAATTTTATGCGCATTTGTAGTATTTCTTGTTTTAGATACATTATTAATAGTTGGTTGATTTTTATTTTTAATAATAGCTATACGATAATTATCTTGGTTAGTATATCCTTCATGACCATCTTTAAATTTATAATAAGTTCCTGCCGTATCGCTAACAGAGATATTTCCGCTATATCCAGCATGAAATGCTAAACGTTGAACATCATCTGCTAATTTTTTACTTGATGTATAAAACGCGGTATATGTTTTACCAATACTTCCATCTCCTTGGATTAGAGCATCTAATAACACTCTTGCCTGTTTTTGATTCAAACCCCAAACAAATGGTGGAAGATATTTATTTAATGCACCAGCATTAAGTTCCTTCAGTGATTCGTATAAATTCTTATCAATGATATAATGTTTGTCTCCTTTAGTAACATATGAATTAACTCCAAGACGACGAGTGAATGATTTGAAGAAATCAATCTTGCATTGTTTAGATAAACTAAATGCAATTCTACGAGAACTATACTTATCTAAATGTCCATCAGAAATCCATAATCCAAGCATATCTAGATATGCATCCATATCATACTCAGAATCAAGTAATTTAATTGTTTGCTGATAAGGACCATCCTTGAATCCATCCTTTTTGAAACTAACACGCTTCTTATATGCATCTTTTGCTTCAATCAATTCATATTCTTTATAATTACGTTGTTTGATATAAAGTTTATGATTAAATGTAGTTGTTGAACTAATTTGTTGAGTTTTGATACGAATCATTTTTCCAGTGTGCTTGAAATGATAAATTCCAATAGGATCGACATATTCAATCTTCTCTCCATCAACAAGAGAACAAATCTTTTCTGTTCCATCAAGATTTTTAAACATTTTCCATCCAGCATCTGTAAGAACTTCATTTGAATCTGGCATACAAAACTTACAACCTATCTCCGTGCTTCTGTACGTTTGGAACACGATTTTAATTAATTCTCTATCGTCATAATTCGGTCCATGGATTACTTTCCATACATATGCGGGTTCTTTCTTACGATAAACCATACTTCTATCTGTGTATACGATATTTGGATCCTTCATTTCTCCCTTTTGTAATTTTGCAACTTTTCCAACAAGACAATCTCCTTCTTGGACAAATGTTCCTACGGGAATAATTCCATCGACTAATTTTTCATAATTACAATAACTTTTGATATCCGATGTAACCGCTGGGTCAGGTTTACCAACAATTTCATTTTGTTCAATTTCTACTTTATCATATGTAAAATGGGCAGCATCAAACATTCCTCTATCCACTGATGATTTATTTACGATAAGAGAATCTTCCTGATTAAACCCCCCATAGATAGAAATTGCAACAATTGCATTTGTTCCCATTGGTGGAATATGTCTATATGCAAATGTACTCACTAATGGGTCCTCATTGAATATTTGATGATATAGATCCTTGTGTGCAACATGCGGCCAATTTTTTAGTGCCCAACTATTTGTTTGTTTAACTTGATTTGTTTGAAATACAATACGGGCTGCTTGGTTATGATTTGCGAACACACTTGTTAATGCAACCAATCCCATATTTCCCTGAGGAATATCAACATGCGTAAATCTATGCAATGGATTAGTAAGATATTTCTTGAAATGATCAAATTCAAATGCAATATAACAATTTTCATGTTCTTCTGGTGAAATATATTCTACAATTCCATCACGAGCAAGATCATCGATATCAATTTCTCCTGATCGCAGTTTCTTAATATGCGCATCGGTTAATTTAATCCATTGTTTAAATTTAGCATGTGTGTAATCCTTGTCATTCATATTATTATATACAACTAGTAGTGGTCTAATCAATCTACCAGAGTCAATCCATAAGTGAATCTCATTTGCAATAATATTATGAGAGACTGTTGTATACATATTAACTTCTCCTTTTCTACGCATCATGCGATATTTTTGTAAGAATGGTGCAAAATTTGTGACACATCCAAGCCAATCTCCATTGACAAATACTTTATGAAGATTATGTTTAACAATAACTGTCATATCATCTAATATTTTGGTAATAGGAATTAAATCTTTATCATTTCTTACAATATCTTTGAGCACTTCAGATGAACCTGCCGATGTAATATTGGCAGACACACTCAATTGTTTACTCATACCAACTTTTGCTCCAGTATCAGCGGATGTAATACCGCATATGTAACCTGTGCCAGTTGGATGAACTTGTCGTAGAGTAATTGCTCGTTCGGATGATTTAGAATTATTATTTTTATTTGGAGTATCAATACTTCTCAATGTTGTAATAACGTTTAATTTATTTTTATGATGTAATTGTTGCGATGACAATCTATTCTTAAATGTAATTTTATTTACTGTAAGTGTTTTATCGCCACTAACAATCGCATTCATCAATGCTTTCTCAAAGTCTTCTGGTTTAATAGCACTTTTAAATAAATTTTGTAGATTGATGTCAGCAAAACTATTGTTCTTGAAATCTTTCTGAAACTGTCGTTTAAGTTTCTGAACTACCATAAAGTTAAATTGTGTTTTGAATACTCTAGAGTATGACATACCAGCATCATTGATACGTTTATTTTTATACGAATCACGATCTGTTGGTTTCAATGCTCCTAGATGAACTAAAATCATTCTATGGATCATATGTCCGAAGAATGCTGCCTTTTTCTTATGATCATTGTCAGTTAATCCAATATGTGGCAAGAATCTTTGGTTGATATTTCTTAATAATCTATTCAATAATAATCTTTCCACATTCATTTGATCATCTTCGTTAGTTGTACGTAGTTTTGTCTTGTACAAATCATATTCTTTGATACATCGCGTAAGTAAATGTAGAACGTCAGATTTATTTGTGATTGCATTTACAGAACTAGCAGTTTCTTCCTTACCAGGAGGAAATTCTAATTTAAATAATGAATTCATTTCCTGGTATTGATTTGTTAACGCTCTTTCTAAAATACTTAGCATTTGCTTAGTCAGCGTATCTGTATTATCAAACGAGTATGTAATGTATGAAATAATATCCTTTGCGGAATATACACCTAATGCTCTAAACAACATAAAGAATGGCATATCAATGTCTTTAAATCCTGCCATGCTCATATTGATGACAATGGAATGATTATTTAATAATTTAAGCACACAATTATAAGAATTTTCAAATGCATCTCCTGGTTTACTAATAATGTCGGCAAAACAAAGTTGATTTTTATGTCCTTCATTAATAAACTCTCTGCTTTCATTATATTTCATACTCTCAACATTAATAATAATATATTGATTACCCTTAATAACAAAATATCCACCCAAATCTGATGGATCTTCTTCTAATTGAATCAATGCTTCATTTGATCTATTATACGTATTACACATCTTGCTTCTAACCATTGTAGGAAGCTTACAAATTAATGAATTATCGATAGATACTTTTTGTGTACTAATTGTTCCATTTTGATGATATGCCTTAGCGATAATAGTCGCAGAAACATAAATACATGATGCCAACGTTAAATCTCTATTCAATGCTTCATTTGGAAACATTGGTGATGTTTGTTGAGTTGATACATCATACTTAACTGGATTTGATATATTAACAGAATCGATTGTAATATCTAGTGTGTATTTAGTAATAGTTGGGTCTCTTTCCACAGTATCCTTGGCATCTCGCTCAAACTTCATTTCAAAAACTTGACTAGAAATTTGATTAATACCAGTTTGCATAAAACGATTAAATGAATCAATTGTCGCTTCAATCATTGACTCACGAGTAAGCGCATTCTCAATGATTGGAATAAGCGATTCTTGATCTCCATTAAAGTTCATTGTTATCTGTAGTATTTATTACCTGATTGCGTCAGAGTATATATATGTATATAAGCTTTCAATTTTATAACTAAATCTATCAAAGAATTATATTTTATATCATTCAATATACATAAAATGGTAAGTTTTCATTGGAGAGAAACGACTCGTAATATAGATAATAATGATTGGAATTACAATGATAATTTAGATAGCTTATTTAAGCTAGATCAATGGGCCAAGGTATTTGATGTGGATAATGTTATCGATATATTAATCATCTCATGGAGTGGAAATTTCTATAGCATTAGCCCCAAAACATTTGCAGAAAGAATGCCAAGAGATGATGAAACAAACAAAAAATTTTACGTACCTCCAAATAATGGTAAAGCAGTAAAAGATTATCCTAGAAATGGAAGCGAAGGAGATGTAGAAGCTCCGTTGGGAGGTCCATCCCAAAAGGGTGAAGAAATGGTTCGATTTATCAATGATGATGAATGGGCTGCATGGAATGGCGATAAAGATAGTAATAAATACAGACCATTTCTTAATACAACTGGAGAATTTAATCAAGAACAAAATAGATGGTCCGCTGCATATGAGGAAATTAAATTTCAAGAAACGTTAGATAATAAGAAACAAAGGGATGCTGCTACGTATGAACAGATATCAGATGGGTGGTGGAGATACAATCAATTATCAAGATTAATTAATTTTATTACTGCATATCAAGAAGCAGTGAAGCGTGGATACAAATTCTTTAATCCAGATTTACAAAATAGAATTAATTATATCAAAAAAGTATGGTCAAATCAAAATCATATGCTTGTTATGTACTTAGATGCCAAGTCCGCTGCATTGGGTTGGGGATGTTTTAACCCAGATAGAGAAAATTCCATTAGTGATGCATTTTTAACAAAAATATTTCAATCAGATAAATTAAACAATAGAGATGCAATGCTTAATATGGGCATATCGCATTGCACTAAACCAATGCCATTGTATTCTGTTTGGGGAAGAGGTCGGTATGGTATGGGCGCCGATTTATATAGTCCCAATACAAAATATAGAGCAGTGTTACAACCAGATGGAAACTTCGTTGTATATAATATTAATAAAGGAAATCCTATTTTGGAACAAGATGCTGTATGGGCATCGAATACGTATTTAAAACGATATAGAATAAATTCAAGAAATAAAGATTATGATGTTGCACTTGTAAAACCAACATTAGTTGTACAAGATGATGGAAATGTTGTTATATATTCTAGAGATGACGTTGCTGTATGGGCTATTGGAACTAATGGTGACATTAGATTAGGATTAGATAATGATGGAGTATTATTTGCGTTTAGAGATAATGATCCAAATAATACGGTTTGGTCATCTATTGGTGGAAACAATCACAAATCTGGCGCATGGTCATCATTGGCAAATGCTCTTATTTCAAAATCATGTAAACAGGGAGATCCTAGAAACCCAATGTCTGGATTTGATATTTCAAAACAAATTGTTGATATATGCAAGACAGATAATAATTTAGTAAATAATGATGCATTATGCGGATTTCTACAAAAGAAAAAATTAGATCCAAGAATGGATAATGCAACGAATGATATAAAACGAGATGTTGATAATTTTGTAAAAAATGTTCTATGCGCTGCAGACAAATTAGTCAATGCTGATGATAAGACAAAAAAATTCTGTTCATGCTTTGTTCCATATTCAGATGTACAAAAAAAATTAGTCCAAAATGGTATTGCTACAAATTGCACAGATACATGTATGATGGATGGTTATCGATCTGCAGATCAGCCAGAAGCTTGTGACTCAAAAATTTGTATAATGGATCAATCAATAAAAAATTTATTAAATGGAGAATATATTTCACAACAATGTAATATTAGTAACTCTTCTCCATCAACGTCCACTAATACTTCAGCAACCCCAACATCACCTAGCGCGCCAGCATTGCCAACGTTGCCAGCAACTCCAACATTGCCTGATACATCCAATTCATCTAATAATACAAATAATACAAATAATACAAATGATTCAGCAAAAGAAAATAAAATACAAATGACAACAACCCAAACAACCATGAAAGACACATCAAAGCATACAACTTCACCACCCGATAATGTAGAAGCTGATAAAAAATCTACAGAAAAAACAGGCAATCAATCCGATGCGGCGAATGCAACTTCATCACAAAATACTCAAACAATAATAATATTTGTAGGAATCATAATTATCGCATATTTATTTATTAAATATGCATCATCGCATCCTCGAATTAATCCAAGTAATATGTATAATCAATTTCCTCAACAACGATATATGTATCCGATGCAACAGCAACCCATGACACCTCAACAATTACCTACTTACGGACCGTCTCCGATGTAATATTATATCTGGTATTTTATAAAATAATATCAAACAAATATAAATATCTATATTATACAATGCCAATTAAACCATTTAGTAAACGAGATGCCATTGCATATGCCCATAAGTTTAATATTGATACTAAGATTGTCCCAATCGATGAGTTTCATATTGGATTAAATATCGAAAGAGAACACACCGGCATAATTAGTCGAGAGACAAATGTTACATTAAATGATCCCAACAAAGTTGTAAAAATTGCATTGGCTCATTTAATTGAAGATCCTAGATACTATCATTTTCTCGCCAAGCAAGAAGCAAGAAGAGAAAAATATTGGTCAACTCGAAAGAAGCCTTCTATTTTCTTAAAATAATAAATATAATATATATTATACATAGATGAAGGAATCTAATCTATTAATCCTTGTATTAATAATCACTACAATTGCAATATTAATTATGATTTGCATTGATGGCAATGATTCTATTGTAATAATAGAATCATTAGATGAACCATCAAATGATTCTCAAGGTAAATATCCGCAATGCCCTCAAGGATATATATTATCTGGCGCAAACTGTATACCAGATGGAATAACTATTTCTTCTCAATGTGATAAATTAGATACGGATTTAGGAAATGGTGTATGTAAAAAAGAAACAACTGTTACATGCCCAGTTGGTACATTACTTAAAACCACATATTGTGTAGATCCAGAAACAAAAAAACAAATACCATTATCGGAAGCAACGTGTCCAACGGGTTATACAAAAGATGGTCCTATTTGTTCGATGGTATATGATGGAAAATGTCCAACTAATTATAAAAATATAAAGATGGGCAATGCTCCATGTAAACATGAGTTCGAATCATTACAACCATACTGTGAAACTGGGTATACATTAAATAATAATAAATGTTTTAAGATTCCACAATCAACAGAAACATTCGCGAAAGCAAATGAAATAGAATCTCGCGCAATGGCAAGTCTTTATAATTAACTACATTCAGTGGCCATCATTGTTGTTTTATTAATTGTACATTCTCTTTTTTTATATACATTCATACGTTCTCTTATTTGAGATTTCAATGGCAATTTTGCATCCGATATATCCACAATAACACGTTTAATATTTGTATCAGATCCTAATCTAAAAATTCTACCAGTAATCTGTTCTAACCCAGATCTACGGGGCGTTGCTAAAATTAATCCATTCATTTTAGTAATTGATACTCCCGTGCTTGAATAACTATACGTGGTAAATATAACAGTGCTTACTTTTTTTGCGTCCATAATTGTTTGTTCATTGGATCCTCCATATAAAATAATTTTTTTATTAGATTCTGGCATTTCTAAAATTGCATCGGTGTCAGTAAGAGCTTCTTCCAATAAATTATATAAATGTTCTAGATGCGATCTTCTATCGCTAAATACAAATGTATATAACCCATTATTCATTAGATTAATAATTTGTTGAATAATAATTTCATTTCTATTTGGATCATTAACTATGGATTCTATTATTGATGAGTAATCAATTACATTATCGTCTCTTAAATTAAATTTGCAATTATCATTTAATGCATGATAATTGATTATATTTACTTCTGATGTGAATTTATCTTGCACTGCATTAAACCCATCCAATGTTTCAGCATCTAATATTGGACCTAACCATGATCTATGAATTACATCTAATTTATCTTCTCTGATATCTGGCGTTGCACTAAGCCCAATTGTATATCGTGACCATATTCTATGAAATACTTTTCTGAATTCTTTTGATACATACAAATGCGATTCATCAAAGATAGTAAGTCCAACTGTTTTAAGTATGTCATCCAGAACAATTGTATGTTTTTCTTTTAAGAATTTCTTGCGATTATTAGTAGATTGTATTGGTATTTTTTTTATCATTTCAAATTCTTTTAGTTCAGACACTGTGTTGATTATTCCAACGATTATATCACCATCGCTTTTATGTTTACCATACATAGTGCCTATTGTTGTTTCTGGGAAATATTGAGTAAGAAGAGAAACCCATTGATCTAATAAATATGTATTGGGCACAACTATTAATGTTTTTAATTTCATTTTATCAATGATATCTTTTGCTATGAAACTTTTGCCAAGTCCTGGAGCCACTTTCAGCGTTACTCCACATACTTGTGTATCAGATTTAAATTGTGCAATGATGTGATCAACTATAATTTTTTGATTTGGATTACTTTTTCCAATATAATTAATATGTTCAATTCTATTATGCTTTGGTAGTTGATAATCAATATTTTTTATTGGAGACATTGGTCCGATTGTACCATTACATAATTGTTTATGTGCAAATCTTGGAAACTCTATTATTTTAAATGTTCCACAATTTACTATTTTGAATAATTTAGTTATTCGTGGAGTTTTTGTAATTCTATCAACAGTTCTAATTATGTACTTTTTCTGTAATTTAATAAACATTAAATTACCATAAGTGCTAATATATTCATTAATATTAAATGCAATGCCAGTTTCGCACAAAATTGCATTCATTGTTATATTATAACATTAAATATCAATTTGTGTATATTTATTTCTTTGAAAATAATCTTCTAATATAATTACTGGGACGTTTGGCACGAGATTTCATATATAAATTTTTATATACAACGAGTCCTACTCCAGATATTAATAAAAATGCAACCATACCAATAACGATCCAAATTATTGTTGACCAATCAAATTTATCAGATTCTTTATGTGGTTCATTTGTAGTCGACAATGCCTTAGTCTCTGGCTCTGATTTAATAATAGGCTCTATCTTAGTTATTGTTTTCGTTGGCTCTGTAGGCGATAGCATAACTGGTTTATCATTTAATATAATACTATCAGGTAATAGTTTTGATGTCCCATCCGCGGTTGCTAATTTTTGTTGGTCTACTGATGTAGATGGAGTTGATGATGGTAATGTTCCAGTTGCGCAATATTTTGAATAATTAATATTAGATTTATTTTCATCACACCATTTATTTAGAATAGTATCTAGTTCTAAATATTTACATTTATCAGAGAAACATTGATCTATATTAGTATCTGTTAATGTAGAACATGCCGCTAATGAACCAGTTCTACAACTTTCAAATAAATTAGTTCCTGCTACAGCAGTACTACATGCATCTACACACGTGCCAGTTCCACCATAAGTTTCTTTATGTGAAAGAACATCGGAATTATTACTAAATGCACTTTTATAACGATTACCTGGCATCTTACATGTCGTATTTGCATATGAGAGCGCACAAGCTTCTTTAATTGTTTTAGCATTTGCCTGCGAATAAAATGCATTGTCAGTTTCTCCAGTTATATTGGATATTGCTTTATCGCAGATTGTGTTTGTATATGAATTAGTATCAAAAGGTTGCGTCTTTACTGTTGCTATATCAAAATCATAACAAAGATCTGCAAACTTTGAGCAAAAGTCTGTCTTGGTAGATTCTATTATATCAGAACTATGACTACTAAATTTATTTATCATCAGTTGTTTCATTCCATTGACAAATTGAGTTCTATTCATAGTTCTGGTAATAACAGTAGCAGCCACCGGTGTTGGTAATCCAGTTATTTGAATTTGATATATTTCATATATATCGGTTATCGGGCTGAGATCTTTTTTAAATACATCAATATCATCACTAGATAATGTTTTTAAATTATTCCAACTCCACTTTCCCTTTATAGTAGTTGCTGATACTAATAATTGACTCCAAAATTTATCAGTTATATCATACGATAAAATTCGTGCTTTATATGGAAAATCAAAATCACCAATAAATAAAAGATTCCCACTTGGTCCATTTAATACAACAGCAGTATTAAATAATAAATTAATATTTTGTCCAGGAAATGCATTTGCTGCAGGTTTATCAAATGGTGTAATATTTTGAGCCTTTGCATATAATCCTTGCCATATTCTTAGCAATGCACTTTGTCCGCCCAACTCATTGATTGTTTTATTTAATTTTTTTGAAGCAAGTGTCATTGCATTTTCATCATTGCATTGATTAAATAAAAATTCTAATTGTTTCACCGTAAGTGTTGGTTGTGCATTCATTAATTCGTATAATGTCATTGCCGTCGTTGGTGCAACAACGCCCGGTTTAACGTAATAAATAAAATCTGGGTTTATTGTAGTCAATGCTTGTATTATTTTAAGTGTTTCTGGATCAGTGGGTTGGTCGACGCAATATTTATAGTAACCGACATTATTAGGATTATTATTACACCATGTATTAAGTATTGTATCCAATTCGGCGTATTTGCATTTATCTGCAAAACATTGGTCAATATTTGTATTTGTCAATGTATTACAAAATGCCAATGAACCGGTGCGACAAGTTTCAAATATAGAAGTTCCAGGCTGTGCCGTATTACATACATCTACACATGAATCCGTAGAAGAATAACATTCCTTATGACTAAATCCTTCGATAATTGGAAATGCATTCGGTCTAATAATTCTTTTATTAGAGAATGCACTTTTATATCTATTTTTTGGATCCGTGCATGTTACTAATAAGTCAGTCATCTTTATATATATATATTATTATAAACTAATAAGATGGATAAACCTGATATATTGATGTATCAGCACAATTTTTATAAACCATTGTTAGATAAAGCAATTAAATTAACAGAACAATATGTTTCAGATCATAAATTAATTTTAACTGGAGGAATGGCCATCGATTTGGCACTAAGACTAAAAAATAAATCAATATATAGTGACGATCAACTACCTGATTATGATGTTTTATCGGATCAGAATCTTTTCCACGCACACGAATTAGCAAGAATTCTATGCGAGAATGAAATACCAAATGTCAATGTCATCAATGCGGTTCATATAACAACAGTTCGTGTGAGAATTAAAAGAGATGTATTATTAGATGCAACATACGTCCCGGCATCGATATATAATAAAATACCATATTTAGATGCTGGAAATTTACGTGTTGTGCATCCACATTATCAATTCATTGATCAGAGATCATCATTGGGTATGCTAATGCTTGATAAAGGACTTACTCTTAATATTTTCAATAGATTAGAAAAAGATATAGAAAGAAATGATTTATTAAGAGAAGAATATCCAATACAGTCATCTTTGCCAGAAATAAAATATACTAATTTATCGATACCACTTAAGTATATTCAAATTAAGCATGAATTATTGAATCAAATAGATGACAATGCATTTATTTATACAGGACCATCATGCATAACAGGGTATGCAGCATTTTATTTGTACATGAATATTGTAGAACCAAAAAAATATCCCATTACTATAAACAATGATAATTTAGAAATAAAATGCCCAGACAATTTTAAATTTAGTTTACTTTCATATGATATCGATGCCATTTCTAATTTATTACATAATCCAAAAACGTATAGACAATTATTAAGTCTTAAACCAATATCACTAAGCGATGATAGATATGAAATAATAGATTCGTATGGTATAAGAATTAGTTGTTTTATATTTAAATTACCAAATGGTATGGATGTATGCGTATCATCAACAGATTACATATTATCAGAATTTTTAAGAGATCGAACATATGTATCTAAAGAACCTTATACATCATTTTATTGCTCATTATTAGAGATTGTATCTAATATGCGAACTAAACATTCGGACAATATATGGTTTCCTTCCATCAATTGCTATGGATTTGATAACTTGCCAGAATATAAGGTATTTGATTTAGAAAGAATAGTATATCCAGATAATTCCAGTAATTTAAAACCCAAAAATGAATATCTAAGAAATCCATTATGTTTGATAAAAAATGAAGTATTTGACTCTATACAAAGTCATTATTTTAAAATAGATGGAGCTGAAGATGATTCCATCAAACATACAAATTATAAATATATAGTATCCGCATTTAACGAATTAGTAAAAAATAATAGATAGTTTTATTCGCTGTCACTGTCAGACTCTGAATCTGTGTTATATATCTCTGGGGATACAATAACATCTATCACTGATTCTATATCACAATATTCTTGTTTATATTTTATTTGATTTTTGTCATCATCTTCGTCATCATCTTCTTGTATATCACTCATGTTATCAATATTTTCAATTTGTAAAACTGTTTGTATTTGTTCGCATGAGTTATCATTATTTATTTTTGGCAATGGATTGTCTTGTTCATCATCTTCTGGTATACTGTTGTCGTCTTTAAATTTTGTATTACAAGTAATTGTATCAGGACGAAACACTGGTTGAACTATTATTGTTTGTGATAATGATTCTTCTGTATCTTCATCTCCTGTATATTCATGATAATTATCTTCATAAATTTGTTTATTTTTTTTAGTTGATATAAGTTGCTTACGCATATACGCAGCCTTCTTACATTGACTTGCTTTTTTTGCATCATTGCATTTTGTGGATTTTTTACATTGCTTTATTTTTTTAGCAACATCTGTTTCTGTAGTATTTATTTTTGTAGTATTTGTATTAATAGATGAGTATCTTGTTAAAAATCCATTTATATCATCATCTGTATATTCATCAATATCCTCCTCTGTATAAAATGTAATTGGTGTCATTGACTCAGCATGCATACATTTCCATGATGCAACTTTTCTTTCCGAATCAAACATGAGAAATAATGTATTGTCATTGTCATGAATTCTATCACACACAGAACATTCACTTGCCGCATATCTACGAACATACATTGTAGAATTTTTAACAACCGATGTACTTACATCGAATGCGCAAGGATTATAATCACTGATATTTCCAATATGCTTAATTGCATTTTGTATAAATGTAGAATCTACAAAGGTATTTCTTGTATATGTTTCCACAATATCATAATTAAGAAGTTCTATCTTTTGTAAGGAAAATTGATCTGGGATAGTTATAAAATATTGTTGCATTGGAATATTATACTCGCGTCGAATAACATTTTTGCAATACCCACACTCTGTCTTTTTTACACCCATTGGCAAACCCAGCGATCCTCTTAATCTATACTGCGCCGAATCAATGGCTTCAGATAAATAACTAGCGATAGATTCATCAATTTGAAATAATTTACAGTTATCTACTAATACACTTGTCTTAACATCATGCGCTATTGCTGCACAGATATTCAATCGCAAATATAAATTTGTTATAATATGGATACTAATCTTAAAATCTTCACCACAAGGTCTATTGCGCATACAAAACATCCAATCAAAGTTAGATAAATGTTCTAATTTATCATTGCCATGTTCTTGTAGTGAAACAAGAGTTGCTTCTTTGTATATATTTGCAATGTTTTCCCCCAATATATCCATCACACATGATTGATTTTCATCGGAAAGTTCAAATCCGTAATATTCAGCCAATTCATATTTTTGTAAATAATCTAATTTAAGGTCAATGTCATAAAACAATCTACAACAATTGCCAACAATAATTTCATGCGCTTCTGTATTAAGATTATCTGTTATAAATTTATTAAATTCTATAGCATCATTGATATCATATATCCAATAGAATGATCTATAATTGTCAGTTTCAACTCGCAACAATACCATATCAGAAGATATGTGATGAATATATCCATCACCATCTTTAAATTTTGGAGTCTCATGCCATTTACCAACCGCATTAGTTGATAAAAATGTTCGACATTGTTCAAATATATCCATTGTATATATTATAAATATTTGGCTGCAATTTTACATTTTAAATGAAAAAAAATAAGACAGCATAATATATAATATCAATAATGGACGGACATCGCGCTAAATATATTTTATTAACGCTTGTTGCATTAGTTGCATGGGTTGTGTTATTACTATCAATCCCTAGCATTGGTGTTATCAAAATCGTAAATAACAAACACAAACATGCGGAGGAGATTACTTGGGGAATAATGGCAGGCGCATTTGCATCGGCTGTTCTTACGATGTTCTCTGGATATAAGGCATTTATGGCATAAAAAAATAATTAATTTATATCTAAATTAATAGTAATCGATGCATTGCAAATTGTTTGCGCCAATGCAACTAAATGTTCCTTAGCATCATCGGAAGCATTTGCAATGCTCTCGTCATATTTATTTTTTCTGTCTTCAATAATTTTTTTGAAATCATCTGGCATATCAAGTAAGTTGAATGCTCTTTCTTGACTATCTTTGATTATATCAAGATATGTATTTACAATATCATCTCTTGTAATATATTCATTTGGAGCCCATGTTGGGTCAGTAAACTTAAGTGTAAGACCAAGTTTCTTAAGACTAATAATTAATTTAGTCATTGACAATTTATCTTTGCGACATGTAATCCCACTGTTATGTTTATCTGCAATGGATCGTAATTTAAGTTTCAACTTAGTCATTGCTGCAATCGGAATATTAACAGCACCGGCTACATAAATTGGAGGAATAACTAATTGACGATATTTATCTTTAACCAATGAATTAATTAAATCTCTAAAAATTCTTTGCTTCTGTGCTCTATGTAGTTTGAATGAAGTTGTTCCATTTTTATTATCAACAATAGCGGTCAATGCAAGATATGTTTTCTTACCATCTGGAACAATTGCAGTGGAATGATACGCAGTTTCTATAAAATCCTCATGCATTGTATCCATAGAACTAACAACATGTTCCAATGTTTTATTTGTCTTGATTGATTCTTCCTTTGCAATGGTAGCTTCTTGTTTAGCAACAGTGGCTTCTTGTTTTGCAATGGTAGCTTCTTGTTTTGTTTCTAATAATACACCCATACTTTCTTTATGATATATTTGTTGTTCTTTTCTCATTTCATTTATTATTTTTTGCATTTCATTATTATCACTACGAAGTTTATTATTATCATTGCGAAGTTCATCATTGATTTTTTTACGATGAGTATCAATCATTTGTGATATTTTGAATGCATATTCACTATCTAACCACATTACAAAATGATCATATAAATATTTATGAACATATGTCCCACGCATATCCATTGGTGTATTTGCCTTAAGTTCATATTTAATACATGGGTAGTTTAAATTTCTTTGACATGTTTCAAATAATTTTTTAGTTGTTTTTGATCTAAACCAAACTCTTGGTTGTTTATATGAGCCTGCAGGAATTCCTGCGGGCTCAACTTTTCGCGAGTTGATATTTGTATCTGAGTCCGGCCAAATTTGGCCGGACTCATTTGTTCGCGAGTTGATATTTATAGTTGAGCCCGGGCAAATTTGCCCGGGCTCATTTGTTCGCGAGTTTTTACTTTTTTTATCATTAATTGAATTACCAATTTTTGTAATATTAAAGAATCCAGATGGAATATGTTCAATGATTTGGATGTCATCATCAATACCATTATTAATGATGATAAAATCATTAATGGTTGTTTTGGTAAAAACATCTTCTTCAAAGTTAATATGCTCCATTCTTAACAAATCTCACACTCTTTAAACTGTGGTTGGTATGTAATTAATATTTCTTTTCAATTTTGAGCTCAAAAAATTATGATAAATATGATAATATTACGAGTTGATATTTATATCCGAGTCCGCAGGAATTCCTGCGGATTCAACTTTTCGCGAGTTGATATTTGTATCTGAGTCCGGGTAAATTTACCCGGACTCATTTGTTCGCGAGTTTTTATTTATATCCGAGTCCGCAGGAATTCCTGCGGATTCAACTTTTCGCGAGTTGATATTTGTATCTGAGTCCGCGGGAATTCCCGCGGACTCAGATACAAATATCAACTCGCGAAAAGTTGAATCCGCAGGAATTCCT
>JACCDR012150738.1_pt1 | contig 17746 bp, 18 predicted proteins | sample 7446431 | NCBI WGS metagenome assembly JACCDR01 (sample SAMN15323443, study PRJNA562643) | freshwater metagenome | isolation source: river surface water | place: USA:Blue River Watershed | collected 2017-08-17
CGCCTATGCACACCAGCGTATACGACCAGGTTATCCTGGACCCCGTCATTGCCAAGGCAGACCCGACGCTCATTTCTTCGTCATACGAGACGATGAAACGTTTTGCGCCGCACCTGGCTACTGACCCCAATGCTGCGCGCAGCTTTTTGCGTGAAAACGCGCTTTACGGCACGGGCCCGAGCTACGCGTCGCTCAAGAATCTGGCCGACGCCGAGCAGTCTGTAGGCCGTGCGGGCGGGATGGGCTGAAAATGAATTACGACGCATTGCTTGAGAAATTGGGCTCCACCAATGCCCAAATTCACCCGGTTGTACGCAATGACCTCGCCCGTGTTGAGGCCGTCGGCTTGAACAAAGTCGCGGCGTCTCTTTATGGCGTCGAGGACATTACGCTCAAAACCGCAACACAACACTTGAGCACGCGTTTTATGCGCTCACGGCTCAAATTCCAGAAAATCGCTTCTGGAATTGAGTCGTATAAATTCCTCGAGCGTGCAGATGCGGCTGTGAAGAACGCGAGCGTCCAGCTGCGCCCAACGGCCATGATGAAAAACACTGCGGGTAATCTCATCCGCGGTGCGGAGGGTGCCACTGGAGCTGCAGCGCAAATGCCTAAGCAATTAGGCGGCGCGCTTAACCAAGGCTCGTCCGGCATGTTCTCGCAATTCGACGCTCCGGCTGCTGCTGGCTTTAATCCAAAAGCGACAGTACGCGGAGCGGCCCTTCCTCAAATGCCCGCCATGCGCAGGTTGCCGACACAGCCATGACATATTCAAAGATCATTACGCTCGACGACCATTTCGCGACCGGTGAACCCACCGTGCAGTTGGTCTCCACATGGGGGCGTAATGGTCGCTTGCTGCGCGAAAGCACGTCGCTGCACAAAGTCGCCAGCACGCGTAGTCCTGCAATGGACTACATAAAGACCGTTGAACCCGAGCCCGGCAAAACCATCGTACTCGTCGTTGGTCTCGGCGATGATGAGACGTATGGCGCAAACCGTAACGGTGACGGCTTTCCTTCACAACCTGTGCGAGGAAAAATCGCCGCTGACGAAGTGCTTACGAAGCACTACAAGTCTTATGAAAATGCTCACGTCTTTGAGCATCACGTAAACAATAACCCTGCCAAAGCTATTGGGCGGGTCAAAAAAGCTTTCTGGAACCCTGCGATGCGTCGCGTTGAAGTCGTCGAAGACTTCATCAATGACAAAGCGCCTCATTTGCTCGAGAAAATCGCTAGCGGCGAATTTCCCAGCAAAAGCATGGGCTGTTTCCCTGCTGGCACTGAGATTCGTACCCCTGAGGGTTTCAAAGAAATTCAAGACGTCAAGTTAGGCGATCTTGTACTCACGCACAAAGGCAATTGGAAGCGTGTAACGGAGTTACATCCGCGACAATACGCAGGTACCTTCTATACGTTTCATACTGTATTGGGGGATGTAACTGCTACCCAAGAACATCCTGTCGAAGTAATTCGTGCGGTTGACGTAATGGAATGGGTTAAAAGCAAAGGTTACAATCGGCGTAAAACAGCAGATTGTCTTTCTTTAGACCTTGCTAAATGGATTCCGGCGGAATCGGCGCAGCCTGACGATTTTTTAATCACGCCTTTTGACGCGACGATTAGAGAAACACTCACAGAAGATGAATGCCGTCTTCTAGGCTATTACGCAGCTGAAGGCACTTTAGTAAACGGCACTTCACAAGGCTTTTCATTGACAGTGAATATCAATGACGCAGCCGTTAGTGAAGTACCTGCGCTAATAAAACGCCTGGACCCCGCGGTAAATGTAAATGTCGTTCCACACCCGGAATCCGATCAAGCGTTGAATATCAACGTCTACTCTAAATTTTCGTACGAATTGTGCAATAAACACGTCGGCAAAACCGCGTCTCAAAAGAGACTCAGTCTCGAGTTGCTGCAACAACCCCGCGCACAACAACTCGCTTTTCTAGGTGCTTACATCAACGGAGATGGTGGAAACACTAAGACAGGTGATTTCTACATTTCCAGCTGTAACAAAGCACTGGTTTATCAACTGCAATTAATGGGTTTCCGTTGTGGTCTATACAGCCGCGTAACAGAAACCCTACATAAACCATCGACTGTTGTAGCTAAAGAAACCGTCGAATTCAGAACGTGCTTTTCCAGGCGCTACTGTAATATTATCGCACCTTACACTACTAAAGTGAAACCGCGTAAAATGAAGAGCGGGTCTACGGGTCCATTTTTCTTGGGAAATGCTGTCGTATCTAAAATACGCGACATAACCGTAGACATTGCCTCTTGTGCTGTCTTCAACTTCGAAGTTGAAGACGACAACTCATACGTGGCCAATAACCACGCCGTCCATAACTGCAAAATCAAATACGATGTATGCAAAAACTGCGGTAATCGCGCCCGTACACGAGCAGAATATTGCGACCATCTTAAATATGCAATGAGCCGCATTGACCCAGACACAGGGGTGCAAAACACTGCGCTAAACCCGAGCCCTGATTTCTTTGATAGTTCTTGGGTAAAACGACCTGCGGACCGCACAGGTTATATGCTCAAAAAGGTCGCGCACACGCCTTATGATATCCGTCTCGGCAGTTATGAATTGAGCGAGATAGTCAACGACCTGTCTCGCAAAGCTGCCGAATTCGGCAAAGCTGCCGATATCGAAAAAGTCATTGGCGGAGAGCCAACCACGTCCGTTTCTAATTTGGACGCGGACGACTCTCGTCTTGTCGAACGCTACATGAAGGGTAGCGCAAAGAAAGACAAGCCAGACCACTCGCAGCAAATCAGCATCATGATTAGCTACAAGCCCTCTGAGGCTTTGAGCAGTGCTGACGATGCGGGTCTGCCGCTGGGCATCAAAGATTTGATGCAATTCTTTTTGGGTAAAGTCGCCCCTGAATTGGGTGAAATAGACAAGCCTACGCTCAAGTCTGCGAGCGATCATTTAGGTTTGATTTACTCTATTTTTTCTCAATACCCGCGCTTCTACAACGAACTGGTGAAAGAGGCAGGGCTTGAGACGCGTGCGCCTGCCAATCCCGAATTGACGCAAAAACTTGCGCTGTTCGATGGTGTGACGGGAGACTATTTACGCCGGAAACTCCTGCCTGAATATTTGGCTCCGCAGCGTCCGAATACGGACATGCTGACATGGACCGATCCGAATACAGGCAACCAGTACCAAACCAACTACGGCACTGTTCGCAAAACAAACGACCCTCTCATCGAGCAAGGGCTTAAACAACAAGCCTTGACTAGTGGCGCTTTATTAGGAACAGGTGCTTTGCTAGGCGGCGCCGCATACGCAGCGCGCAACACACGCATACCCAAGCCTTTGCGTTACGGTGCAGGACTTGTCGGCGCGGGTCTCGGTTATCTAGGCGCACGCAACGCAACAAAACCTACCCCCATCGCAGGCCCGAAAGTCTTGACAGACCAGGGAGAGACCATTTCAGGTTGGACCGAAATGGTGCCTCAGAACAAGCTTGGCGAGTTTAGCCTCACGAATTTCTCCTACGTGATGGACCGCGCAGCGGAAGCACCCTCTCCGGTGAAGGCTGCACACATCGACCATTTCATGGATCAATTGAAAAACGCGGAAGTTCACGATGAACTCAGCCCGCTTATCGGACCTAACTTAGATCTGGATAAAGTTGCGCAAGCTCTAGGCTCTTCGATATTAATGCGGACTGGGCAAAGCTTGTATTGGTAAACTCTGACTCCTAAGATTAACGACGAAACCCTGGAGAGGGATCCCATGGCTGAAAACCTATTTAACCGCATTCTTGCTCGCGCTGCTGCCGCTGAAACCAGCGTGACAGAGAAAACAGCCTCCGCGGAGACCCCCGCAGAGCCCAGTAGTTCGGCAAAAATGCTCGAGACGGTGCGCGCCGTTTCGCGCGCCACCAAAACAGCCGCGGCTCCCGCTGCGTCCGCGCCTAACAGCCCGGCCACGGACCTCGCGCGCATGGCCAAAGAAGCGCAGGACGCGGAAATGGCGCAGATGCAAAAGGAAGCGCACTTCATGGGTGCGGCCATGGCCGACGGTTTCTTTGCGCGCTACGCCGAATACAATGCGGCGCTTGATGCGCACGGAGTAAAAGTCGCGCAAGCGGCTCCTGCGCAACAAGGCCCGCACGCAGCGCAACTGCAGAAGGTTGCCGAGGCTGCGTACAGCCAGGGCGTGCAGGACATGGAAAAGCGCGCCGCGGCAGAGTTCAACCAGGGTTACAACGACCAACTGCAAGCCATTCATAAATTGGCGGCAGATATTCACTATATTGGTCAACAGACCGCGAGCCACCTCGTGCGCGAGGCGCGTAACAGCAAATGAGCTCCTACGTAAACATCAGCGAGATAGCAGATCAAGTATTGGCGTCCGTTCGCGCGGAAGCCAATACAAAGACTGCATCTACGCAGGCTCCGCCACGTACATACGTGCCGATGGCCCAGGAGTTACGTAAACTCGCTAATGATTTACGTGAAGAGGGCGACGGCGGTGATGCGGTCAGTGAGGAAGATTTAGCTCTCCTCATGCAGGACCCTGAGGTCATGCAATTGCTGGAAGCTATCCAGAACGACCCCGAGCTGATGCAGATGGTTCTGCAAGACGACGGGGGCACAGCTGGTCCTGAAAGGGGTGGCGCAGCGGGCGGTCCAGAAATGGACCCCGCGGCCATGGGACATGCAGACACACTCCCGCCTCCCGAAGGGCATGCCCCGGGCGGGCCTGCACCCAAAAAAGATGAAGGCGGCGATTCTCCTTTTGGTAAAAAGGAGAAATCTGAGAAATCAGAAAAGCCCGAAGAGGAGAAAGACCCTTCGGACGAATGTCCCCCTGACGCGCCTCCTGCACAAAAAGCCGCGCACGTTCTTAAGAAAATCGCGGCTCAATTACGAGCAGATGATGCGCGCGCAGCAAATGTTCGGCTCATTAAAGCTGCGCACATGCTGAATGCCGCTAAAGGCCTCAAGCACCTCACCAAGGGGTTTTAACGTGCGTACATTAAGCAGAGCCAAACTTGCCGAAGTGCTTGAATCCGTCGCTGAGTACATCGACGAGACGGAACAGCAGAAAACGGCGGCAGAGAATACGGTGCGCAACGAGCGCATCGAAAAACTCGCTGAGCGCTATTCCTCTTCGACGGGTGAAGACATCCCGGCAGAGATTCGCGCTAAATTAGCTGCGTTAGATACGAGCACCCTTGATCATTTACTCAAGGTTGCCAAAAATAACAATGAGTCTCCGGAAGCCTTAGGCCAGCCGGCAGATAACGAAGACACCCCGGCTCCAAGAACAGTTAAGGAAGCCGCGGAACACGCAGAAAACCGTTTCCTTAACTGGATCAACTCGTAAGGCTCAGGAGATAAAGTCCCATGGCAAGTCTCAATGACAAATTCGACGTTCTTCGTGGATGGGAGCCTGGGGGCGACGCGAGCGTCGACCAATCATTGCCGCCTGTCAAAGTCAGCAACGTCCCAGTTACGCTGCTTCCCGGCTATATCGTCGTCGCGGACAACACCGGTTCGGTGAACGTCGCGACGTCGCCTGCGAACGTTACGCTCGGCACGGCCATGCCTCTTCAGGTGTACGTCGTGCTCGAGGGCAATGGCTACGACACCTCGCCACAATTCGTGGAGAAGGTCGTTTGCCTGCGCGGCAAGCTGACCATCAAGACCGACAAGCTCACCCCCGCGCAATCGTTCCCGATTGCCGGCAAGGTGACCTATGCGAACGGTCTGCTCAGCGACCACGCAGGAACCGCGACGACGCACTGCATCGGCACGGTGCTCGCCAATAACGTTTCGACCGACGGCACCATCACCGTCGAAGTGGACCTCTGAGTCCGAATCACTCTAAACCGTAATTTCTGGACCCTGGGGTTAATTAAATGGCAACGCCTGCATACCGCACCGAGACAGAGAAGGTTTCTGCTCAGTTCATCAACTCAAACTTCGTCCGTAAATTGGACGAGGGCCGTACGAAGGAGGCCTCGGAAGAGGGTTCTGCCTTCATTCGTACGAAGATGCGTCAGGAAGCGGCGGTTCGCGAAATCCTGCCGCCCGTTCTGCTTGCGGACGATGAAATCGACCGTGACGAGAACACTGACCAACCCAAGAAAATTGTCGAGAAGGAGCCTGACTCGACGGCGACGTTCGTGCCTTTCTACGGCACGGGTACGCGCACGCTCTTCCGCGGTCCGCGCTATGCCGTGAAATTCGGCAAGACCGAGTCGCAGCGCTTCCGCAAGAGCAAGTTCGAGCTCATGACCTACCAGAATGACATCCGGAAGATTCTTTCGGATAACTCTGTGAAGGACATGGCCGACCAAGAGGACAAGAAGTTCATCGACACGGTGAACGCCATCCTCACGGCGGCGCCCTCGCAGGTCACGACCGCTGCCGCGTTCAACTCGGCCGCGTTCAAGGGCATGTTCCAGAACCTCGTCAGCCGCCGCATCCCGATCGGCAAAATGCTGATGACGAAGTACACGTACTTCGAGGCGCTGGATTTGCCAGCAACGGACGTCGGCAACGACGTGGCCTCGGCGCACTACCGCGACGGCATCGAAAAGGAAGAGCGCCTCTGGGGTCTTCCGGTCGTGACGAGCATCAAGACCGACATCTTCACGGCCCAGGGCGGCGCGACGCACTCGGTGTGGACGTTCGGACCTGAGAACTACCTCGGTAACTTCTTCCTCCTGCAAGATGCGACTCTGTTCATCAAGCAAGAGGCTGACATGATCTTCTTCCACAGCTATGCTGCACCTGGTATTGGTATCGGTAACACCGCGTCCATTACCCGTTGCGACATTGCGTGATGACATGAAGCTGCACTGGCTAAAAATAAACCGTCCCTGTATTCTTGAGTTACCTCAACTCAAGGACTACGCCGGACAGCCTCTTGTTTTCAAAGAGCCTGCATTCCGGATGCGCTGCGTTTATGACGACGTCTTTAATGACGCGTTAATCCAAGCGTACAGGGACCAGTGGTTACTTATTGAGGTTGATAGCCAGGGCAACCCCATCGCGCCGGATGCTGCACCTACTCCCGCCGAGCCTGAAAAGCTCCCGGTAGAGGTGCCCGTTAAGTATGAAGTGCCATTGACGCCGCCAGCGCCAGAAAAGCCTGCCGCTCCAAAACCCACGGCTGAGCCAGAAGCGAAGCCCGAAGCTGAGCCAGAAACTAAGCCTGAGTCGTCTTCTGCTTCTGAGCCCGAAAAGCCTGAATCTTCCGAAACAGCGCAGACGGAGGACACGGCCAAGGGTTCTGATGACACGAAGGGCCTGGAGCTGAAACTAAAGCGTCGTCGCTGAACACAATCTCTAGAAACGGGGGAAGCGCGCTCATCTCAGATGTAGCGCGCTTTTTTATTGCTCATGGCAACACAGCAAATTAAGTGGTTTCCGTCCAGCTCGCCCAATATCATCGCCTACGAAATTCTAAAAAGCGATACGGGCATCGACGGAGAATACACGCTACACGCGCAAGTGCTGCATCAAATACCGGGCAACAATTGGAATGCCACGGGCGGTTATTTCTTCTTCAATGATGAAGAGATTATCTACCGCTACTACCGTTTGCGTGTTTTAGACCGTTACGGCAACACGGCCATGGACGAAGCCCCGACGCCTTTCAAAGCGGGCAATGATCCTGTCATCGCACCCACTCTTTATTTTGCCGCGCTTACTGAGCACACAGGCGGACAAAATAATCTCACGTACGTTACTGAAGGCGGAACGCCTATCCATGAGGCGACCATTCGTGTGTACAAAAAAATCGATTACGACCTGCGCAATCTAAGCAAGGTCGTTGGCACTACGCTCACTACCCCGTCTGGAACCTGGGCAAATCCCATATTCGTAGAGCCTGGTGAAACATACACAATCGTATATCATAAGGTGAACGAGTACGGACCAAACACCGTAGAAATTACCATCTGAGGTCGCTATGCCTGTTGTCGGTACGCCTTCTACGCCGGTCATTCTTACGGTGGATCAGGTCAGGCGGTTCATGCGAGACCGTGCTGACTACAACATCCTATTCGACAAAGTCGAATATACAATCGACGACATTAATCAGGGTGTTGAAATGGTTACGTCGCGTTACAACGCGATTACGCCGCAAACCAACATGACGCCACAGACGTGGCCTAATCATTTGCAGTATGTGCTTCTTTTAGGTGTCGCTGCGTATTTAATTCGCACGACAGCGTTTTTGCAACTCCGCAACCAAGCCACCTACCAAGACGGTGATATTGCTCCCGTCGGCGTAGACGACAAATACCCGCTTTATCTGCAGTTTATGCAGGTTTTGGACGCAGAATGGCAGACGTTGGTCCAAAACATCAAAATCCAAAATAACCTTGAAAGCATGTACGGCTCGCTTTCTTCGGGTTATCGCAACGTAAGCCGCTACCACTTCAGCTGAGTAAATATGAACCGCTATCAATACGGTTGTCTCGCTGCGCTTCAAAAGCTCGGCATGGAAGCAGGCCCTGTTCCGTACGTCGCGACGACAGGTCGGGATACCGACTACAACGCGAATATGAAACAGGATATTTGGAAAAGCATGGACGACGAGACGTTCACGACCGGCGAAGAATCCGGCCAAGGAATGCCCTCGCCCAGTAAAACCGCCAATGAAAATGACGGAGCTTACGGTACCGCACAAGGCACGTACGACGTAGGCGGGTTTGATGCGAACCGTCTTCTCGTTGACCGCGATAAGCGCATCTCAGATGCAAATATGCTGGCTTTCGCAGCAAATCGCGATATGGACCAAAGCTTTGGTCCTGAAGCGGCGATGACGCAGCCCCACGGCCCGAAAATGGCGGGTTTGGTAAACCCTCTAAAAATTAAGTCCCCCATGACAAACAGCATTGGCATGATGGGCAAGCGCACGTCCGGACTTACACCGAAACCCATGGGATTGGCGACGCCAGGCAAAAATCCCATGGGTTCGGTTATGCCCAAAGCGACAACAATGCCCGTTACGGGCACGAACATGATGAATAACCTCGCGGGTACGGCCGGACCAGCCGCACAGCCCATGGGCGTCGATAACGCGATGACTGCCGCCAGCTCTCATGTTGGCAAATTGGTGACGTGATGCTGCCAATGCCTATGGGCGACGCCCTTTATGCGCATATCCAGAGCGCGACCGGAGACCCTGGCCGCGACCGCGCCCATGTGCATGACAGCCCTGAGAAACAAATATCCAACGCTTTCGACCAAAACCAACAACAGTTGTTGGTTGATGGTTATAACGAAAGCAACCAAATTCCTGCGGGTGCTTGGCAGAGCAAAGAAGCTAATTGGCTTCAAACAAAGCTTGCGCACGTGCGCTCGTCGTACCTGCGCACGATGCGCACAAAAATCGCTGGACGTGCGCTGGCACGGCGCATGAAGTTCCGTGACTTCGACGTGTCCATCGAGACCGACGCGGGCAGTTACCGCCACTGGTACGACCCGCACGAGCAAAAAGAAGGTAAAACGCGGATGCAGTATCCTTATGGGTATATCCGCAAGACGCTCGGCATGGATGGCGAACACGTTGACTGCTTTGTTGGACCTAACGAAGAAGCAGCTAACGTCTACGTCATTACGACGAACAAAGCGCCGAACTTCGGGCAAATTGACGAGCAAAAAGCAATGCTTGGATTCAATTCGGCTCAAGAGGCTAAACGCGTCTTTTTAGAGCACTACACAGACCCGCGTTTCTTTAACTCAATGTCGACGCTTACGTACGAAGACTTCAAGGACAAAGTCTTTGATACGATTAGCGCCAAAGTAAAGAAAATCGCGTCACTTGCGGACTTCGGGGTCGATTACCGCCACACGCCAGGGCCTTTTCACGACAGCACCCCGGGAGATTATCTTGGGTTTCCCGCTGCGAGTCTCGTAGGTCTTCGAAAAGTAGAAGGCGACGCGATGGACCCCAGCAATAAAGTTGATCGGCAGTTTCGCTTTCACGATTTGCAAACAAATACCCGTGTATTAGACGGAAACGACGCCGCCACGCCTGCCAGCCCTGGGGTTTGAATGCAAGTCAATATCCGCAAAGTCACCCCGTTGTACAGGTTGCCTGAAGACAATGGCGTGTATATCCAATGGGATATATCCAAGCCTCCTTCAGCGGATTTGACGTTTACCCTTGAACGCGCGGGCGGTCCGGAAGGACCTTATACACAGCTCATTACCAATTTGCGCTCATATCAATTCTTTGATGATTTACGCGATCTCCCGTTGCCCACAGAAGGGCAAACAAAAGAGAACCTCAACTTTCTATCCTTGGTACGTACCGTTTACTACCGTGTGACAGCGAAAGCCACTACGGGTGAAACGGCATCAGCCATTTCTGAGATAGAGAATTTCTTGCCCGATAGGCAGCGCCTGCTTGCGCGCAAAATGCAACGGGATTTAGCGCTTACGTTCAAGTTCAATGGTGTAGACGTTTACATCCTCAAGCGCAAACACTGGGGCGTGCGTTGTGTGCGCTGTTTTGACAAACTCACGAAAAAGGTCACGGAAAGCAAGTGCCCTACGTGTTTCGGCACTGGTTTTGAAGGCGGTTACGAAACGCCCGTCGCAATAAAGGGCCGATTCGGAGCCCCTAATTCAAGCACTGATTTGGTCCCCCAAGGCAAGTCAGACACGAATCGTCTACGGTTTATTTGCTTGGATTACCCTCGCATGGACCCTGACGACATCATTGTCGATAAATTACAAAACCAACGCTTTTTGGTCGAAAAACAGTCCCAGACAGAACTACGCCGTAACACAGTCCATCAGTCTCTTGTCGTAAGCGAGCTCTCGCACGACTCTATCGAATACCGTATCGCCGTAAACAGCGATACTTCACCGATGGTCTACTAAAATGGCTGGTCATCTCGGACGTCCGGTGCGCCCAAAGGGCACTCCGCAAAATACTGCCAAAATTGCAGCGGGCTCTCCCCTTGCAATTCAGGGTATTTTCTTAGAAATTATCCGAGAGCGTTTTCGCAGTGATGCCAACGTCGGGTACGTCTGGCGAGAAGACCTGACACTTACCGATATTATCGTAGAGACAAGTTACAATGCGGAACTCGAGGCGCGCGACACAGTCCCCGCCGTATATGTGACGCGGCAACAGACCGTTCCTTCGCAAATTGCCGTAGGTGATCGCGTTGGCGTTCGTCTCACGGACCACAAAGAAGCGTTCATCGCATTAACGACCGTAGTTATCAGTATTGAATGTGTGTCTAATGATGAAGGAGAAAGCTCCATCCTTGGAGACTTGCTCCAACACATGCTTCTCGCGTCACAAGACGTAATTCTACGTGAATTTGGTTTTCATGACATGAGCAAACCCACGCTCGGGCCTACGGTTCCTTATCAACGAGACCAAAATAAATACTCTACGACTATTGACTTTAACGCCCAGTTCATGGCGCGTTGGTCGCAGGTTCAAGTAGCGCCACTGCTCCAGCAAATAGCCCAGCGCATTACGCAACGTGGCGTTGACGCCTCAGGCTATTTCGTAGACATGGCGATCAACTCCTATCGCCGCGGTGAAATTTATGACCCGTCGCAAGCACCACCTGATGCGCCTATACCACCAAGCCGCGTCAGCATCGTCGGACCAAAAGGCGATAAAGGCGACCCTGGTCCGCGGGGTTTACCTGGTCCTCCCGGCCCTGCGGGTTCTGGGGGTAGCGCTGGTGATTTTGCTATTGACCAGCCTCTGACAGGAAATGTCGACGGAACGAACACCGTATTCACAACAGCGGTACCTTTTACGAATACCGCCACTGCGCACGAAGCAGTGTATGTAAATGGCTTGCGCCAAAAACGCGGCGCCGGAAACGACTACGTAGTTTCCGAATCCATACCTACGGCTGGCTACAACACAATTACGTTTGGCGCTGCGCCGCTCGTAGGTGATGTTATCACCATCGATTTTTATCCGGCTTCGGGTAGTGGCGGTGACCTTGCAATTGACCAGCCTTTGGTTGGCGTTCTTAACGGCATAAACCTCGTATTTACAACGAGTGTACCTTTCAAAAACACGGCTACCGAACGCGAGGCGTTCTACCTCAATGGTCTGCGTCTACGCCGTGGTGCGGGTAACGACTACACTATTTCCGAGTCCATCCCATCCGCGGGTTACGATACAATTACGATGGAATACGCCCCGCAAGCAGACGATACGCTCACCATCGATTATTACCCGGTTTGAGCAAGGTATTTAGACAACTAAAATACGTACGCGAGGGGGCCTACCATGGCGCGTACGATTGTCCGTCAAAGCACTCAGGTTCGTAAAACAGGGACTTACACTGACAACGTCGCTGCCGGCAGCACGCTGGAGTCCAATTCCGCGAGCGTCGAAGACGATTTGAATGCGATACGATCGCAGATCAACCGCATTCTAGACGCGACGGGCGCTGGCGACTGGTATGCCGACGTTGCGACTGTCAACTCTAAGAAGCGCGGCGTATCCCAATTAAATACGTCGCTCAATTCATTAGAAATTAGAAAAGTCCTAGGGCGCAGACTAATCAATACTGACATTGAAGTCGACGCAGGACAAAATTGGCAAATTCTTTCGGTAGCAGGTTCAGAAGCCCCGTCACAGGCTGCTGCCGTAGCAACCACGCAACTAGGTGCGGTAGTTGCGCAATCGGCTACGAGTGGCGGCGCTTTCGCTGCGCACGAATTGACCGAGATTGCCGGATTCAGTGCGATACGCCCAAAAAATCTTGTGGCTATTCGTGATGCATCGACAGGTCAGGTATTGAAGTCTTCAGGGCGCGATATTTACGGCTTGCTCCAGTATGAGAGCACAGGCGTTGACGGCGGCACCTTCAATGACACTTCTGCGGGTAACCGCGTGAAAATAAGCTTCGTTCGACAGAACGCGGCTTTTTCGGATATTGAAGCGTGCCCTGTTGCGGACATTGAAGGGTTGCTCGTTAACTACAGCTATGTCATTCGCACGAGCTTAGAGTCGGTAACAGAAGACGACCTCTACCAAGATTTCGTTTTCTTTAATTCTCCGACAGGCGGAGGCGGAGCAGCCCGTGGCACCAAGACGTACGCTACGGTCACAGCCGATACAGCGGCAAATGCTAACGTGGGTGGTGTATCTGGTGGTACTAACCTTGACGCACAGTTGCCTGACCTTTCCGCAGGTAATTTTTTGACCGATTACGATGTTTACGTAAACGGTCAAATACAGCGCCCTGGCGCAGATGCTTCTGCAAATAACGATTATTATCCCGGTACGTCTTTGGCAAATGGTCAACTTATGTTCGAGTTTGCTGTAACTACCGGTGACGTTATTTGCGTCATCCCCTACGTCTGAGGGCGTATGAACCTCGCAAGTGCTGAGGCCCGTGTGAACCTACTCAATGAACTAGGGCAAGAGTTCCGCGGGCAACTCGCACAACAAGAACAACGCTGCGCCCATGAAGAGGGCGTTGCGTGGGCTTTTAATCACGGGGTTCACGCCCTAGAAGACTTGTTAGCTTTCGTAACGAAGGACGTGGCCAACGGCCTGCTCACCGATGCAGAGGGTGCCGTTGCCAAAACATGGCTTGAAAAAGCGCTTGCAAATATGCGAAGCGAGCACCAACAAACCATGAACCGACTTTTCGTCTACAAAGGGCGTGCTGAGAACCTGCGTCTTACCATCACAACGCTGAAGGAAAAGGTAGACGCAGAGCACGCACAATTACACGCACTATTAGAAACACTGCCCGAGGAAGAAGGCTAAACGCACTTGCTTGTTGCGAATTCCTAGGGTCCCTATAATCACACAGAAATACGCTGCTTTATTGAGCAAGCCGGAGCGAGACAATGGTACGACCGATTGTACTGCTTTTTCAGGAGTTCGCGACGCAGACCGTGACTCCGACGACGCCCGATCTTAACTGCGTCATCGTCGGTCCGGCGTACCAGATTCAAGACTATCTCTCTGACAAAGAAGAGATTGAAGTCTCGAACTACGGCGAGTTGCAGGCGGATAATCCATATACGCCGCCTGTTGCAAATACGCCGGCCATTACCCTGGCCGCGCCTCCGAACCTCGAAGCCGGTGGTTGGACGGACCCGACTTCGCTCAAGGTTTATTTCGATGACGCGCGCGTAATCCTCGAGAGCGGTACCGACGGCGTAACGACTACGTCAGCTCCGAACGAAAACACGCTCACGTCTGCAAGCGCGACGTTCGTCACGGCCGGTGTTCAAGCTGGCGATGTTCTCATCGTCGAAACGCCTTCAACGTCGACCCCAAACACCGTCGTGACCATTCTCAGCGTCGACAGCGAGACGGTCATCCGCGTCGCGTCTAATTTCGCAGCTGCTGACACGGCACTTAATTACCGTGTCGAGCGTCGTCTCAATAACCAGCTTATTGAAAGTGCGTTTGTCGTCGCACCTACCTATCAGCAAACCAACCAAATTCAGATTCTTGGCGGCGTAACGCTGCCAGTGAATTCAGTTGCTCGCACGGTGACCTACGCGCGTGTCTACGTCGCGTATCGCGCATTGCGCACGGACTTGCAGAATCTCGATAGTGTCACGGACACTTCAGAGATTCTCACCAAAATTGGCCGCATCGACAGCCGCAATCCGCTCGCTGTCGGCGTCAACGTCGCCAAGCAAAATGCAGGTCAGGCGCCTATTCAATTCTACGGCGTCGCCTCTGATGATTTGACCGGCTACAACCTGGCTAAAGACGCTTTGTCGACAGACGACAGCATTTACGCCATCGTGCCTTTGACGACGGATTTGAACGTCATCGCGTCTTTCAAGACAGACAACGAGACGCTCGCCGATCCGCTCCAAGCTCTCAATAACGGCGTGCCCCAAAAATTGCGCGTCGTTATTGGTTGCGGCACCTTAATTCCGCAGCAAGACATTGTAGATCAAAATGTCGACGCGACTACGGAAGCGCAAGCTGGTGCTATTCCTCCTGGAATTAAGACGATCACAATTTCGTCTTTGAATGCGCTGTCCAATAACTTGCGTCCTGGCGACAAACTCATTTTGTCCGCTAGCGAAAACGTCGCGCCTCTCGACGGCACGTACACCATTGCGCACATCAATTCGGCTACGTCCGTCGAATTGAATGAGGCCCTTCCCGCAACTGTTGCCAGTGCGGAAGGCATTAACTACACCGTTACCCGTCCTTCCACGGCGGCAACGATTATCGCGCTAGTCGATGGTCGTGCAACATTAACTAACTCGGCCGTGGTCTATAAATCGCGCGTCGCAGGCATTACGCCCGGTGCACGCACGATTGCGCTCGTGCAGAACAACACGACAGCTGGCGGCATTCACAGCATCGTGGAAGTCGCGGGTGTTTCTACAGTCATTAATGGTGACTGGGCTTCGACATCTATTACGGCTGCGATGGTGGTTGCCGCCCTTAATACGGGCACAGGCGTCACCTTGTCCTTCTCGGGCTCGGTAAATCTCGTTGCTTCGACGGCATCGGGCTCTACGACGCAGACGGCTCTGGCAGCTACCGCGCTGTCCTCGGGCGTCGCCGGTACCGATGCTTTGACATCGACCGCGGTGCTTGACGCCGTGTTCATCCGTCTATTCGATTCGAACGCGACGTTCATTACCGCGGGCGTTTTGCCGGGCGACCTCATTGAAATGCCCAGCAATCCGAACGGTGTGTTTGGTTCGACGAATAAACAATTCGTCGTGGACCAAGTGCTCAGTGAGCAGCGCATCCGCATTAAAAACATCGTGTCGGGCGCGTACGTCAACAACACGTCCACGACTGAAAACGAGCTGCCGCACTTGGACAACCGCCTGGGAACGGGCACCTTGGTCACACAGGGCTCGATGCGCTATCGCGTCGTGCGCGACCTGACCAAGGACCAACAAATTGCACAACTCGTTACGCAAGCGCAGAGCCTCAACTCACGTCGCGCGATTTTGGCGTGGCCCGACCAGGTGACGGTTGCCGGTCTTGTTGACGGTTCAAAGCCTGCGAACTCTGACGGCACTCTTGCCGCTGCAGACCCACAGCCGGGTTACTACCTTAGTTCGCTCATCGGCGGCATGACGGCCGGACTGCCCAGCCACCAAGGCTTCAGCCGTTTGGGCGGTGCGGGCATCAGCCGCGTCACGCACGCGAGCGAGTATTTCTCGGAAAAGCAGCTCACGGATTTGTCCGACGGCGGCTGGTACGTCTTCGTCCAGAACTCGCCCACGGCCCTGCCATACAGCATTCACCAGCTGACGACCGATCCTTCTACGCTCGAGTCAGGCGAATACTCCATCGTAAAGAACTTCGACTTCGTGTCGCTGTTCTACCTTGGTGTGCTCGAGCCTTTCCTTGGCGTGTGGAACATCAACAACGACACCATGGGCTTCATCCGCCAGGCTCTGAATACCGGCACGGATAACCTGAAGCTCCGTCGCGTCGCGAAAATTGGAGCTCCCATCAACGACGCGAAAATCACGTCCGTTGAGGTCTCGCCTGCCTCGGCCGACCGCGTCGAGGTCTACATGGAAATCGACCTGCCGAAACCTTTGAACGTCATCGGTCTGCATCTGGTAGCCTGATGCAGCAGATGACCCCGGACGCTAGCATTCCTGCAAATACGGTCGCTTCTTTTACAAAGGAAGCGAACGTTTGGGCGTCTGCGTTGCGGAGCGGTTTTGGTAGTTTAAGAAACCGCGCGGCTAGCGGTATGCGGTCGCTGCCTCCCATCACAAAAATGATGGGGCAGTTTCAAACATCCGCGAATCGCGCAATGTCTCCCGCTTTGAATGCTGTTGAACGCGGTGTCGGACAGATGGCCACGCGCGCACTTGGGCCTGAAAAAGGACAAGTTGCCGCACGTGTTTTCCGCGGTGTCCCAAAAACGATGGCGCATAGCGCGGTCAACGACGCTTTATGGGGCGCAGGCATTAGTGGCGCGCTCGGAGCCGTAACCGCTGAAAAAGGCGAACGCGGATCTGGCTTTCTGCAAGGTGCAGGACAAGGCGCCTATTCTGGCGGGCTGAGCGGCGCGTTGTCGGGGCTGGGTAAAGGCCTCGTGCGCAACACCGGCAACATGCACTTGTCTAGCCTTTCAAAGCAGCACAACATCCCGCGGCCCGAACTTGCAAAGCAAGTAAAAGGGATGTCTCTTTGGGACGCGGCCAAGCAAACCCAGGCAAGCGGACAAAACCCGCTGCAAAAGCAACTCGCGTACAATCGCCTAGGAAAAGCCGCGATTCCTGTCGCGGAAATGGCATTGCCTCTGACACTAATGTCTTCAGACAAGCAAGAAGCGCCAGCTCCGCAAATGCCACCCATGGCACCGAACACCCCGAGCGTCTACGCGCAACCGCAATACTACAAAGCGGCTGCAGAAACTCGGCTACGTCCTATCGATTTCACCAAAATCCCGGCCTATCATAGGTAGCGCGAGGAGCCTCCAAATGCCTCTTGGTATTACACGCAATCTGGCAACGTGGCGTATGCAAGACCAGTACGTCGAACGCGTTATGGACAACGCGGCGTACACGTCTGCGCATCCTGACGATACGCTCGTGCTGGCGGGACCTGCGCGCAGCGACGCTGTGAACACAGCAACAGGTGGTGGCGGTGGAGCAGCGCAAACACTGCTGGCCATCGGCATGATGCAAAACCTGAATATCAGTCAGGTCAAGTCGACGACGCCAGTCATGGCCATCGGCTCCGGTCGCTCATTCTTCGTGAGTGGCAAGGCGCAGGGCAATGGAAG
>JACCDR012256127.1_pt1 | contig 17746 bp, 20 predicted proteins | sample 7446431 | NCBI WGS metagenome assembly JACCDR01 (sample SAMN15323443, study PRJNA562643) | freshwater metagenome | isolation source: river surface water | place: USA:Blue River Watershed | collected 2017-08-17
AACCGTCTCCTCAAGGATGCTGTCTACACTGGTACTGATGAGCTTCCGGGCTTTGAGATGTACTACTCTTATGGTGAAGGGTCTTTTCCTGTCATCAAACGCAATGGCAATGGGAGCGTCGTAGGCGAGGTTTATGACCTGTCTGGCTGTCCCCATGCCTTAGGTTGGCTGGATAGCCTTGAGGGCCATCCTGAGTGGTATAATCGCCAAGTCCATGAGACTGTCAGTGGTGTTAAGGTTCAGACTTATGTCGGGTTGGACTTTGACTTTGACAAGATGGACCTTGTTCCTCAATCTGCCGATGGCAAATACATCTGGAGCCGCTAAAATGATCAAGATCATGACTCGTAATCGAGGAGATTACTAAAATGCCGATTATCTCAAGATTTCCTAGCTGCTGCACGTCTCTGATCTTCAGCAACATCCCCTCTGCGACCGATACTCTTAGGGATCCTAACAACTACTCCGAAGAGCATTCCTTGTCTTACTTGATCGCTGACGGTGATTACTACGACAAGCATTACTGTAATATCCATGCTATCCTGACTGATGATCAGGTTGAGCGTGGCCGTGAAAACGTTCTTCTTCCGCTTGGATTTCAAGAAGTCAACTCTTCCAAGAAGCACCGGAATGGTGGAGAAATCGACACAGGCAATCTTCGGACTTATATATCCGACTGGAGGCTCTTCAAGAAGAACATCCGGAAAACGCTGGACTTCAAGATTCCTCTTTATTTTCCAATCGCGTACCCTATACAACAATACAGGATTCCTCAATTTCATGCAGTCCTCAAGAGCGCAGACTTCTTGGGTATGTTCAAGTACTACGCCGATCGCCATGCGTACTCGTACGCTTACAAGCTTATCTGTGATATCGTCGGTATGCACAGTATCTATGATGGTCGTGAAACAAACAAACATCTGATCCAAGCAGCTAGGCTCCCTAAAAGTTGGTTGTCTTATGCAGGGTGGGATGGAGAGCCTAAGGGCGAAGAGTTCTGGCAGTGGGCGTCAGATAATCTCGACGTGACTACGTACAAGGCTTGCACAGACTTTCTGATCACTCACTACCAGCTTCCTTTCCCGAAGTACTGTCCAGACTTCAAACCTAAGGAGGGTTAACAATGATCAAGATCATGACGCGTAACCGAGGAGGTTACTGATGGAAGAAGACGATGATGATGACTATGACTATTACGAATACAACCTTGATCCGGATTTCGAAAACTACGACGACGGTCCAGTGGAGGAAGAATTGACTAGAGAAGAAGCCCTTGAAAAGTTCTTCGCGATGCTTGCCAACAATCCCGAAGGGTACGACAGCCCCCCAGACCATGCTGCTCTCAGCGTCTGGTGCAGTAAGCGAGACTACACAACCCTGACTTGGCACTCGTGCCACTACAAGATCCAAGACCTTATCCATGCTGGTTTCAAGACGTTTGTTACGTACGTCAACGAGAAGACTCCAGCAGATACTGAGTACATCAACGACGTCCTTCATCCTAACGGACCTTGGGGTGCAGTCCTCCCGTCAGGTTCTTGGGCTAGAGTGACTAAGGGTGGTTGGACTGGTATTGAGTTCTTCGATTCCAGCGTAGCTGAGAAGTATCCCGGTATGTTCTACAACATGCTTGTTGCTCTTCGACAAGTCAACGAAAGGAATAGTACAGTCCAATTCTATCCTCAGTTAAAAGCTGTTTTCGGACAAGACGAAGCCCTTGCAGCAGTTCATGCGTTTTGTATCACTCCACAGTACGTCACCTTTCAGTGGCTTTCGGCGTCTCATCAGTCTTTCAACAACCGCTTCTCTCTCAAGAAGTTTAAGGCTCGTGAGTATCATCAGAAAACACCAGCCTCTCGTCACTCTATGGGTTGGAATTGTGCTGATGGTCCTGAGTACATGGCTGTCAACAAGAGTAACTTGACTGCAAGAGCGCCCCATGGACAAACCCTTACCATGGAGCAAATCATCCCCCCAGTTAAGTACGGACTTAGTCTGTACGCAGGAGTATAATATGAAAGATAAGATGGTTTACGTAGTAGGCTATGATGGCCTAATCGAGGACTTGTTTAATGCCGAGCCCAGCTACAAAGTGACTAACTTTCTTCAGCAAGCTGACCTCGTTGTGTTCACTGGTGGTGCAGACGTATCACCTCAACTCTATGGTGAAGAAGCTATCAAGCAGACTTCATCTGATCCTCAGCGTGATTCTTTCGAGGCTGGTATTTACAACCGTGCCCCGAAGACTGCACTCAAGGTAGGTATCTGTCGTGGTGGTCAGTTCCTCAACGTCTTGTCTGGTGGCAAGATGTACCAGCATGTCACTAATCATACCCAGACCCATGACCTGACTGATCTGCTTACTGGCGATACCGTCCAAGTCACTAGTACACACCACCAGATGATGATTCCCGGTCCTGATGCTGAAGTCCTTGCTGCTGTGCTTGATCACCGTAGCACTGTCTACTGCCATGCCAATGACCCTACTGGGCAGGACCCTGAGTCTGCTCCGGAGTTTGAGTCTGAGGTCATCTGGTACAAGGATAAGGCAAGCCTTTGCTTCCAGCCTCACCCTGAGTACGGTCATACTCCGACACGGAAGTATTTCTTCAATCTTATCAATATGATAGAGGAGATGCGTAACCCAGCTAAGAACTAAATCTTTACCCAGCTAACAACATAACCAGAAAGAGGTTACATGTGCGGACTATTTGGAATGGCCGGAAACGGCATCAACAAGTGGGACTCCCAGATCATTCACGAACTAGGCACAGTCTCTATGTTCAGAGGCGTGGACTCTACGGGAGTTTACAGCGCTAACACAAATCGTATCAAGAAGTCAGAACGTCTTGCCAAGATCAATGAAGACTATAGTTATTGGCGTTGGTGGAACGACTGGAAGCTTGGTAAGAAAGAACGGGTTGACTTCGAAGACCTCTCCAACAACGTCTTCATTGGTCATACTCGTGCTGCTACACTAGGTCTGATCACTAACGAAAATGCCCACCCCTTTGACTTTGACAACATCGTCGGTGCGCATAACGGTACGTTGACAGTTCCTAAGTACATGGACACGGTCAAGTCAGACAGCTTCTTGATGTTCGAAGATATCAGCAAGCGTGGTATGAAGACTGTCCTGTCTGAGTTGTCTGACAAGTGTGCTTACGCTATCAGTATGCTTGACAAGTCCAGTGGTAAGCTCTGGTTTGCTCTGAACGGTAAGCGGACGTTGTCCTTTGCAGTCAACACCAAGCGTGGTGTTATGTACTGGGCTTCAGAAGCTAGCGCTCTTGAGTACGTCCTCAAGCTCAGGAACCACGAAGATGTCACCATGTTCAGCTTAGCACCCGGTATGTGGGGCTGTAGCATCTCTGACATTCGTCCTACCAACCACCGTATCTTCTCAGGGTACAACATCGAGCAGATCATGCCTAAGGTTGCTACTCCTCCAACACCTCCGGCTACCATGCCTAAGGCTGGTGTACCTTGGGTAGAAGACAACAAAGTCCATACCCTGTCTGACTATCGAGCAGATGCAGGCAAGAAATCTGCTACGTTCACGACTACAATGAAATGCTGCGGGGAACACATCCCGTTGATCGAGCAGTACAGAATGCGCGCAGAGAAGTCTGAAATCGGATACTTCGACAACTCTGACGAATCCTACAACCACTTCTATTGTTCTCATCCTAAGAAGGATTAACACAGATGACTATCAAGATTGGAACTGACCCGGAATTTTTCCTGACTATGAATGACAAGTTCGTCTCTGCGGCTGGGCACTTCCCCGGTACGAAGAAGCGTCCCTTTCCTGTCATCGATGGTGCTGTGCAAGTTGACGGCACTGCCCTTGAGTTCAACATCGACGCTGCTGATACCGAAGACGAGTTCACACACCGTATCTTTGGTGTCCTCAAGCAGATGGCTGACATGATTGTCAAGGCCCTTCCGGGTGCTGATATCGCACTCACCCCTGTTGCCCGCTACACTGACGAAGACTGGCGCAAGATTCCGATGAGTGCAAAGATCCTCGGTTGCGATCCTGACTTTGATGCTTGGACTGGTATGGTCAATCCTAGTCCGGGCGACCGCATCCTCAACGTTCCTCTTCGTACTGCGTCTGGTCACATCCACATCGGTTGGACTAACTCGCAGGATGTTCAGGACCCTTGGCACTTCGAGAATTGCATGAAGGTTGCTCAGACCTTTGCTGAGTCCGGTTTGTTTGATCCTCAGACTGACCGTGAGCGTGAGCGTGTCCAGTATTACGGTATGAACGGTTCCTTCCGTCCCAAGTCCTATGGTGTCGAGCTTCGCGCTCCGTCTAACCTCTGGCTTGGCTCTGAGAAGTCCATCCGTGACACCTATAGGAATGTCCACGGTATCTTCAACAGCATCTCTTTCTAAGGAGGAAGACATGAAGGTCAAGTATCTTAGACAAGACTACACACAGAAGCTGCATGGCACCCTCGTTACTTACAAGGGTCGTGTCTATTACTGTAACGTTGACGAAGATACAGAGGTCCTCAAGCTGACGACCCTTGGCTCTAACAAAGTCATCCACAAGGTTGTACCCGAAGACACAGATCTTGACATTGACAGCGTCAAGCTTGGCTTCTTTAATTGCAGGGAGCCGTATTCTATCTACGTCAAGCGGCTTCCTCTCCGTCAAGTACGTCAGGGTGTATCTCTCAACAACATCTCTGTGTCTGCACTGACAGAGCGTGGTGAGCTTGTGGGTATTGCTACTTCTACCTTCAATGCTGTTGAGGTACAGAATGGCTTTGACGGTAGTTGGCCTGACCTCAAGACTGCTATCGAACTTCTCAAGATTCCGGGCAAGCACTCGATTGCCTTGACACAGGATGCTGCACTGACCTCCCAAGGTCATGTCTTCTATCGTGGTGAGCTTGCAGGAAGGTATGACTTCGCCCGTAACGAGGTCAACATCCCGAACAATACTTTCTCACAGTTGATGAGCAAGTTCTTGTCTGCCTATAGTTGGAAGGTGATCTAATGATCTATGATGATATCCGCAAACAGAATGCCATGAACCGTCATGATGGCGAGTTCGGTATTGAGATTGAGACTGAGACACACGAAGAGTACCGTCAACCTGCTTTCAAGTTCTGGTCTAGTCACCGTGATGGTAGTCTTCGTAACTACGGTGTAGAGTATGTCCTCAAGGCACCGTTGTCACACGATGAGATTCCTGTTGCTCTTCAGGAGTTCGAGTCTAAGATGCCTATGAACAAACTCATTGACAGTCCTTATACTAGTGTACACGTCCACGTCAACATGCAGAATGAAGACTGGGTTACACTGGCTAACTTCCTGACGACGTACACCTTGATGGAGAATGTACTCGTACGGTATTCTGGGCCTGACCGTGTGTCTAATCTGTTCTGTCTTCCCATTAAGGATGCAGAGGGTTGTCTTGACAATATTCTTACAGTCTTGTCACATGTCCAGAAGCGAGCCTTCGGTCGTATCCGTCTTGCAGAAGACCAAGCCAAGTACTCTGCCCTTAACCTTGCTACATTGTACAACCTCGGTACTGCTGAGATTCGTACATTCCGTGGTGCTACTACGATTGAGCCTATCAACAAGTGGGTTACGATCATCAAGCGTATCAAGGACTTCTCCCGTAGCAAGATGACTCCGATTGATATTGTCAACGCTTGTGTCACTGATCCTGTAGTCTTTTACCGGACTGTACTTGGTGATTGCTTTGATCTTGTCAAGGACTATGACATCCCTGCCCTGACTGAGACTAACCTTGTCTACGCTGCTCGTATCGCTAATATCGAAAAGCAAGACAAGTGGCCTGAGTTTGGTCAGATCAAGCTTAAGAATGTGGTACGCCATGGACTCAAGGATCTTGACCTGTGGGCAATGGAACTCTTCAAGGTTCCGTACGATCAGCTTCAGCCTTATCAGGCACTGATTGTTGACGAGACTTATATGCGTAACAAGCCGAATGTAATCCTTGTCAATCCTAACAACGAGGTAGACGTCTGATGTCTCTTTATGTTTATCCTTACAACAAGGCTAGCGAATCCGCTGCTGAAATCTCCGCTGCTCTTGGTGCAACTCGTATCATCCCTGACCCTGAGCGTTCCAAGTACCGTGGCAAGGCTGACAAGACAGTCATCAACTGGGGTTGTTCTAGTCTTCCTCCTGAGGTACAGAAGTCCAAGATTGTAAACCGTGCTGATGCTGTTCAGATTGCGTCTAACAAGTTGCACTTCTTCAAGAAGCTTCGTCAGACGTGGATCAGCGAACACCTCCCTAAGTGTTACTTCAGCAAGCAAGATGCGCAGTTCGCCATGGAACACTACAGTATCAAGATGTGTGCCCGCACAGTCCTCAATGGTCATAGTGGCAAGGGTCTTGTCATTGTAGAAGCAGCGGATTGGCCGGACCTTCCTGATGCTCAGCTTTACACTTCTTACGTTAAGAAGAAAGACGAGTTCCGGATTCACGTCATCGGTCAGGAGGTTATCCTTGTACAGCGCAAGGGTCTTCGTGCTGATCTTCAGGGTCGTGACGATGTCAATTGGGAGATTCGTAACCTCGCTAATGGCTTTGTGTTTGTACGTAGCGATGTAGACGTTCCTGCTCGTGTCAAGAAGCTTTGTATCGAGACTGTCAAGGCGCTTGGTCTGGACTTTGCAGCAGTGGACGTAGTCTACAACAGCCACTATGATATGTACCGTATCCTTGAAGTCAACACTGCTCCGGGCCTGTGTGGTACTACCATCGAAGACTACAAGAACGGTTTCCAGCGTTTCTTGTCTGATACACAAGTCCCCTTTGAAGACCCGGATGATGTTCGTCCTGTTGTGAATGCACGTCCTTTTGTAAACGCTCGTGGAGTTGCTGTTGGTGAGATTATTGCTCGTCAAGAACAAGCACGAATCATTGATGAAATAGGTGCCGCTGATGTCTTTAATCGGGTTGATTGGAATCCGATCCGACGTATTGCAAATCCTAACGAAGACAACGGGTTTTAATCCAGAGGGATATCTAAAAGATGTGTGTAATTATCTGCCTGCCGCCTAAGTGCCGTATCGACCATATCCCGCTGTTCAATGCTGCTGCCAACAACTGGCATTCGTGGGGTATCATCATCCGCAAGGATAAGAAGACTGAACTCTATCGTGAGGTTCCTGCAGAAGGGTGTCACAAGGACATCGAGAAGATCTCCAAGATTCTTCAGGACAACTTCGACTACGAACGTTATGTCCACTTCCGTCATAACACTCGTGGTGAGACTACTCTGGACAATGCCCATCCGTTTACTGTCTTTGAAGGTGACGATCCTGTTTACTTCATGCACAACGGCACGTTCTCTAACATCCCTGATACCGATACCAAGGTTGAAAGTGATACTTCAGTATTCTGTACTAAGTACTTGAAACCGTTGCTTAAAATGGTTGACGGGGATTTCCAGTCCGATCTCTTCAAGGAGGTTATGTTTCAAGGTGCTTGGACTAAGGGTGGTGGTAACAACCGTGGTCTTCTCGTCAGTGGTGCTAAAGATGCGTTGACCATTGGTTCTTGGACCAAGCATCGCAGCGACGGTACTGTTATCTACCAGACTTACAACAACGCTTCCTTCCCGGACTTCATCGCCAGCAACGATGACTACTTCAAGGAGGTCAAGCGTGGCCCCCATAAGGAGTGGCTTCAAGCAGAGGAAGCCCGTATCCGTGAAGAAAATCGGAAGGCTGTCCAAGCTCATGCAGACACTAAGCCGGCTAGCACGGGGAGTAGCATCGTAAAGTACGATCCTGAGATGTTTCGACCTGACCCAGCGATTCTCGATGGACTCAAGGCATACGTACGAGAGTTCAATCTTTTCGATGATGATTGCCTTGCTGACTTTGGGTACTGTGGCATTGATTATTTTGAAGCTATGCTTGATGACGCTGTAGAGAACAAGCGTACCAAGAGCGTTGCTCTCTTTATGGAACATATCTTGACACGGTTCCAAGCCATCGTTGAGCAGAACAACAAGTTGACTGCCAAGCTTGATAAGGCTACTGCCAAGATTGCTACACTTGTTAACGAAGAAAGGAAAGTAGGATGACGTATAACATGTATGATCATGAAGATGATTACTACTATGGCAAGTACGGCAAGGGTATCTGCTCTAACGAGTTGATGGAGCATCTGGAACGTGAGTCCAAGACAAAGGTTCTCAAGGCTCGTCGGCTCCTTCGTAACAACGCAGAGAAGACACCTGATCTGTGGGATCTTCGGTACAACGGGGGAGGACTCTTCCCCGTACTACTGGTAGGCCCTGAGCAGCCCGGACATGGGATGTGGCGCGTTTCTAACCCTTGCATTAACCTTGGTCCAGCAATTACTCTGTCCAACTCCTACGTGCTTCTACGTGACAAGAATTACGCTTTGTTGTTTGAGACAGATTACCCGTTCCGTGCAAGGACTCAGATTACTGATCCGGGCATGAAGGTCCAAGGCACTCTTGTCGGTGTTGACATCAACGGTATCATGGGTCTTGACCGATACTTTAACAACACACACCAAACAGACCGAGTGAAGACAATGGTGGCCTTCGGTGAGGAGAGTACCAAAGCCTTTCTTTACGTTGCAAGGGTTGAGGAGACAGCACGTACTATCAAGGATCGTAGTATGAAAGTCTGCCCTAACATGCGTCGTGACAATCGTGGAGTCTATTACTATGGGTCGTGAGATTTCACTTGACAAACCTGAAAACGTGTGTTATAATTAAGTATAAGGATCGTAAATGATGCCTTCTCCTGTCATCAAAATATTTATTCCAGTGTCCCTTGAAAAACCTCCGCCTCGTACATATATTACTTAAGGTTATATTACTATACGTGATTCACTCTAAGAGTGATAACCCTTATGTACTATACAAAGAGTACAATCCTTTTAACATAATAACCTAAGGTTAAGCCAAATGACAAATCGAAACCCTGTTAATCATCGTTGTTCAATCTGTGATAACGTTTCTAATCCGGACATTGCAAACTCATCCGAGAACTACAAGAGTGGGTTGTACTTTGTCGCTGACCCAGATAATCCTTTGTTCGAGATCTGTTCAGAATGCTACGAGGCAGTCTGCGAAACTGAGTTTGAATACGAACTAGAGGACATCGAGGACTATGACCTTTATGAAGATGCTGAAGAGGACGTAACCAAATGAGTGATCTTGATAGCACAGAAGAAAACGTATGGGGAGGATCACGAAGATCTGCTCAGATTACCGATCCATGGGATACTGTTACTGCATTGAGACAAGAGCTTGCTAGAGTAAAAGATAACCTTAATCTAGTTAAAAGCATCAACGCTGATTTGATGGGTGATGACGAAGACAAGCCACGGTATACTACCAAGCGACTGAAACTAGAGATTGCAAAGGCTACTGAACATCTTGTTCGCGAGCGTGACGAGGTTATTGAAACAAACAAACGTTACAAGAATGCCCTTGAGTATATTCGAGAAGAAACAGAAACTGATATGTGGGGAGATTTGTGGCACACCAAAGCTGCAGTGGTTGCAAAGAGAGCCCTAGGAGAAAAGATATGAGTGATTTACAAGACGCATGGGAAATGTCACTAGACATCATGAGTCCCGTCATTTCAAAGACTGAAGCTAAGCTTGCAGCAGCTAACGTAAGAATCAAGCAGCTAGAAGCTGAACGTGACGAAGCCTTGCTCTTAGTTGAAGAAGCTTTTAACGAAGGTTTCCATGAAGGGTACGATGGTGGCTGGATTGGCAATTGCAGCCATCTGGCATGGCCTAAGAGTGACGTCTGCAAAGAGTTAACCAACCGAAAGAAAGAACCGACCAATGGCTGAACCAGCAAGCGACAAGCAGATCGATTATATTGAGCGGTTCTGTAACGATGAACGGCCCGCGCCAAAAGGTTGGCGTGAACATTACGAGAGCATCATTGCAAAAGGACAGGGCAAAGAAGTTAACCGAAAAGCTGATGTTCCGGTTCGTGACATCGCCGCCCTCGTAGCCCGCATCCGTGAGCAGGACGCCACCATCAAGCGGCTAGTGCTTGAGCGCGACACGGCATTTGCAGGACAGGACCGGCTGAAGTCTGTTGGGTCGCAGCGGATCAGGAACGAGATAGCCCACGCCACCGCGAAGCTTGAGCGGCAGCTTGCCGAACGGGACGCCACCATCAAGGCGATGAATGAGTCGCTGTCCCGATGGTAATATGTTGGGTGCCAGCCGCTCGCACAGCACGGAAGGAAGTAATATGACCGAAAATGAATTTTTCGTAGCAATACAGGGGATTATCCAATCCGCAAGAGATGCTGGTTGGTCTGTGGAGAAAATAGAGTATGCCATCTCATCATCCGTAGAAGAGTGGATTGATGAAAATTGCACCTTTGATGAATACGGGGAGATAATTGATGAGATCAGGAAAGGAGAGTAAACATGAACCCAAAAGTAATTGCCGCTGTTGTTTTAGCCTTTCTAGTTGGTGTATTCGCTGGAATGCCCGGTGAGTCAGAAGCCGAGCGCAAAGCCCGGATGCAATCAGAAGCAGCTCAGAACGCATTCTATATGCAATTCTTGATGAAACATGGGTGGCCAAAGTATGACTGATATGATGGACCTTGCCATGACGATTACAATGTGGTTGTTCATTCCACTGATGTTAACAGCCATTGTCTCTGGGATACTACTCTCCGTCCTTATTTTTGGGGATTTGTTTAAAAAGGAACAAAAGAAATGACACATTTTATTAATCAGAACGGTACTCTTATGCCCATGCCTTCGGGTATGATTGAAGACTCTTTGCCACTTGGTACTTACAGCGCTGGTCTTGACCCTAACCGTGGGTACTTCCTTAGCAAGATCGACGACATCAAGACTGGTTACAAGATCTACGGTAATGTCACAAACCGTAGCAAGCGTATCTTGAATACGTTTATGGATCGTCCTAACTCCACTGGTGTCCTGCTTGTGGGTAACAAGGGTACTGGTAAGACCATGCTTGCCAAGCTCGTCTCTGAGACTGCTCGTAACAGTCTTGGGGTATCTACTATTGTTGTTAACAGTGCCCTCTCAGGCGAAGGGTTCAACAAGTTCATCACGAGTATTACACAACCTTGCATCGTCATCTTCGATGAGTTCGAAAAGGTCTATGACGTTGACCAGCAGTCCGAGTTGCTGACACTCTTTGATGGTGTGTATCCCAGTAAGAAGCTCTTCATCTTGACAAGCAACGATAGGTACGAAGTCTCAAACTACCTGATTGATCGACCCGGTCGTATCTTTTACAACTTCGAGTACGGTAAGATTCCTCTGGCTGAAGTTTCCGAGTACCTTCAGGATAACCTTGCAGACAAGTCCAAAGTCCAAGAAGTCTCTTATATGTGTTCAATGGTTAACGGATTGTCTTATGATATTCTCAAGGCTATCTGTGAAGATGTCAATCGTTATCCTAACGAACAGCTTGACGAGACTTTTTCTGCACTGAACATCTCTGCTGGTGGTGAGTGGTCTACGTACAATGTTATTAAGGGGACTGGCCCTTGGGCTGATGCAATTGGTAAGGGATCGCGAGTATCGCCGTTGAGTTCAATGTTTAACATTAAGAATTTCATCAAGGACTATCCGTTCCCCAAGAACGCAGATGTTACAACAATGACTATTGGGCCTCATCACATTACAAGCTTTAGTCCGGATGTCGTGACTTACGAAAAGGATGGATACACCTTGACTCTTGAACGTGCAGAAGAGAAGACTAAATCTTTTGTCGGGGCAGCTACTGCATTCATGAAGGGTGATACTCAGGTTGCTACTCTCCGAAACTACCGCTCTGATGTCATAGTTGACGACTACGATGAAGACGATGAGTATACTCCGGAGATCTATGAAGACGCACAAGAAGCTAAGACTGGTTGGTAATAATGAGCAACTGGGTCAAGACTCACCTACCATGCCCTTGTGGTGAATCGTCTGACGCCTATAGCATCGACATTAACGACAAAGGGTTCTGTTTCTCATGTAACAAGAACTTCTTTCCAGACGACAAAGGAGGTAAGAGTTTGTCAGGTGAAAAAAGATATGTCACCTACCGTGGCATTTCTCAGAAAGCTATGGAGAAATACAAGGCTGGCATCAAGTACGTTGAAGGTGTTCCTCAGGAGGTAGGCTTTGTCTACGCAGAAGAAGAACTCCAGATCAAGGTACGAGGCTATGAAGTTAAACAATTCCGCTGGGAGGGGCCGGGCCGCAAGGCCTCCCTCTTCGGAAAGCTTTTCTTCGAGAAAGGAAGCAAGCGAGTAATCACTATTACTGAGGGTGAGCTAGACGCTATCAGTGTCTGGGACATCTGTCGAGACGAGACTGCTGCTGTGTCTGTACGGTCAGCATCCTCTGCCTTCAATGACTGTAAAGCTGAGTACGATTACATCAACTCCTTTGAGAAGATCGTTATCAACTTCGACAATGACAAGCCCGGACAAGAAGCTGCTAGGCGTGTCGCCTCTTTGTTCGACTACAAGAAGGTCTACAACCTTTGTCTCAACCAGTTCAAAGACGCTAATGCCTTTCTCTGGGATCAACTAAACCAAGAGCCCCGTGATGAACGTAAGGCTTATTACGAAGCTTGGAGAGGGGTCAAGAGGCACACTCCTGATAACATCGTAGCTGGGTATCAAGCGTTTGCTAAAGCCCTCTCAGAGAAGCGTGAGGAGTGTCTGGCTACGTATCCATTCAGCATCCTACAGGACAAGCTCTTTGGGTTGCATCGTGGTGAAGTCGTAGTCCTCTTGGCAGAAGAAGGGGTGGGTAAGACAGAAGTCTTTCGTGTACTAGAAGATCACATCATCAAGACTACCAAGTCCAACCTAGGAATCATTCACCTTGAAGAAGACAATGGAACTACTCTACGAGGATTGGCTGCGTACTTTGCAGAAATCCCAAGCCATATTCCAGACAGTCCTGTTACCGATGCTGAAGTTCTCAGGGTTATCGAGAAAGCTACGGGAGGTAACGAAGAACGGATTTATCTCCGCTCTGCATTTGACGTTGAAGATGAGGATGCGTTCGTTGACAATATCCGCTTTCTTGTTAGTGGTTGTGGTTGTGACTTCATTTTCTTTGACCATGTGTCGTGGCTTGCTACAGGTGGCGATGACCAAGATGAAAGAAAGAAGCTTGACCGTATTACACAGCGTCTCAAGCTATTGGCAAAGGAACTGAAGTTCTGCCTTGTCATGATCTCTCACGTCAACGATGACGGTAAGCCTAGGGGTTCACGTAACATCACCAAGGTAGCTAATACAGTCATCAAGCTGTCTCGTGACAAGGAGCATCAGGATGAAGTCGAACGTAACAAGACTCACTTCATGATTGCAAAGGCACGTTTGATTGGTGCAAAGACTGGTCCCGGCGGCTATGCCCTTTACGATGATGACGTTTGCTTGCTCAAAGATCCTTATTAATCAAGGGGTTATAGAGCAGCGAAAATAAATGCGGAAGACTGTTACTTTTCTCTTGACTTTCCGCGAAATCCGTGTTATAATTAAGTATAGACAGTAAGTGATAAAGAATATCACTAACGCTTAGAGCTTTGCTCTCACAAAGGAATTAGAATGGCTTTTACAAAAGACCAAGAACGTGAGTACCTTAAGATGATGTATCAGAAGGCTGGCTTGTCTGATGAACGAGCACCTAAGCCCAAGAAAGAAGACACTGGCTTTGTCATCGTGAATTACATCGACCGCTTCGAGGTCAAGTCCGTAACGCTTTAACTACTCATAGCTCAACTGGATAGAGCAAGTGCCTTCTAAGCACTAGGTCGGGGGTTCGAGTCCCTCTGAGTAGGCCACTGCCGTAAAGCATTTAGTGGCGATGCAATGGTCTCCAAAACCATATAGCTCGGTTCGATTCCGGGTGCGGTAGCCAAATTATAGGGGTGTAGGTTGAAGCAAACCGGTATTGGCAAATACAGATTCAGGTATCAAATCCTGACACCTCGTCCAACTTCATAAGGAAACAAAATGCTAGAGTATTTTCTAATCTATCTTTTCATTGCTTTTGTTGTTCATACACTTTCATCACAGATTTATATTCTCCCTTGGTTCGGTGACCGACAGTTGACAATCGGCCCGCCAACTTCCTCCTTCTTCTGGCCTGTAAGCCTTGCGCTTAATATCTATTACGATCTCTTCTCTCCTAAGAAAGACGACTGATGTTTGTTTTTGATGCTGAGTTCGATGGATTGACACCTACCTTGATTCATTGTCTTAGTATTATCAACGTTGATTCTGGCAATGTCTATAGTACTACAGACTACGACAAGATGAGGACATTCTTTACTACACAAGAAATCTTGATCGGCCATAACATCACACGCTTTGACATTCCACATCTTGAAAGACTCCTAGACATTAAGATCAAGGCTAAGCTTTACGATACGTTGGCTCTGTCTTGGTACTTGTATCCAGAAAGAGTCTATCATGGTTTGGCTTCATGGGGTGAAGACCTTGGCATTAAAAAGCCAGAGATTGAAGACTGGTTCAACCTTAGTGTCGAAGAGTACATTCATCGTTGTGAAGAAGATGTCAAGATCAACCTCTTGCTCTGGAAAAAGCAGTACAGGTATCTTGTAGACCTCTATGGTAAGCCTGACAATGTAACCCGGTTGCTAGACTATATGCATCTCAAGATGTACTGTGCAGCTCTTCAAGAGAAGTCAGGTTGGAAAGTCGATCTGGACTTTGCTAAGGCTGAACTCAACAAGATGGTAGAGGAGAAAGCGTACAAGACTAAAGAACTCGAACTTGCAATGCCTAGTGTTCCTGTGTACGTCGTCAAGACCAAACCCAAGAAGTACCTGAACAAAGATGGTTCAAAGTCTAAGCTCGGACAAGAGTGGGATAAGCTTCTCGTCAAACAGCAGCTACCACCTGATCATGAAGAAAGCATCAAGCTTATTGCATCTTATGACCCACCTAACTCAGGTAGTACACCACAGATCAAAGACTGGCTTGATAGCCTTGGATGGAAACCACAGACGTTTAAGTACGTTAAGAAAGATGGAGCCCTCAAAGCTGTTCCTCAGATCAATCTTGGTGATGGTAAGGGTGTCTGCCCTAGTATCAAGATGTTGTTCGAGAAAGAACCTCGGCTTGAAGTACTAGACGGACTATCAATCTTGAGTCACAGAATACCTCTGTTGAAAGGTATTGTAGAAAGCGTAGACAAGGACGGAAGGACTAAAGCTCAAATCCAAGGCATGACGAATACTCTGCGGTTCAAGCACGAGACGGTGGTTAATCTGCCTAAAGTGACTAGGCCATGGGGTGAGAGTATCAGAGGTAGTTTGATCTCAGACGATGGATATATCCTGTGTGGTTCAGATCAGTCTTCACTTGAAGATCGTATCAAACAGCATTACATCTATCCAAAAGATCCAAAGTACGTCGACTCCATGAACCAAGAAGACTTTGATCCACACCTAATCATTGCTGAAATGGCAGGGATGATGACAAAGGAAGAAGCAGATGCGTACAAGAACGGAGACAAATCCAAGAAGCCGATTCGTGACACAGCTAAAAATGGCAACTATGCTTGCCAGTACGGTGCTGGCCCTCCTCGGCTTGTCATTACTTGTAATATTTCTCTAGATCAAGCCCGTAAACTACACAAGGCGTATTGGGATTTGAACTGGGCTATTACCGCTGTTGCAGATGAACTCATAGTTAAACAGATTCATGGTCAAATGTGGTTGTTCAATCCTGTCTCTCGGTTGTGGTACAGTCTTAGAACTCCTAAGGATAAGTTCAGTACTCTTGTTCAGGGGACTGCATCTTACGTCTTTGACAAGTGGGTTGAGAAGATCTTGAACGTACGTCCTCAGTTGACTGCTCAGTTCCACGATGAAATCGTACTAGAGATCAAGCAAGGATCACAAGAGAAATGTAAACAGCTTCTGAATAACTGCCTCGAAGAACTAAACACAGAACTAAATCTAAACAGAAAACTCGGTATTGACGTCCAGTTCGGGCATCGGTACAGCGACATCCATTAAGGAGACTACAGTATGGCTAAAGGTAACACTACTTACATCAAGGTTAAGGGCAAGGTCAAGTGGGCTAAGGTCTATGAGCCTGACGTCTTTAATAACACAGAACGCTTTATCATGAACTTCTACCCTGCTGACGGTGGTGAGTGGGAAAAGATTACAAAGTCCGGTATCCAGCTTGTTCCTGTTGAAGATGAAGACGGTAAGTTCATCAAGCCCCGTCGTGACCACAAGCGTCTTATCAACGACGAAGTCGTCTTCTTTACTCCTCCGGAAATCTCCGGTGCTGTGAACGTTCGCTATGAAGTAGACGGTAAGCAGGTCTGGTCTTACCATAAGGGCGATAAGGTTGAGCGTGTCGGTGAGAAGAAGTTGATCGGTAATGGTAGTACCGTCGTCCTTGATATTGCAGTCTTTGATACTGCTAAGGATAAGGGTCACCGACTGATGAGCATCAACGTTCTTGACCTTGTTGAGTACGAGGCTGCTCCTCGTGAAAACCTTGTAGACACTACAGTTCGAGAAGCCCTCGACTTTAGTGAACCTAGCAAGGTAGATGTAAAGCCTAAGTCGGCATCTAAGGATGGGATTGATTGGTAATGACTAAGTTTCAGGAACTCTTGGATAAGATTATCTTCGCTGCAAGAGTACGTGGATATGCTCGTGTCTTAATCGAGTTCTCTAACGAAGAGGATATAATCTACGTCAACGTCCTTGACAGTGATGACTTCTGGAACGAGCAGTTTAACCATAGTTTTACCACAGAAGAGTACATTGAAGTAGAAAGAACTTGTGCAGAAGACTATACGTACAAGTTGATTGATTGTCTCTCAGATGCAGGTATAGAAGCAGACTTTGAGAATCTAGACACCATCTATGAGAAATTGGAGAATACAGTTGAAGACGATTGAAACACTCGTAGACGACATCAAGGAAGTCCTAGATAATGGTAAGGAAGTCCCTGATGAACTAGCAGATGCTTTTGGTAAAGGCATGGCTGAACTTGTAAAGCGTAGGTTTTCTCCAAGGGGTGCCCGTCCGGGCACTCTACGGATGTCTAACATGGGTAAGCCTGACCGACAGCTTTGGTACGAAGTAAACAAGCCTGAAGCTGCTGAGAAGCTACTGCCTGCTACGATCATGAAGTTCTTCATTGGTGATATCATCGAAGAAGCTGTCTTGTTCTTGGCTAAACTCTCCGGACATGATGTCCAAGGTGAGCAGGACACAATGAAGCTAGGTGGTATCGTAGGTCACCGAGACGCTGTTATCGATGGTGTCACCGTTGACGTCAAGAGTGCTTCGCCTTACTCGTTCGAGAAGTTCAAGAAAGGACTCAAGGCTTCTGAAGACCCATTCGGTTACACGATGCAGATCCAGTCTTATGTTCTAGCTGGTGAAGACGACCCTGTCGTAGCTGACAAGTCCCGTGGAGCTTTCTTGGTTAATCAAAAGGTATCAGGTGACCTCCACCTTGATATCCACCCCAAGACTATGATTCCTATTCTTGATATCTACGAACACAAGAAAAAGGTCGTAACTCTCCCTGAGGTTCCTGATCGGTGCTTTGAGCCTGAACCACAAGGTAAGTCTGGCAATCTTAAGCTTGGTATCAATTGCAGTTACTGTCCATTCAAGAAGGAATGTTGGCCGGGGTTGCGTACGTTCTTGTACGCTAATGGTCCTGTATTC
>JACCDR011287612.1_pt1 | contig 17743 bp, 14 predicted proteins | sample 7446431 | NCBI WGS metagenome assembly JACCDR01 (sample SAMN15323443, study PRJNA562643) | freshwater metagenome | isolation source: river surface water | place: USA:Blue River Watershed | collected 2017-08-17
GATCGGCGAACTCCGCGAGGTGCCGGTACCAGGCCAGGGTCAACGCGGCCCGTTCCGGCAGACCCAGGTCGGACCGCTTCTCCGCGTCCTTGATCTGCTGCTCGGTCGCGTCCTCGGGCAGGCCCAGCACGAGGGCTTTCGCGGCCCGCATCCGCTGCTGGGCCTCACGTGCCCGCTGGGCGGTGGTCGGGCCGTCACTGCGCCCGTAGCTGGAGGACTGCGAGAACGTCTGGAGGGACCGCTCCAGGTTGCCGAGCTCCTGGACCGGCGATGCGACCCGGGCCGGGCCGTCCGGGCCGGCCGCACGCCGCGCGGCCCGGTCGTTGGCCCGGTCGATGCGTCGCTGCGCTTCCTCGGCCAGGGCGGCAGCCCGGGCCGGGGTGTTCGGGTCGGCCGGGTTCAGGGCGGCCGGGGCCGCCTCGAGCTCGGCATCGGACAGGTACCGGACCAGCATGGTCCGGGCCCGGTTCCGGAAGTTCTCGAACGCGGCCTCGTCCGCGGCCCGGATCTTCTCCATGCGGCGGCGGGCCACTTCCCGGCCCAGCATCCGCCGGCGGGCGTACCGCTGCTGCTCGGTGGTGTTCCGGTCGGCCTGCCCGAACATGAGGCGCCGCAGCTCCAGCTGCAGGTCCCCGTCGGACAGTGCCCGGGCTTCACCGTCGGTGTCGAGGCCGGCGACCGCGTACACCAGCCGGGTCTTCTCGTCGTCGGTGAGACTGTTCGCCAGCGCCTCGCGGCGGGCGGAGGCTCTCTCGTCGGAGCGGGTCATCCACGGCTTGACCGCGTCGGCGGTCAGTGCGGCCACCCGGTCGGCGCCGAGGACTTCCTCGGTGCCCTCCTTGCGGAGCGCGACCAGAGCCTCCAGTGTCTCCGGCTTGCCCGGCGCTGTCAGCACTGTCGCGGCACGCGCGGCGGCCATCGCGTCGGCGGTGACCTGTGCTTCGGCTTCGGCCACCGCGGCGGCGATCTGCCGGGCGCGTTCCTCGGCCTCGGCGAGCTCCCGTTCCCGGCGTTCGGCCTCGGCGCGCTGGGCGTTGGCCCGGTCGACTTCGGCCTGCCGTTCCCGGCGGTCGAATTCGTCGCCGATCGCGATGAGGGCGGCCTGGTCGCCGAGGTCGACGGCGATGGTGGCGGCCTGCTCGAGCTGGGTGTCGGTCAGGCCGGCCGGGTCGCGGGCCAGCATGCGCCGTTTCGCGGCGGTGTCGTTCGCGGCGATCGCGGCCTGGTCGCGGCGGTCGAGTTCGGCGGCCAGCCGGGCGACCGCGGATTCGACGATGGGGCCGTCGGCGGCGGTCAGCTGCGCGTAGTTCGCCTCGATGGTGGCGTCGTCGAGGACGGTCAGGTCGTCGGGCAGCATTCCCGCGAGGGCTTGCATGGCGGTGCCGCGGGCCTCCCATTCGGCCCAGATCAGGTCGAGGGCGGCCTGCTCGTCCGGGCCTGGCTCGGTGGCCTCGCTGAGTTCACGCCAGGCGGTGGACAGCTGCTCGTCCGACCACGTTTCGAACGGCCGGTCGTCCGGGGTGCCGTCGGGGTCGGGGCTGGGGGTGTCCGGGCTGGCGGTGGCGGCGAGCTCCGTGGCCGGTGGGGCACCGGCGGGGCCGGGAGCGTCGGGCATGCCCATGAGCGCGTCGAGCAGGGCACCCTGCCCGGTGATCTCCTGCTCGTCGGACGCGAACAGGCCGAGCTGCTGCTCGGCTGCCTGGCCGCGGGTGCGGCCTACGTCGGCGCGGGCGGCCACACCGATGGTGGACCGGTCGGCGGGCGTGAACGCGGTGCTGCTGCCGTCGAGGCCGAGCTGGACAGGCGGGCCGTCCGGGCCGGCTGCGGGCAGATCGGTGCCGGCCGTGCCGGCCGGTGGCCCCACATCGTCGGTCGTGTCTGCCGCCGGGCCGGGAGTGGCCGGCACGGCCGGGGTGTCAGGCAGGGCGGTGCCGGCCGCCGGGGCGTCGTTGGGGCTGTCGCCGGCCGGTTCGCCGCCGCGCAGGGGGCGCACGTTGTTGGCCCGGTTGAAGGCGTCGTTGCGGGCGTCGAAGCGGGCCAGGAAGTCGGGGTCCAGGTCGCCGGCGTAGCCGAGGCTGCGGGTTTCTTCCGCGGTGACCTGTTTGTCGTCGCTGATGCGGTAGGAGCGTTCGGCGACGCCGAGGCGGCGGCCGTCGCTGTCGGCGATCTCGTATTCGATCGTCAGCTCGGTGCCGTGGCGGGTGGCCGTGTAGCTGGTCTTCCTGATGGTGGCGGTGGTGCCGGTCTGCGGGTCGGTGTAGGTGCCGAGCCGGTCCCGCACCATCTTGTTGATCTTCGCGCGGGAGGGGGTCGTCAACCGTGTCCGGCCCGCCAAAGAGTCCGCCAGGTCCCCGAACGGCAACTCGCCCGGCTCGGCGGGCCGCGCCGCGGACGCCAGCTGCGGGTCCTCGGCGTCCGCGCCGCCCTGGCCGGCGCCGGGCACACCGGTCCCAGCCGTCGTGTCCGGGGTTTCAGGCGCGGTCTCGGGCTGCGCGGTGAGGTCCTTGCGGCCACCCCACCAGCTGTCGAGCATCAGCTTCTTGCCCGGCCACATCGCGTCAGGGCCGCGCCCGGCCTGCGGCGTCCAGCCCAGCCTGGCGCTTTCCCACGGCACCGGGAGGTCGTCGACGGTGGTCGCGGCACGGATGCGGGCGAACAACTGTTCGGCCTGGGCGCGGCCGTCCGGGTCGCTGGCGAACACGTCGCCGAAGAGCGGCTCCAGGTCGTCGGCGAGGCCTTGCGCGGTCTGCACGGACCCGAAGTCGAAACCGGCACGCGCCCACGCGTAGCCGCCGACGTCGTCGTTGGCGGTCAACCGGATCGCGGTGATGCCCTCAGCCCGATACCAGGCCTCGTTGCGGGCGTTGAACCGTGCCGCGAACCCGGCACCCCGCAACGACAGGTCGCTGATCTCCAGCGCTTCGTGCATGACCACGGGCAGCCCGGTGTCATATTCGCGGCGCAAGAACCGGGATGCTGCACCCACCTGCCGGCCGCTGGTGTCGAACAGTTCGTAGCGGACGGTGACACCGCCTGCCGGTTCGAGCACGATGTCGCCGTCGGCGAGGCGCGCGGTGATCCCGGACTGCTCGTCGACGAAGTCGCCGATCCCGGCGCGAATGTTCGCCTCGACCTGGTCGCGTTCGGTGCGGCCGAAGGCGCGGGCACCGCTGGTCAGCCACGCGCCGAGGTCCGCCGCACCACCGGGCAGGCCGGTACCGGCCGCGGAAGGCGCGCCTGCCGGGTTGTCCTCGCCGGTCGTGCCCGGGTCCGGCGGTGCCGGGGCCGCGGCGGGCGTGCCAGGCACCGCGGTCTCGCCCGGCACCGCCCGCTCCATCCCCACCTGGGGCGGACCTGCTGCACTTGCATCTGCATTTGCATCATCGGGGGTGGCGGGCTGCGGCGCGACCCCAGCGCCCGGATCGGGAGCCGCCGCGGTGTCCTGGCCGGGCGCACTGCTGCCAACCACCCCGGCGTCGATCTTGCGGCGGAGGGTGTCCTGATACCGGGACCACGGCCGGTCCAGGGGCCGGAACCCGGGGTCGATCAGCTGGCCCCGGTTCATCAGGTCCAGGGCGCGCGGGAAGTCCCCGGCCTTGAACGCGTTCTCGGCGGCGGTGAACACCTGCCGGGCCCGGTCCTGGCGGGCCGCCGCCCACGCCTGCCGCTGCTCGGGCCGGGTCATGGACATCAGCTCGGGTTCGTCGGCGAGGATCTCCCGCACCGCGTCGGCGACACGACGCCACCGGCCGTCCGCGCCGACGTCGGCCAGGTCACCGCCCTCACCGATGTAGCGGGCAATGTCAGACGGACTCCGCCCGATCATGGGGCTGGCCGCGTACTGGCCGGCCTTGTCCTCCACTGCGGCCCGGATGCGGGCCTGCTCGACAGGCGTGAACTCGGCGAGCACACCCGTGGTGGCCGCGGGTGGTGGGGCGGGCAGGTTCTCGTCGGCGTCAGCGAGATCCCCCAGTTCGGAGGAGGTTCCCGCCGGTGGCTCGGCCCCCGTCGCCGAGCCACCGGCGGGCACAGACGCGCCAGCCGTTCCGGGATCCGCCGTCCCGGCACTGTCGCCACCTGTGGTGCCGGCACGGCCTGCTGCGTCGCGTGGCGTGCCGGCGTCCCCTGCAGCGGGCTCCAACGCCGCAGGGTCTTTCCCGGCCTGCTCACGCGGGTCGGGTTCGCTCGTGTGGATCAGGTGCTTGTCCTCGGGCCCGACCTTGATGGCGGCCGCATGGTCGTCGTCGGTGAGTTCGAGCCGGGCCGGGTCCGGGTCCAGGGTGATCCGGCCGGCCCGGTCCATTGCCCGCAGCTCGGCGTCGACCTGGTCGCGGGGCACACCGTCGAGGCGTGCCCGCACGGTGGCCAGCTTCAGCAGGTCCCCGGGCCGGCCGTCACGGGCCGCGTATTCGTCGTGGATCGCGGCGAGAATCCGGTCGGCGACGGTGGGCGTACTGGTGCCAGCCGTAGAGCCGCTGTCCTGCCCGGCACCATCATTGGTGTCCTGCCGGTCGGCTGCGAGCCGGTTGCGGGTGCCTGTGGCGTGTTCGCCGCTCACGTCGAGGCGGGCAAGGGCCGTGTCGAGCCAGTCGGTGTGGCCGCGCTGCTCAAATTCCGGGCGCAGCGTTTCCAGCCGCTGACGTGCGGTAGCGATGTCGGCCGGGCTGATGTCGTGGTCGACCCACTCGTTCGGGAGCTTGTCCGGGTTGTCGGTCCAGCCGTTGAACTGCATGAACGGCTTGTAGAACGCGCCGGCGGCCCGGTCGAGGGGCCGGGAGGGGTCGTCCGGGTAGTTGAACAGGTGCCCGTGGTCGATCGCCGTCAGCCGGTCGCCGTTGTCGGATGCCAGCATCCAGTTGCCGCCGGACCGGTCCGAGTTGCCGGCGACGTGGTCTGCCAGACCGAGCAGCAGGCCTTCGTCGGATGCGCGGAGCGTGTCCTCGGTTGCGCGTGACGCGGCGGGGTCGCTGACGTACAGGTCGGCGCCGGACTTGCCGGGGACGAACCGCACCAGCACCTGGTCCTCGCTGAGGCGGTGCACTTCTGGGGTGGCGACACCGAAGGCACCCATCACCATGGCGCCGAGTTCCTCGGCGTCCTGCTGGTCTTTTGCGGTCCGGCCGCGTTGGCTGGTCGCGGTCTTGCGGACGGCGAGGGTCCGGTCGGCGAGGGTCAGCAGTTCCACGTCGGCGGTGTTGCCGCCACCGAGCGGGCGCGGGTCGCCGACGATGCCGGCGGCGAGGCTGCCGGCCAGCGGGGTAGCCGCGTCGCTGCCGTCCGTGGCCTGGGTGGTGGCGGCGGGTTTGGCCTGGCGTCGGGTGCGGCGCCGGGGTGCAGCCGTCTGTGCGCCGGGCTCCGCTGTGGCGCTGTTCCCGGCGGTGGCGCTGTCTTCCTGCCCGGCCGGGGCCTGCCCGGTAGCGTCGTCAGGTGTCGCGGCCGTCGCCGGCGCGGCGTCGTCGTCTGGCCCGTCGGTGGCGTCGGTGTCCCGGCGGCGGCGCACCTCGGCCGGGTCGGGTGCGTCCTTGGCGGGGATGACGACGGCCCACACTTCCCAGCCTCCGTCGTCGGCCTGCTTGGCGTCGGTGATCGCGACCTCGGTGTCGCGGGCCAGCAGCACCTCACCGGCTTCGTCGTGGACGTAGGCGCGGGTCCCGGCGGGGGTGGCGATGTGCATGGTGACGGCGCCGGGTGCGGGCGGCCCGGGCCGGTCCACACTGGTGGAGGCGGGTGCCGCGTCGCGCATCTTCATGCCGACCAGCTGGTCGAGGGGGATGTGGTTGAACATTTTCGTCGGCACGATGCGGCGCAGCATGACGTCGTCGTCGAGGGGCGTGAACGCCTTGTCCAGCTGGTCCAGGTCCGCGACGGGCTTGCCGGAGCGCAGCGCCGGGTTCGTGTCGCGCCAGCCGCCACCGAGGTACGCGCCGATCGCGCTGCCGTCCGCGGAGGGGGTGGCCGCGGCCGCGCGCTGCAGCCACTGCTGGGCGGCCTCCACGTCGCCGATCTGGGCGGGTTTGAAGCCCTGCATGCCGCGCTGGGCGCGTTGCCGGTCGGCGGGCTTCATGACCTTCGTCGCCGACCGGATGAAGCGGCCTTTGCTGTCGCGGGGGTGGTGTGCCGGGTTCCAGGTCGCCTTACGCTTTGCGGCCACCGGCGCACCTCCTAGATCTTGAAGCGGGCCGGGTCGTACAGGACCCGGGTCGGCGGGGCGCCGCCGGCGTCGTCGGTGGGCGGCTCGTCCTCGAGGGCGGCCGCCGGGGTGTCGGGGATCCCGTCGTCGGGGACCGGGGGTTCGGAGCCGAACAGCCCGAACTCGGCGTCGGCTTGCCTCGCGAGGGCTTCGGCGCTGACGCCTTGCTCGGTGGTGGGGATCGCCGCGGTGTTCGGATCCGCGGGTGTGCCGGGGTCGGGCATGGGTTCTCCGTCGGGGCCCATCGAGCCGGGCCCCGCGGTGGCGGGGTCGGCGCCGGTGCGGGCGAGGTCGGCGGCCTGCTGGCCGGGGCCCATGCCCGCGGTCATCGGGGAGGACGGCCACTTGAAGTTGCCTTCTTCGTCGACCATCTGGTCGAGGATCGAGTCGACGTCAAGGATCCGGAAGGCCTGCAGCAGCAGGCGGAGCACCTGCTCGGGTGGCAGGGTGCCGGTGCCGTTCGCTGCGGCGACTGCTTCGATCAGTGCCTTCGGGTCGACGTCGTCGAGCTCGGGCCACACAATGTCGACCGTGGTGTCGGTGTCGCCGGCCAGGGTCACGACTTCCCGGCCGGTGACCGGGTCGCGTTTGATGGTGCCCTTGAGGCCTCCGCCGGACGCGCGGACCGCTTCGGCGATGCGGTAGGCGAGGATCCGCTGGTCGGCGGCCGCCCACACGTTGCGGCGGGCGCCCATGGCGAGTTCGGTGGGCCAGTCCAGGGTTTCCGCGGTCGCCCGGGCGCCGGTGGTGCCGGGGTCGCCGAGGAGCATGGTGACGGGCAGGTCCAGGCCGGCGGCGACCATCGCCGCGACGGGGCGGCCGGAGTCGGCGTCGATGGTGGCGCCGGTCTTCGGGATCGCCTCGAGGTTCGCGTCGGCGGGGGTGATGGCGGTGCCGCCGACGTCGTTGCGTTCACCGAGCGCGTTGCGGGACGTGCCGGCTGCGGCGATCGCCGCTTTGGCCTGCTCCCGGTTGCGGCCTTCCGCGGTGAGGCGCCACGCGAACTTCGCCAGCGACCGCATGAGCGCGGCCCACTGCTCCAAAAATTCTTTGTACGCCCTCGCCCAGTTGATCACCGAGTAGACGTCGGGAATGCCCCGCAGCCAGGACTTGGGCCGGTTGACGTGCACGTGCACGACCGGGGTGTCCCACTGGACGTCGACCCCCGCGTACTTCGGTGGCTTGCGGCCGGCCGGTTTGTAGTCGACGTCCGGGTACAGGATTTCCCTGGTCGACGGGCGGCGTACGCCGTCGTCGGTGTGGGTGACGACCTCGAACACGCGCCGGTAGAACCACGGCTCGGACTTGTCCTCCGGGTTGCAGATCACCTCGCTGATCTCGTCCGCGGGGAACGTACGGACGTTCACCCATCCCGTCTTCGGGGACGTGAACAGGGCGGCGAACACCTCGCCGTCGGTCGCGAGGGCGCGTTCGTTCTCTTCCCGGGCCTGCTGCCCCCACCATGCCCGCTGGTTGGCGGGATCGTCGATGTGGGCCTTGATGACCGCGGCGACGTCCTGCTCGTTCTTGCGGTCCTTGCGTTTGCCGTCGGCGCGGGCCACGATCTGGCAGCCCTGCCCCCACACGTACCCGACACGCAGGTTCACCCCACGCTTGATCATCGGGTTCGCGATGGACATGAGCCGGCACACCGACCGGATCTGCCGCATACCCTCCGGGCTGAACTCCTGCTCGGTGACGACCGCGAACCGACGCCACCCCGGGTCCCCGACAATCGCCCGCTCCAGCTCGGCGGTACCGCCGGCCTCCTGTGTCGGGTGTTCGCCGGCGGCCTCGATCAGCCGCTGCTGCAGGACCTGCACGGTGTCCTCGAACCGGCCCAGCTCACGCCGGTACTCGGCCTCGAGGGTGGCCGTGCTCGGCCGTCCGGCACGGCTACGCCTCGCGCGGGGTGCGGTTGCTGTGCTCACTGGGCGCCCCCGAACGTTTCGTCGTAGTCGTCATCGGCTTCGGCGCCGGCCGACGGCGGCATGGTCCGGTGGGCGTAGACGGTGCGCGAGTGGCCCTGGTGCACGCCGGCACGGCGTTGCGGGCCGCACGCGCACTCGCTGGTCGTGGAGTGGGGACGGCCGTCGGCGGGGATCTCGTGCAACGCCACGACGGATTCACCTCCGTCGCGGTTCGGGCTGCGCCGGGCCTGTGGAAGACCTGACGGAGGTGCTGGGGGTGGGGGTGGCCCTCCGGCCCAGGCGGGGATCGCGGCGACACCGGCCCGGTTGAGGAGCTGGGCATATGCGGCTGGCATCGGCGCCTTCCCGGTTCACCACGGGGAGATCGAACCCTCCGCCGGGCCGTCCTCGTCGTCCTCGACGACCTGGTCGTCGACGAGAAGCGGGTTCAACAGCAGCCGGTTCACGCCCTGGCTGAGTGCGTCGGTGCGGTCGTCCTTCGGTGCCAGCGGGAACTGGGTCAGCTCGACGATCAGCGGGCCGACCCACGGCGCGAGCTCCGGAGCGGGCAGGTGCACCTGCCCGGCCTCGACGAACGGCGACACGGCCGACGCGCGGGCGACTTTGCTGCCGTCCGGGTCGACCGGGACCAGACCGGGAACCGTGCGTTTCAGCTGGTTGATCACGGCGGGGCCGTTGGCCTTGTCCTCGACCAGCTTCAGGATCGCCTGCGGCCAGCGGGCCGACAGCTGCCTGACCGCGTGGCAGGTCGCGACGAAGTCGAGGCGGTCGTGGACCTGGTCGAGCAGGAACGCATCGAGGCCTCGGCGGCCCCACACCTGTCCGCACACGTAGTCGGCGCCGTCGGTGTCTTTGAACGCCATGTCCCAGGACTGGATGACCTCGTCGAAACCGATCGCCCACATGGAGCCGTCGTCGCGGATCGTCCACTGCGGGCTGTCGTACACGTGGTCGAGCAGGTGCTTACGTTTGAAGATCGCACCCGTGGATGGTGCTGGCTGGCCCTGGTAGAGGGCCTGCCAGCCTCGGGTCCCAACGTCATGCTTGACGTCGTCCCAGTCGCAGCACTCCACCCAGCGGCCGTCGGCCTTCTGGATGCCGAGGGGGTGCAGGGTGCACTTGCCGATCGGGCGGGTGATGTGCCGGCCGCGGGTCGATTCCAGATATTCGCCGGGCTCGCGGCCGAGCGGGTCCGTCTCGCCCTTGGCGGGGTCGTGGTCCGCCTCGGCCGGGATGTTGATGACGGTCCAGGCGCCCTTGTCGCGGTCGATGAGACGACCGGCAAGATCGTCTTCGTGCCAGCGAGTCTGGATCACCACTACCGGCGTATTCGCGCCGAAACGGGTGCGGGCGGTCTCCGTCCACCAGTCCCACACCGTCTCGCGCTGCAGCGCCGAATCGGCTTCCTTGCGGCCCTTGTGCGGGTCGTCGACGATCAGGCAGTTGTGGACGAGTACCTGGTCCGCAAAGAAGTTGTGGTGGCCTTCCACTTGGAGGTCATAGACCGTGTCGCGCTGGCCGTGTAGGTGGCGAACCACGGAAACGGCGTCGTTGCTGACTTGTGGTGCACCGCGTGACACGTCTTGCAGATCAAGATCAGGTTCTGTGGGCGGTTGTCCTCCGGCCGCTCGTTCAAGTGGTGAACGACCAGGCTGGTCCGCATCGTCGTCTTCCCGGCCCGGGTGACCGGGAACGGCTGATCCGGAGCACCGCACGCCCGGCACTGGCTGCCGTCCCGCTCGTAGATCAGCGGACGCATCAGCCGGAACCAGCTGGCGTAGCTCGTCCCGGTCTTGTACCGCGAGTTGCCCCGCCCGATCATGCGGCGGGCGTGTGCCTCGTTCGCGCACGTCCGGTCGCAGTACACCGTCCGGGAACTCTGCGGATGGAACTCCCGGCCACACTGCGGGCACGCCCGCTGCTTGCCCGCCCTCGACACGGCGAGCCGGCACTCCGTCGAGCAGTACCGCCGGCCGCGGTCCGTCGACCCGGTCGGCTTGCCGCACCGCAGACAGGCGCATCCCGCGCTGCGCAGACCAGCCGCCACGCACACCGGCGAGCAGTAGAACCGGGCCTGCCCCTTGCGGAGCTTCTTGGCGTGCTCGTACCGGGCCAGACGAAACGGCTTCGCGCACGCCGAGCAGCTCAAGTCCACCATGGGCGTGGTCGGCCGGCAGGATGCCGAGCAGTACCGGTTGTGCCGCTGCGCCGGGGTTTTCGTCTTCCCGCACGTATCGCACGTCGCCCGGGCCTTCGCCCAGGCCGTCGACTCCGCGGTGCCGTAGCAGGCTTTGGAGCAGAACGACCGGACGAACCCAAGACGGTGGGCCTTCTCCACCTCGCAGCGCTTCTTCGTGTACGCCTTGCCGCACGCCTCGCAGGTCAGGTGCACCCGCGCCGCCGCGAACTGGCACCTCTGCGAGCAGTACATCGGGTTTCCGGGCTTCTGCCGCCAGATCGTCGACCGGGGCCGGGTGAACACCGTCGCGCAGCGTCCGCATTGCACCGGCACCTTGGCCGGCAGCGACAAGTCCATCCCCGGGGAGCAGGTCAGCGGCAGCGACGTACCCCCGGTTCCGGGTGTAGACGCGGTGGTCGGGAGTGCAGACGATCCGCCGCCCGACACGGGTGACGACTTCGACGAGGGGCCGGTCGGGGATGGCCCGGGAAGCGACGATCCGGGCCCACTCGGCGCGGCCGGTGCTGTGGTTGAACGCGAGAACGCGGGGACGTCGAGCAGATTCGTGGAGCTCACGAATAGTGACGTAACCATGCTCCGTGGCAATAAGCGAATCAGCGCACAAGCAGTCCGCCGGACGGCCGGTCAAGGCGCCGCCAATGCCGACACAGTAGAGGCCGCCCTCGTGGCCGTCGAGCTGCCACTCGTGCGCGGCCGCCGAGTCGTCGGACACACGCAGGCCGAGGACTTCGCCGTGGGTGGCGATGTCCTGCTTGATGGTGCGACCCCACCGACGGGCCACGCCGCGCTCGTACGACGCGATGACGATGCGGGACCCCGGGTTGCGGTTGAGCAGCCACAGCGGGAACCGTCGCGACACGCGCTGGCTCTTGCCCTCCTGCGGGCCGATGCTGATGATGAGCCGCTTGACCTCGCCAGCAGCGATTCGCGTCAACGCCTCATCGATCTTGTCGAGTGCAGGGGTCTGCACGGTTTCCGGGTCCAGCTCCATCGCCATTGCGCCCGGCGTCGCCCATCGCGCCGAGGTCCGGACTCGTGCCCGTTCGTCTGCCCGTCGGCGAAGCTCCCGCAGGTGCAGCAGCCGCTCGAGCTTGAGCCGCTCGATTGGCGACAGCCCACGGCCGCCCACCTTGCGGACACTGGAGCGAGCAGTACGCGGCGACATGAGGCACCGCCTTCCGGTGGTCTACAGCTCGTCGCCAGCCGGTTCCCGGATCGGCTCTGCTGGTGCCGGCCCGAGCTCGCGCTCGAGGCGGGAGATCTCGGCGTCCATCGCGGTCAGCGAGATGACCTCGTGCCGCTCCGGAGCGTTCAGGCCGAGGAGCTTGATGCGCCGATCCATAACGCCTTGCACGATCCGGGCCGCGTCCGTGTCGCCCTGGAGGGCGGCGAGCCAGTAGGCGGCCTGCAGCTTGTCCAAGCGGGCCAGCTCGACGGTGCGCAGCACGTCGGCGTCACGCTGCAGCTCGGTCGTGGCCACCTCGAGGGCGCGGGACACGTCGGTGTGCGCGGCCCCCCGGGAGGCGTATCCGAGTGCGGTCGCGATGGTCTCCCAGTCGGAGCCGGCGAGGTGCATCTGGATGGCCTTGGAGCGGCGTTCGGCGGTCTTGGCGCGTTGCGCTTTGGAGGCTGGCATGTTCGCGGGTCCCTACTGGTTCGCACGTTGCCCGTGGCGCTGTGCGTGCGTGCGGGGGTGTCCTCCCTGCTCGGGGCTGGTGGGACGATGGATGAGTGACTGATACGCCGGGAATGGCTCCCGCTGGCCTCGCGGAGGTCCGTGCCGGGCGGTCGGACTATGAGCAGGAGCGTGAGGCGGGCTGGCCCGAGCGTGGGAGGCTGCTGGAGGAGTTGGCGGCCGCCGGGCTGATCGCGGAACAGCTGGACCCGATCCGGTGTCAGGGCGACGTCGAGTACCTGATCCGGCTACTGATGCCGGATGGCTCGGTATGGGCGGAGGCGAGCCACGAAAGCGCCGAGTCGGTGCGTGCGGCTATTCGGAACTTCAGCCGACGACTCTGAGCATGCCTCGGGGCCTGCCCGGGCGGGCGCGGCGCTCGGCCAGCACGGCGACGCTGACGGTCTGGTGCTGACAGCAGCACCAGGTGCTGCCGCGGCAGTCGCCATGCATCGCGGTGGCGAGGTTGTGGGCCGCTTCGGGATACGGGCCAGGGTCTGTGGTGAGGTCGCCGGCGGTGGCGCACGCTTCGCAGATCACGGGCGTCTCCCGGGCGGTGTCGGGTCCTCTGTGGTGAGGTGGTTAGGCCGCTGCGAATCGAACGCAGCATCTCCCGACGCGCGCCAGAGACGCGGACTCGTGCGGTGATCCGCCGTGTTCCCTAGGCTCGGCGGTCCTGCACGGCGGGTGTCTTGCCGTTAGACGATGGGCCCTCGCTGTTCGACCAGGGTATTCGGTCGTGGGTTACGTGGTGAAGTCGACGGGTTCGCGGCCGCCGTCGGGGTGGAGGCGTTCGGGTCGGATGCCGGTGGCCTGTTGGAAGCGGCGGCACGCGGTGTCGACGTGGGCCGGGTCGCGTTCCAGGCCGGCGAAGGTGCGGCCGGTGGCGTGGGCGGCGAGCAGGGTCCAGCCGGTCCGGGCGAACGGGTCGAGGACGACCGAGCGGAACCGGTCGCGGTCGACGGTGTCGAGCGCCCATTCGGCGATGGGTTCGGGCCAGGTCCCGGCGGGGGTGTCTTTGCCGGTGCTGGTTGTGCGGATGCGGCCGTCGTGGGTGGTCCAGGCGAGGACGGCTTCGTCGTTGTCGCCGCGGGTCTTGGGGGTCCAGGCGAGCCAGCAGCGCATGTCGTCGAGGCCGGCGGCGGCGGCGTAGTGGTTGGCGCGCCACCAGATGTGCAGGGCCTCGGGCAGGAGCGCGGTGAGGAGCCGGTAGGCGTCGGCGGCCGCGTACACGTCGTCGCCGTCGGGGGTGATCGGCGGGGCGGTGTGGATCAGGTCGGGTTCGTTGGTGGCGGCGAGGAGCTGGTCGACGTGGTCGGGGTTGGTGGCGTCGCCACACATAAGCCGGTGTCCTTGCTTGGGCACAGCCTCGAACGAGTGTCCACAGTGCTCGCAGGTGCAGCAAACGGTCTTTTTGCCGGTAACCTGTGACTTGTCGGATTCCATCGACTAGGAGCCTCTCTGTGCCGAGTCCGAAGCACCCATGTGCACATAAACCGTGCCCCACGATGGTGGCTCGAAAGGAAGCCCTTCACTGCCGCAAGCATGCAGTGAAGACACCTGAACATGTCGCCAAGGTGGCCGCCGCCAACCGGGGAAAACGTCGATCCGACGCAGTGCGGCAGCAGATCAGTGCGACACGGCGCGCAATGGCGAGGGACCCGAAGCCATTGGCCCGGGTCTGCCCCGTTTGCGAAGGATCATTCACTGTCACTAATCAGAGCAGTCGGCAACGCTTCTGCTCGACTACGTGTGGCTACAGCCAACGTAGGGGCGCAGCTGCCCCCAACTGGGCGGCGGACATGCCAATGTTCGAGTGCAAGGTGTGTGGAGCCACTGGTCGACAAAGTGCGCGAACCGTGACGCGGGAAGCATGCTCATACGCATGCAAGAACATCCTGCAACGACGCCGTCAGCCGACGAAGGCCACCGACATCGAGCGGTTGACGGAAGCCGCCTTGGTCGCCCGGGGTTGGCAGTACAAGACGCAGGTCGGCATTCCCGGAGGCGGAACAGTGGACTTCCTGCTGCCGAACGACCGGGTAGTCATCTGTTGCGACGGTGACTACTGGCACCGGCTTCCTGTCCATCCCGAGCGCGACGCGCGGCAGACGGCCCACTTGCAGTCTTCCGGCTACCGCGTCTTCCGCTTCTGGGGGAGTGAGATCAAGGCGGATATCAACGCATGTCTAGACCAGATCACACTTGGGTCTCCCTGTGACATTTAGGGCACGTTGCAGTGTCCCCAAGCGCCCAGATGTCGCCCGGGGCGGTGATCGCGTCATCACGGCTGCGGCTACCGCCCTGGCCACCGCCGCTGTTGGTGGGCCCGGTGTCGGGTAGGACGGTGGGGGTGCGGAGCAGGTCGGCGAGTTCGGCGTCGGTGAAGCCGGTGGCGGCGAACAGGGCGGGGTCGACGCGGTTGACGTCGGTGAGCAGAGCGCCCAGCTGTTTGTCGTCCCAGCCGGAGAGGACGGTCAGCTGGTTGGAGGCGACGAGGTAGGCGTCGGCGGCTTCGTCGCTGTCGGATGACCAGCCGCAGATGATGGGGACCATCCAGGTGCCGTCGGGTCCGATGCGGACGCCGTCGGGTGGTTTGAGGCCTCGTTGGTAGCGGTCGGTCAGGTCGTTGATGCGGCCGTGGCCGGCGACCAGGCGGCCGGTGCGGTCGTCGAGGAGCGGGAGTTCACCGAGCCCGAACCGGGAGATGGAGGCGGCGATCTCGGCTTTGGCGTGTTCGCGGGGGTTGCGGGCGGCCCGCTCGACCTGGGATAGGGGCAGGTATTCGACGCGGCGGTCGCTGGTCACCGAAGGTTGCGCCCTTCACGGTTAGGGTGGGCGGCGGCGACGCCCGACCGGGATCGGCGAACCGCAGTGAGGCCGCTGCACAGCCCGGGGCTTGGGGCTCCCCGGGCGTCTTCCTTTTTCGCGGGCCGAGGGGGATTCGAACCCCGCAGCAGGCGCCGGGTGTGCGCTTCCCGGCGGGTGGTCCTGCTGCCCCTCCGTGCACTACGCCATCGCGCATCGTGCGTGCCAGGGCTGGCCCAGGTCGCGGGGGGGAGGTGGGCGCGTCCGGCCGGGCGTGATCCGGCATTTCCGTCCGGCCTGCCCGCTGGTGCCGACCCCACGCGGATGGGCTCGGGGCTTCCTGCTGGGCTGGCGGGGGTGTCCTGCTTGGACGACGGACGCGGGCTTTGGGTGCCGCCGGCCGGGCGCGGGTGCTCGGTCCGGGCCGGGCCGGCGGCGTGCCCGGGCGCTGTGTTTCGCGCACCTGGTGGGGCCCGACCGAGAAAGGGCCCTGTCAGGTGCGCGGGTTGGCCTGGGCTGCGGTGGCGGCGGCCTGTGCCCTGTGGAGGGGGCTGGCCGGCGCCGTTTTTCGAAGCGTTCCGGTTGGGACCGTGGAAACGCGTGACGCGAATGTTTCCTCTTTGGTGACACTCGCGGTGATGTTTGCAGATTGGGGGTGGCAGTGCAGATTGTCAAGGTTTGCGGCGTCGGGTTGCTGGGCCGATTCGTTTGGCGCGGGGCCGGCGCATGTGGGGTCGTGGGTCGCTGTGGCCGGCGAGGACGGTTTCGACGGTGTCCTGTTCGTATAGGGCGCGGGCGGTTTCGGTGTCGTACCGGTCGGGTTGGCAGTAGCAGCGGATGGTGCGGGCGCTGTAGCCGGTGAGGTGGGCGAGGGTGTCGCGGTCGGCGAGGGTCCGTACGGTGCCGTCGGCGGTGGGCAGGGTGCGGGTGACGTAGACCGGCATGGTGTTCCCCCTGGGCAGTCGGCTTGGGCGGTTCTCTCGGGGTTAGGGCGTCGCCAACCCTGCGAGGGCCAGTACTTCGCGGGCCATTTCGCGGACGCGGTCGCCGCGCGGGTAGCCGGTGCGGCCGCACAGCACTGCCCGGGCGAGTTCGCGTTCGTTCGGGGTGGGCAGTGACCAGTCGCAGCGGCGGCGGCCGCCGAGGGTGGAGTGCGGGTGCTCGCCCTGCGTGGCGGGCATGCGGGGGTGTTCGGTGTGGATGTGGTGGAGGCCGCCGCACATCGCCGCGCGCCAGCTGCCCGGCTTGTGCAGGACGGTGTGGGCGCACCCGTTGCCGGACATGCGGCAGTCCTTGCACCGCCAGTGCCAGCACGGGCCGATCTCGGGGTCCTCGGGGTCGCCGGAGGTGCGGTAGACCCGGGCGTACGCCGGCCGGTCGTCGCCGGCCGCCCGGCGGGCGGTGAACCAGGCGGGCTCGGGGATGGCGGTGGCGGCGTCGAGCCACGTGCGTTCCGGCTGGTAGCGGGCGGGCAGCGGGACCAGCTGGCCGGGGAGCAGGTCAGCGGCGAACGGGTAGCGGGCGCCACGCTCGCCGGGCCGGTAGTCGCTCATTCGGCGGCCGCCGGGGGTGGGCTGCTGGCCATCGGCGGCTTCGAGAGCCGTGGGTGCTGCCGCGTCGGCCGCGGGGGCCAACACCGGGACCACCGAGCAGTGGGCACGGCCGGCCTCGGCGTACGGCGGGTACATGGGCCAGCCGATGCGGCGGTAGCCGGGCGAGCCGGGGGACTGCTGGTCGGCGGTCACCGGCCGGCCGCCGGCGCGAACGCGACGATCCCGGCGAGGGCGTCGCGGTAGTCGGGGCAGGGCCAGGCGGAGCATCGGCGTTCGCACAGTGGGCCGCCGGCGGCTGGGGCGGAGTAGCGGCGTGGGGCGTGCCGGACGGCGATCTTGCGTAGGCCGTGGGCGTGGGTGTGGGTGAGCAGCGGGGTTTCGCGTCGCGGGCGGGGCCGGATGTCGAGGAGCTGGTTGAGGCAGGCCAGGGACACGGCGTGCGCAGCGGCGGGGGCCATGTCGCCGGCGTAGGGCAGGCCTCCGCGGAACGGTAGGTCGCCGGGGTGTTCGTTCGGCCATTCGGCGCGGGCCCCGGTGATCGGGTGCTCGGCGGGGCCGCCGGAGTGGGGGCCGGGGTGTCTGCCGGTGACCGGGTCGATGTCCTGGTCGCAGACGTGTGCGGCGGCTGGGTTGTGCAGGATGGCGACGTGGCCGCAGCCGAGTTCGGCGTTGAGCAGGCCGACCGGTTCGATGAGCAGCGGTTTGGTGCGGGCCACGGTCTGGCAGTCGCGGCCGTGCGTTGTGGGTGGGGTGAGCTGGCATTCCCGGTAGTGGATCAGCTGGCCGGGGCCGTCGGGGCTGTTGCGGATTTCGATGGGGTCGCGGGCCAGCATCCGGTCGTGGGGTAGGCCGTTGGCGTGGGCCCAGGAGACCAGGACGGCGCGGGTCGCGGCCGCGGCGGAGTCGTCGTCGCAGGGGGCGGCCAGGACGCGGACGTAGTCGTGGGTTCGGCGTTCGGCAGCGGGGTCGATCATGTTTCCTCCTGGGGGAGCAGGTCGGCGGCGGCGTCGCGGTAGTCGGCGCAGGGCCAGGCGACGACCTGGCCCGGGCGGGTGTGGTCGCGGCATACCGGCTCGGGAAGCGCGGCGGTGGCGCGGGCGCCCAGGTGTAGCTGGGCGTATGCGGGGGCGTGGCGTGCGATGATGCGGCGTCGGCCGGCCAGCACGGCGAGTTTGCTGGCGGGGACGGCGATCAGCTTGGCGGCGATGGCCGGGTCGTCGACGGGTTGGCCCGACCGTTCGGCGACCACCGCCTCCGCGATCTGTACCTGGCGGTTGAGGCCGGCGACCACAGCGGTGTGGACGGCGAACGGGTCCGGGCGGTCAGAGGTCGCCGACACGGAGGCCTCCGTCGACCTTGCGGTAGGTGCCGTCGACGAGTTCCCAC